>VMBT01000495.1_pt1 | contig 25223 bp, 20 predicted proteins | sample 4404301 | NCBI WGS metagenome assembly VMBT01 (sample SAMN12238535, study PRJNA552566) | marine metagenome | isolation source: Coastal seawater | place: USA: coastal Georgia, Sapelo Island | collected 2008-08/2009-08
AATTTTCATAACCATCCCAGTTGTACCACCAGCCTGCGCCATCGGTATTACAACCTGAAACTACTAAGTCTGCATTACCAGGCTTATCACCGTTCCCTTTTTCTTTCATACCAACGTCGACTCGGTCGTTTTCAATGTATCTGACCATGCCGTCAAGTCTGTCGAAGTTAAATCCAAGGGTCAGAACTGTTCTTTCATCGTTTTGAGTACCTACACCTTTTTTACCAGTCATAACGTTTTGATAAATTCCAGGATCTATTGCTGAGGAATAAACAGCTCGTAGTGCAACATTACTGCTTAATGGCACATTAACCATAGCGTTGTAATTTTCTATTGCTTCAACAGCAAACTCTTTGTCACCAAGTTCTACTGATAGTTTGGATTCAAACTTTTCAGTGTTTGGTTTGTTTGTGATGTATCGGATTGTTCCACCAATAGCATTTGAACCATACAGAGTTCCTTGTGGGCCTCTCAATACTTCAATTCTGGCAACGTCAAAAATGTTCATTGTTGAACCTTTAATTTCATCATAGTATACAGATGATGTCCCAGGTGATCTTTGAGCTGAACTAGTGTTTAGTCCTCTAAAAGAAAAGTATCTTGAACCACCAGGAGTTGTAACCCCAGATAGTGATCTTAAAAAATCTTCAGGTGTAGTAATTCCTCTTTCTTCGATATCCCCCTCTGTAATAACCGAAATATTCATTGGAATTTCTTGTACCGTTTCTTCTTTTTTATTAGCTGTAACAACTACTTCTTCGTAGTTGCTTTCTTCTTGTGCTTCAAAAAAGAATGCAAAAGTAACGAGAAATGCAAAAATTAGCCTTTTCATGCCATTGAAAATACCATTTTTTTAATTCTTTTTCTACTTTTTAGTAGTTAATTATTTTGCTGGCTATAGGTTTCCCAAGCAATATTTTGAAGAAATAAAATATCTTCATCAGAAAGTTGATTGAGGTAATTGTATTTAAGGCCAACTGGGGTTGAGTTAGTTAAGTAAGCAAAAATTGTATATGCAGCCAGATAGTGCCCAAGTAGTGCAGGATGTGTGCCATCAGGGTGGTGCAATTTAATATCACTTCTTTTTGCATAAGCTTTTTCAAATGCCAATGCAATTGGCAGTAATAGAGAGTCTGTTTCTAAGGCTGCTTGTCTATGAGTTGCAATTACCTCTTCAAGATTATTTTCTCTGTAGCGACGCTCGTAAGGCAGATAGTCATGAAACATATAAAGAGCAGTTTTTATGTCGGCATTTTTTGCCTTAGAGGAAAATTCTTTGACTGTTTCGATGTATTTTTTTCTAAATTCTGAATTCGAGAACTCAAAACTACCAGCTTGCATAATAATTAAGTCGTATTTCTCTTTAACACCTAAGTTTTTATGGTCTATTAAATGATCAAAATTATGGTGATGCAGTCTTGCAGCTGAGATGGTTGAAGATTTAAATGTAAAGGTCATTTCTGGATATGCTTCTCCAAGCATCCTTCTAACATGATTGTGCAAGCTGTCGTTATAGTAAAAATAACTGTTGCCAATGAATAAAACATTTTGTGGTATAGAATGGGCATGAAGACCAACCACAAATAAAAGAATAATCTTTAAAAATCTTCTCATTTAATATCCTTATGAAATGCGGTGAAGACCACTGAAGAAACAATTTCTTTATCCTCATTTGTGACAATAACATCCCACAGCGAAGTTGTTTTGCCCAAATGTTTTGAGGTTGCTTTAGCATAAACAAAGCCTGAAGTAGCTGATTTAAGGTGGTTGGCATTAAGACTGAGGCCAACTGGAATTTGTTTACTTAAGTCAAGTGTTAGTGCTGTAGCAAAACTCGCAACACTTTCTGCTAATACGCAAGAAGCTCCACCGTGCAACAAGCCAAAAGGTTGTTTTGTTTTTTCATTAACAGGCATTTTTGCACACAGGTAGTTTGTGCCAATATCATAAAATTCAATTTCCAGATGTTTATCCATATTTATGGAAGAACCTTCTAGATCCTTTATAGATATTTCTTTGAACCAGATTGACATAAGCAAATATTATATACGATACATATTTGTTTGATTTTTATACTTATATTGGATAAATAACAGTAAAAAAAAGGGATAAAAACATATAAAGTTTAAAAATATTTACAAAAAAGCTTTTTTTACATAAAAAAACTATCTTTTTTTAAAAAAGCATCTAAACTACGAATTATGAAAGTTGGATTAAATGGTTTTGGCCGCATCGGCAGAAACATACTTCGAGCATATTTGGAAAGAGGTGACAGCAAATTTGAGATTGTTGCAATCAATGATCTTGCTGATACAGCAACCAATGCTCATCTTCTTAAATACGATTCAGTACATGGTACGCTAGACTACGATATTTCTTCGAGTGAGGACTCAATATCAGTGGGTAACCAAACCTTTAAGTGTTTTAGTGAAAGAAATCCAGAGGATTTGCCCTGGAAAGAATTAGGCGTAGACATTGTTTTTGAGTGTACTGGAATATTCACTACCAGAGAAAAAGCTTCCCTTCACCTTAAAGCTGGAGCTTCAAAAGTAATTATTTCAGCGCCTGGCAAAGACGTTGATAGAACTGTTGTATTTGGAGTGAATCATGAAGAACTGACATCCAACGATGCAATTATTTCCAATGCATCTTGCACAACAAATTGCCTTGCTCCATTGGCTAAGGTTATTAACGATAACTTTGTAATAACCAACGGACTGGTAAATACCATTCACGCTTATACAAATGATCAAAGCTTGTTGGACGTTTATCACTCAGATTTGCTCAGAGCTAGAGCAGCTGGCCAATCAATGATTCCAACAAAAACAGGTGCTGCAAGTGCGGTTGGAGAAGTTATTCCAGAGTTAAATGGAAAGCTTAATGGCCTTGCTGTTAGGGTGCCTGTTGCCAATGTATCCTTATTAGATTTTACATTTAATACAGAAAAAGATTTTACAGTGGAAGAGCTTAATACTGTGCTTGAGCAAGCATCCTTAAATGAGCTACGTGGCGTATTGGATGTGAATACTGTCCCACTCGTAAGCACCGATTTTAAAGGGAATACTAATTCAAGCGTCTACGATAAATTGCACACACAAAAAATAGATAAAAACACAAAGATTTTAGCTTGGTACGATAATGAGTGGGGCTTCTCCAATCGTATGCTAGATCTAACAAGTTATGTTGTTGAAAATTTAGCAACACAAGATATCGCTGCCTAGGTTATTTACCTCAGAATGTCTGGCCCAACTTCCATTCTGTAAGACTTCTAGGTAGCGATTCCCCTTTTTTTATTAAGTTTTCACCCTATAGATAAATAATGATTAAAGTCGCAGTTGCTGGTGCAACAGGAGTAGTGGGCACATTACTAGTTAATTACTTAATTAAGGAAAATTTAGAGCTTCACCTCTATGCATCTGAGGCAAGTGCTGGAAAGACAATTAATATCAAAGGCAAAGAGTTTTTTCTTAAACCTTTAGTTGAGATTAATGACACCCAATATGACTATATCTTCTTAGCTATATCAGCGGAAAATGCAAAAGCCCTTAGAGACAACATAACTTACCCCACAAAATTTTTAGACTTATCTTCAGCCTACAGACAAGATCCTGAAGTACCTCTTTTGCTTCACGGTGTCAATCATCAAGATTATTCCAACGAAAGTTTTATCGCGTTACCTAATTGTGTGGTTGCTCCTGTGGCCAAACCAATAAAAATTATCTCTAACGTTAATTCTGTTAAAAATATATTTATATCAACCTATCAATCCATAAGCGGCGCAGGCCGAGAAAGAACACATAAGCTTTTAGATGACACAAACAAAGATCTAGACACTCTAAAAGCACTGAAGAGTGAATTTGATTTTTCCGATAACTCTATAAATGAAATCAACTCATTCAATGTTATTCCTGTTATTGATGATATTTACACTGACGGCAGCACAGGTGAGGAAACTAAAATAAAAGATGAATTAAATAAGATACTAAAATTTTCAGATGTCACAACAGTAGCTACATGTGTAAGAGTTCCAGTTATTCGAGGACATAGTGCCAGCATAAATATTGTTTGCACCGAAGCTATAAATCTTGCGAAAATAAAGGAGCAATTTTTAAACGATCCTGAGTTAAATTTTGACGACGGCCTAATTCCATCTCCAAGACAAAATGGTAATTCTGAAGTGATTTCCATTGGTAGGCTCAGAGTTTTTCAAGATTCCCCAAACGTAATAAGCTTTTGGGTGGTAGGCGACAATCTTAATATTGGTGCGGCTGGAAATGCTTATCGAATATTTAAATACATCAATGACTGATCTGATCGTACAAAAATTTGGTGGAACTTCGGTTGCTAATTTAGACCGAATTGAAAAAGTTGCTGAAATTATAAAATCCTCTGCAGAAAATAATGATGTTGTGGTAGTGATTTCAGCTATGGCCGGTGAGACCGATAGGCTATTTAACCTTGGTCAAAAATATTTTAATCAAGACAACGTCCGTGAGATGGATGCGCTGCTTTCTACAGGTGAAGCTGTGAGTTCATCCTTGCTTGCAATGTGTCTATCAAGCTTAGGACTTAAAGCTAAATCATTTAATGCTTCACAGCTTAAACTAATGACTAAAAAAGATAGTTCAAATAAATTTGCAACGATACTTTCAATTGATACAGCTTTGATAAAAAATGAAATTGCGCAAGGGGTTATCCCTATAATTACTGGTTTTCAGGGTGTTGATGAAAAAGGAGATTTTACAACCCTTGGTCGTGGTGGGTCGGATACCACAGCTGTGGCAGTAGCAGCTGAACTCAAGGCCAAAGAGTGTCAAATTTATACCGATGTAAAAGGGGTATTTTCTGCAGATCCAAATAAAGTAAATGATGCCAGAGTTTTGGAATGTGTAACTTCTGAAGAAATGTTAGAGCTTTCAGGTCAAGGAGCAAAGGTGTTAGCATTGCGTTCGGTTGAGCTAGGCCATAAATATAAAGTACCAATTAAAGTCTTATCAAGCTTTGAGCAAAGCCAAGGGACAAAAATAATTTATAATGAGCCCACAGATATGGAAGAGTCAGTAGTTACAAGCATTACATCAGAACCTAACCAGGCTAAATTTACTATTTACGGGGGCAAGAGTAGTAATGATTTTTCTGCTTCTGTTCTAAATCTGATGGCACAAAAAAATATTTTTGTTGATGTTATCGTTATGAATTATGAGCTAAATGGAGCCATTGACTTTTCATTTACAGTGCAAGAGGATAATTTGGCTGAGGTTGAATCTATTCTTAAAGAATATAAAGGCCAGCTTTTTGACGATTATGTTTCTGAATCAGATTTATCAAAAATTTCGGTAGTTGGTGTCGGCATGCGTTCACAAACAGGAGTGGCTAGTAGGGTATTTAGCTGCCTAGAGGGCAGTAAGACGTCACTTAAGCTTGTAAGCACATCTGAAATTAAAATAACTTTGGTGCTTGAAAGCTGCTTAGAAAAAACGACTGTCGAATCTCTACACAGAGAATTTTTTAAGTAAATTTCTGTTTTCTTTGATGCATTAATCTTTTAAAGAAATTTAAGTTAGACTCACTATCGTTAAGTTGTACATCAACAGCTAAATCTCGGAAACCAATATCCGCTGGCAGCCATGGTTGTGTTTTGGAAAAACCCAAGTTTTTGTCAGCTCCAATCCAAGGCATGGGAGTCCTGCAACCATCTCTTCCTTTAAACTCTGGCCAAAATCTTTTTCCAAATGGATCACGAATATCAGCATAGTCCAATGCGCTTTCATTGAGGCCAAGCTCTTCTCCTTGATAAATGCATACATTTCCTTTAAGCGAAAGTAGTTTAGCCATAAGTTCTTTGGGTGTTTGCATAGACCGTGAAGCAATACGAGTTGAATCGTGATTGCTAAATGCCCAACAAGGCCAAGAATGTGGATTGGACTTAAAAAAATTATCGACAATATTATCGACCTTATCGTAATTAAATTCTTCAGATAAGAATTCAAAACTGTAGGCCATGTGTAAACGTTTTTCAGTGGTGTAGTCGCCCATAACTTGGTTGAAATCGTCTGCTACGATTTCTCCTACTGAAATTGCATTGTACTTATCAAGGACGGCACGAATTTTTTCGAGGTAGGGCAGCATCTCAGGTCTTGAGTTATCGTAGATGTGGTATTGCGCACCATAAGGGTTGTCCTTATTAAATCCTAGAGGTCTAATTTTTTTTGATTCTTTTGGTGGATTGTCTCTTAAGTTAGCATCATGAAATAAAAAATTTATCACATCAAAACGAAAGCCATCAACACCCAAATCCAACCAATAATGTATTTCATCTAGCATTTGATTTTGAACTTCAGGATTATGGAAATTTAAATCTGCCTGTTGTTCTAAAAAGTTGTGCAGATAGTAGGCCTGTCTCTTTTCAGACCATTTCCATGCGGATCCACCGAATACCGATAACCAATTGTTGGGTTCTGAATCATTTAATCCATTAGCCCAAACATACCAGTCACTGTAATCATTTTTCTTGACGGAATTGCTACGCAGAAACCACTCATGATGTGTAGAGGTATGACTTAGAACTAAATCAATCATAATCTTTAAGTTCTTTTTCTTAAAAACTTCTATAAGCTCGAGAAAATCTTTGTTGCTTCCAAAGAGTGGGTCAACAGTTCGATAGTCTTGAACGTCATAGCCATAGTCAAATTGTGGCGACTTAAAGAAAGGTGAGATCCACACGTAGTCTACGCCGAGATCTTTAATGTAATCAGCTTTATTAATAATGCCTCTCAGATCTCCAACCCCATTACCAGATGTATCGTAAAAACTTCTAGGGTAGATCTGATAAATGACCTTATTTTTCCAATTACTAGCCATAATGTACAAATTTATTAATTTTCATTTAACTTTTTAGGTAATTATTTTCAAAGAATTAAAAAATTGTTTCCAAAATGTAACAAATAATATCATTTCATTGATTTTTTTATATTTGAACATATCATTTAGCTGGGCCTTAAAAATGCTGATTAGTGGCTCAGCTTTTTCGACATTCCTCCTGAGCTGCTAAGATTTTTAAGGCTTTTTTTTCAAATTTTTAAATCCTCTCCAAACTTTATTTTATATAATTTACTATTCGGAGAGGACATTGACCAATAATAAATTATTACTTGATTTAGGAGGAACTAATTTAAGAATTGGCTATGGCGATCAAGAGAATCTTTCAATAGATAAAATCACTAAAATTAAGATATCTAATGACAGTGAAATTATTGCCACTATAAAGAAACAATTAGCTGAAAGGCCAGCCAATGAAATTATATTTTCTGCTGCAGGGCCAAAGAGTGGCAATTCAATTCTAATGACAAACAGATCACTGAATCTAGATGGTGCTGAACTTTCATCATCCTTGGATGTAGACAGCTGTTACATGCTTAATGATTGGGAATCCATAGGGTATTGTTTGCCTTTGTTGCATGAGAGCGACCTTGTATCTATTAAATCTGGAGATAGAAATACCAACCAAACTAGCTTAGCAGTAGGTCCAGGTACTGGACTTGGATTCTCTATTCTAAGATACATCAATCAGGTTCCTTATGTGTTTGCAACTGAGCTGGGCAACGCTAAAAGTTTCAATAATTATTTGCGTGAAGTTTTTGCAATTGATGATCAAAATAATTTCCCTGTGCTTGAGAGTTTTTTATCAGGAACAGGCATTGCCAAAATATATCAAGCTAAATCTGGGCTACTCAAAACATCTGAGGAAATCGTCGATAGTTATGGAAGCGATGATCTTGCAACAGATATGTTAAATAATTTTGGTAAGTCTATGGGCAGAGTTTTAGCTGATTTAAGCTTAACTTCAATGGCGACAGGAGGCATATATTTTGCTGGAAGTCTAATGAGAGCTCTATCACAGCTTGATGTGATTACTGCGTTAAAAGATGAATTTGATGATCATTCATCAGAACACCATCAGAGCATACTAAAAAATATCTCCATAAATTTAATTACCAAACCACATACGCCCTTGTATGGGAACTTAAATTATTCAATCGTAAGGAGGCTACATGAATAGTTTGGATTACACTATCGTTGGAATCTATGCAGTTGCATTAATTGCTATCGCAACATTTATCTCTCTCAATAAATCAGGAGAGAAGAAAACAGCTGAAGATTACTTCTTAGCTGGTCGCTCATTGCCATGGTGGGCCATTGGAACATCTTTAATTGCGGCAAATATTGCTGCAGATCAGATTATTGGTATGAATGGAGATGCTTATGCTATGGGAATTGCCATTGCAACATATGAATGGACTGCTGCTATTGCGTTGATAGTTGTAGGTAAATTTTTACTTCCCGTCTATTTAAAACAGAAGGTATTTACCATGCCTCAACTTCTGTCCCAAAGATACGATCAAACTGTAAGCACAATGTTAGCCATATTAATGTTGATAATGTATGTAATGGTGATCTTGCCAACCATACTTTGGTTGGGTGCGAAAGCGGTAAACAATCTAACGGGACTTGAACTCATTCCAGCAATGATTTTACTTGGATTATTGTCATTGGCTTACTCACTATATGGCGGCCTGAAGGCAGTAGCTTTTACAGATATCATACAAGTGACTCTATTAATATTTGCTGGTCTTTTTGTTTCTTATGTTGGGCTAAATGCGATATCAGATGGTGCTGGAGTGGTAGAAGGCTTCATGATACTGCAAAGCGAATTTCCTGAAAAGTTTGATGCACTATTGCCTTATGTATCGCAATCTGAAAACCCTGAAGCATATGGTAATTACGTTAGATTGCCAGGTATTTGGGTTCTGATTGGTGGTATGTGGATTGCACACTTTTATTATTGGGGAACAAACCAATACATCACCCAAAGAGCTTTGGGCGGCAAAAGCTTAAACGAAGCTCAGAATGGCTTAATGTTTGCTGGTTTTTTAAAACTTTTAATGCCAGTGGTTGTTGTTCTGCCAGGTTTAATCGCTGTATCGCTTGAAGGAAGTGCCATACCATCTCTTGAAGGCGATAGATCCAGAGCATATCCTTCAATGCTTTCATTGCTACCAAATGGAATTTTAGGACTTACTTTTGCTGCATTGGTTGCAGCCATAGTATCTTCTCTTGCCTCATTAACTAACAGTCTAAGTACAATTTTCACTATGGATATTTATAGAAATTACAACGATGTTAATGATGATCAATTGGTAGGAGTTGGTAGAAAAATTGGTTTGCTTGGTTTAGCGATATCCATATTTGTTGCACCTATTTTTCTTGGTAGTTTAGATTCTGCTTTCCAATACGTACAGGAATATATGGGATTGTTTAGTCCTGTAATCTTATTTGTCTTTCTTTCAGCAATATTTTTCAAAAATTCCACTTCAAGATCAGTATTATGGGGTTCACTTGTTGCCTTAGTGGCTGGAGTTGTCATGAAGCTGTATGTGGCGAACACACAAGAATCATTAATTGAACCGTTTATGCACCAAATGGCAATTTCATTTTTTCTTGCTTTTGTTGTCAGTGCACTATTGTCTCCATCAAGTGAGAACGCTAAAACGTTTAAATTGGAAGCTAGTGATTTCCAAACCTCCAAATTATTCAATGTTGGCTCAAGTTTGATTCTGATAGTGATTGCCGGCATCTACATTTATTTTGATGGCTCGTTTTAAAGCTAACTAGGAAGTTATATCATGAAAAAAATCTTTGCTTTACTCTTTGTATTTCAAGTCTCAATTGCCTCTGAGGTAAATTGGGAACGATCCAATTATTGCCCTACAGGCGATATTGCTGAAGTCGAAAAAATTCTTCAATCAATGACAATTGAAGAAAAAGTTGGCCAGGTAATTATGGCAGACTTAGATTTTGTTGTGCCATCTGATTTAAAAAAATACCCATTGGGAGGTATATTGAATGGTGGTAATACTTCTCCTCGTGGAAAATTAAAATCCACTCCAGCTGAATGGAAATCACTGGCTCAAGAATTTCATGATGTATCAACAAATCGAGGTGGAGCCGATATTCCAGTTTTATGGGGAACCGATGCAGTTCATGGTCACAGCAATGTCATTGGAGCAACAATTTTTCCTCATAATATTGGTTTAGGAGCAACACAAAATACCGAATTATTGGAGTTGGTCGGTGCTGCAGTAGCTGAAGAGGTATTAGCTACAGGGCTATTTTGGACATTTGCTCCTACGGTTACTGTTCCTCAAGATTATCGTTGGGGCCGAACCTATGAAGGATATTCAGAAAGTCCTGAATTGGTAGCAAAGTTAGGCAAAGCATTTGTTTATGGTTTGCAAGGGTCTGGCGATGAGTTCCTCGGTGAAAATCGAATCATTGGTACAGCAAAACATTTTCTTGGCGATGGAGGTACCTTTTTAGGCGTTGATCAAGGAGACACTAAAACAGATGAAGATTCATTAAGGTATATCCACGGCACCTCTTACTTTGCTGCACTTGATGCCTGTGTACAGACAGTGATGGCTAGCTTTAATTCATGGAATGGTTCTAAGCTGCATGGCAATGATTACCTCCTTACCGAAGTGTTAAAAAATAACATGGAGTTTAATGGTTTTGTTGTGGGTGACTGGAATGGTCATGGACAAGTTCCAGGATGTTCGAATGCCAATTGTGCCGCTTCGTTTAACGCAGGCGTCGATATGTTTATGGTGCCCGAGGATTGGAAGGATCTGTATAGAAACACTCTTAGACAAGCAAAGAATGGCGAGATAACTCAAGAGAGGCTTGATGATGCTGTAAGACGTATCTTGCTAGTTAAAGAAAGAATGGGAATGTTCGATGGCCGTCAACCTAAGGACACAAATTTCACAGAAGTCGGATTGCAAAAAAATCGTGAGATATCACGCCAAGCAGTAAGAGAGTCTCTAGTGTTATTAAAAAATAATGACAATATATTGCCCATCTCAAGAAGCGCTAAGATCCTTGTGGTTGGTAGTGACGCCGATTCTTTAAGAACACAAACTGGTGGTTGGACTCTTGATTGGCAAGGCGCAAATAACAACAATGATGATTTTCCAGGCAGCATTACTTTCTTACAGGCTTTACAAGAAATTAGCCAAGGGAATGTGGATTACGTGGAAAATATTAGTTCTGTGAGCAAGTTTGACTACGACGTTGCTATTGTTGCTTATGGAGAACAGCCTTATGCAGAAGGAGTGGGTGATAGAAAGAATTTATCCTTCAACAGAACAGCTCAAATAGGCGCCTTATCATTATTAAAAGAGAAGGGTGTACCAACGGTATCATTATTTTTTTCTGGACGACCGTTATGGATGACAAGAGAAATCAACTTATCAGATGCATTTATAGCTGCTTGGTTGCCTGGAACAGAATCCAGAGGAATGACAGACGTGTTGTTTATGAACGATGTCAATGAAGTCAACTTCGATATTAAAGGCAGACTACCATTTAGTTGGCCCAAAACACCTTTTCAGGCAAATTTAAATTACTTTGATCCAGCCAGCGACCCCTTATTTGCTTTTGGTTATGGATTGAGCTACCAAGATAATGTTGTAGTGCCATTATTTGACGAGAATGTCGATGAAGAACAATTGTTTGGTAATGAAATTGATCTTTTGATTGGCTCGGTCACGGATAGATTTATTGGATACATTCAAGAAAATAATCTGGCCCAAGTTCAGGTTGAAAACCAAACAAGTTCACAAAATTCATTGGTTACAACTGACTTAATAGACTCAGACAAACAAGACGATACATTAAGACTTGCTTTTAAAGAATCCGATGATTTAAATGCATTCATAATTATTTCCAAAGAGATATTAAACCTTAATTCATTTGAAAATGGATCATTGCGATTTACTGCCAAGGTTAACAACAAAGAAAAACCGTTATTTGTCTCAATAGGCTGTGGGTTTGGGTGCTTGGCTTCCATAGATGTTTCAGATTACTTCAAAGAAAGCAAAAACTTTGTTGATTACAACATTCCTTTAAAATGTTTAGTCAATGAAGGTTTGGATTTGTCTAAAGTTAATGTACCAATGATTCTTCTAGGAGAAGGCCCCTTAGAAGTGGACATTAAAAACGTTAAGATTACAAAGAGCAAAGGTAGATTTAGCTATAGATGTAACTAAAGCTCAAGCTTAGTAGGGGAGATGAGGATGCCATTCTCGTCTCCATAGGCCCAAAAGGTCGGCTTAATATCAACGCCGTCAATACAAACATCAACGTTAATATTCCCTGCATTGTTTTTGTTGCTTTTTTTGGGACAAGAACCTTTTGCATATATAGGGAGTGGGATGTTTGTTAAAATCTCAACATCTCTAACCATGCCATTAACAACGATCCCTGACCAATTATTATCTAGAGCTTGTTGAGCTAGATTATCACCAAGCAGAGCAACAGCCTTTGATCCGTTGCCTTCAATGAAGAGTATCTTGCCATTTCCTTCTTGAGAAATTAATTCTTTAGCGAGGGAGTTATCATTTGGACATACAACAGTAACCACTTCACCCTCAAAGACCGATTTGGATCCGTACGAAATAAACCCTACAAGACAAGGTAGCTCTGGAAATTTATCTGAAATATCTGGTGTACTCATCATAAAAAAAAGGAGGGCGAACCCTCCTTTTATTTTACAGAAAAATTCTTTCTACCAATAGTATCCGAATCTAACTCCTTTTTGAGCTGGTGCGGAATATGATCCAACCTGGAATCCGGCATTAATGCCTAGAGCCCATGGTACCACTTCACTTGAAGCATTGTATGAGTAGGCCTGTAAGAACCAGTTACCTTCTCTTGAGTCAAGTGTTAGGAAAAGATCATACATTTCCCACGCAGGTCTTCTATCAGTGAACACTTCAATTGGTTGATTGAAGTATCCAGGACCATCTACACCACCTTCATCATTGACATGCTTATCAGCATTCCAAATGGTTGTGTATGATGAATCCTCCCAGTGATAGTTGAATCCTGGTTTTAGCTCATATCCATAACCTAGTTTCCAAATGTGCTCATATCTAACTGTCAGAGCAATATCTGGAGCGTAAGGCATTTCATTACCTTTAAGGTTTACGAAGTTATTTGGATTTGTTGGGTCAATGGAAGCAGCATAGTCTCTTGCGAATAACCAGTCTTGACCATATCTCCACATTGTTTGGAAATCTTCGGTAATTTCTGATTGGTAGCTAGTTACGAAACCACTTACTCTACCACCATCGTATGGTAGCCATGTGTATTCAAACTCTATACCAAACATCTCTTGTTCACCGAAGTTTTCTGTTGTCCAAATTGTTACTCCTTGCTCGTCTTGGACTATTTGTCCAAAGGTAGGTGAGCTTGGATTACCGTCGTAAGTTTCAACTGAAACAACGTCTACCGGTAAGTTACCTGTAAACTGTTTGCCATCATAGATTGTGAAGAACACATTAAAGGAGTAGTTTAATGAGTTGTCCTCATTCTTACCTTTAATACCCCATTCAGCAGTTGTTACGTACTCGGGATCGTATGCTAATGATACTCTCTCACCAGGTGTGCCAATAACAGTGTTAGCTGGTCTTACATAAACATCACCCAAACTACCTGCTTTATAAGCTGATGCTAGATAACCGTACATGAAGGCTAGATCATTCATTTCCCAATCCAGACCAACTCTCCATGAGAAGTTACTCCAACTTTCTTCAACATCATTATTTGTTTGAACAGTTGCACAACCAATGGCAGGTGCTACACAATCGACACCGTCAACTTGTTTACCATAATCTACCCAAAAGTCATATGCGTAGGAGTTAACATCTGGCCAAACACTAAATCTGTCGCCCCATCTGTCAATCCATGGATGGCATCCTACCCACATTGAGCAGTCTAGGTTTCTTCCACCTTCGTCGTATCTTTCATCGGTGTTAAATCTACCACCAAATGTTAAGAACAAATCATCATTTAGTTGGTATGTTCCTTGACCATAAAGAGCATAGTGAGTAAGAACTCTTTCTGGCTGCCAGAAATAGGTTGTACCTTGTAGATCAGCATGGAAGTTTGCTAATGCGTCGGTATTTTCATTCATGTAGAATGCACCAACAACGTAAGCAAGCTTATCGGTATTGCCTGTAACATACGCATCAAGAACATTGGAATTAACATCTAGATCGTTCCAATTGAAGGACATGCCATATGCCCAGTTCCAACCAGCATCAATATCATACTGATGATCTTTCTGTGTTAGGTTCTGATTACCATAATTTACTGTAAGCTCCATGCTTGGGCTTAACTGTCTTTTATAAACAGCTCTAAAAGAATTAATGTCTAGGTTTGTTTGACCTGGAACATTAGTATAAAGCTGATATCTGTTTTCTGAACCCAAGATATCGGTACAAGTGTTCTTTGGATAAACTGAAGGATCACCTACAGTTCTTCCTGTTTGATTTTTCATAAGCTCACATGAAGCAACACTTTGCCATCCTGCACCATCATCTGAGAATTGCTCATATTGTAGGTTTAGTGATGAAGCATCATCGATTTTGTAAAGTGCGGCTATTCTCCAAGCGCTGTTATCTTCGTTGTTATAGAAGTCGCTTGGGTCAGCTTTGACATCATTGTAAGGAACAGAGAACTGCCAGCCTGGATCAGCCCAGCAACCTTCCTGCCAAACTTGGCAACCAAGATACCATGCGTAGTCGTCTAAGAATGTCTTCTCAGATGGATCGCTGATAGTTTCAAATTGATCTCTTATATTTTGTGGTAAAGCTCTCCAGTCAAGCTGTGAGCCACTGTAGTAGCCTTCAAGATATGAATCTTTGCTTCTTTCGGTGAAAGCAAATCTTACTGCAAGTCTGTCATTGATAGGTAGGTTGTAATGTGCTTGAATGCCTTGCTCATTGTATCTACCAGCATTTAGAACAATAGAACCACCTTGAACATCAAAGTTAGGTTTTGCGGTAATGATATTTAAACTTCCAACAACAGAGTTTCTACCGTATAGGGTACCCTGAGGGCCTCTTGATAGCTCTACTCTTTCAAGGTCAAACATCAGCGCATTGGCTGCTTGTGGTCTTGAAACATAAACACCATCAACGTGTGTACCAACAGCTGGATCACCAAGTTCAGTAACGTTTGAAGTTCTAATACCTCTCAATGTGATAGTTGGTGCATTGTGCTCACCACCTGCTCCTTGTCCGTATTGGATGTAGAGACCAGGTATTGCATTATTCAGATCACGTATGTTGTCTAGCCCTAATTCAACAAGCGCATCACCTGATAAAACACTAACTGATTGAGATGTATTTAGAACATCACTCTCGGTTTTATTAGCTGTCGTTATAACGACTTCAATCCCTTCATCCTCATCTTCGGATTCTTGGGCATAAAACGGAAATACCAATGCTGATAGCATTAATACTCGTAGTAATTTTTCAAAGAATTTCATATTCTCCCCACTATTGTTAATATGAGTTAGTAAAACTATAGTTTTGAGACACGTAAATGTCAAATAAATGTAACTAAAATTTAACCACCAATAAAATACAAAATGCCTTTTAGAAATAACCTTTTTCAAGTTTTTTTAATAATTATATTTTCACTGTATGGGTGCTCTAACAATTCGCAAAATTCTGAAATACCGCAACCTGTAATTCCAGTCATACCAGATACCTTTGATTTTTGCCCAAAAAACAGCCCAAGTGCATATGATGACTATACTTTGCTATGGTCAGATGAATTTTCAAGTGACCAATTGGATCAAAACGTATGGAACTATATGTACGGGGATGGCTCGGCTTATGGTATTCCTGGCTGGGGAAACAATGAGGAGCAAGTTTATGGAGATGCTGATGACAATGTTTATGTTGCCGATGGATGCTTGTTCATTATTCCCACTTTTTCTGAAGATGGTTATGCCAGCGCCAGATTAAATTCATCCAATAATCAACTTTTTAAATTTGGGCGAATAGATGTGTCCTTTAGCGTGCCCGAGATTACCGGTGTGTGGCCTGCTTTGTGGTTCTTGCCGGAGTATTACCGCTACGGTGGTTGGCCTAGAAGTGGTGAAATAGACCTTATGGAGACAGTTAACCTTAAGTCAGATGAATTATTAACTACCATTCACTATGGTCACGATTATCACAGATATATAGGAACAACCACAAGATTAAACCAGCTTACGAAATTGACAAACCCAGATGATCATAACGTTTTGAGTCTTGTTTGGGACGAAGCGGGCTTTGAATGGCTTCTTAATGGATCAAGAGTTTATCAGCTTAAATACGCAAATTTAGAGGCGCTCAATCCAAATCCTTTTCTTGAAGAATTTCATATGCTTATTAATGTTGCTGTAGGTGGAAATTTACCAGGCAATCCTAACTCTGATGAATACTGTCGAAGGCGTGAAAATTGCCCAGACGTTAAGAAATTAGTTGTAGACTATGTAGCATACTATCAAAAAAATGATTAGATATTTCCGAGTATTGTTGTTATTCTTTCTGCTTTTTGCAAATCCTAATTACCTTAATTCTGATGATGAATCGCAACCGGTTGCCATTGTAATTCATGGTGGCGCAGGCTGGTTTGCAAATATGCCTCAATCTAAGATTGATGGAATTTATGCAGGCTTAGAAGAAGCTTTGGATGTGGGTTTTGCTCTCCTTGAAAATGGCAATAGCAGTTTAGATGCTGTAGAGCAAGCAATTATTATTCTTGAAAATAATGTGCTCTTTAATGCGGGCAAAGGCTCTGTTTATACATCGGAACAAAAACAAGAAATGGATGCTTCAATCATGTTTGGTAAGAATCAAGATGCAGGGGCCGTGGCTGGAGTGGGAATAGTAAAAAACCCTATCTCTCTGGCTCGATACGTTATGGAGCAAACTAAGCATGTAATGTTTAGTGGAGAGGGTGCAGAGGAGCTTGCGAGAACAGCAGGTCAAACCATAGTGGACCCAAGTTACTTTTACTCAGAAGAGAAACTAGAGCGACTAAGAAAACAAAAAAAAGATGACAAAATGGGTACCGTTGGAGTAGTAGCAATTGATGTTAATGGGAATATTTCAGCTGGCACCTCAACAGGCGGGATGTCAAATAAGCTTCCTGGAAGAATAGGCGATGCACCAATCATTGGGGCTGGAACTTGGGCTGAAAATGGTGGGTGTGGCGTATCTGGCACTGGCCACGGAGAATTTTTCATTAGGTTTAATGTAGCTAAAGAGATATGTGACCGCATTAAGTACAAGGGTCTTTCTATTGTTGATGCTGCAAACCAAGTAATTAACGAACTAAAAAATATTGAGGCCGATGGTGGAGTGATTGTGCTTAATCAGGACGGCCAAGTTGCCATGGAGTTCAATACTCCTGCGATGGCAAGAGCTTACCGACATTCCAATGGAACTAAGGAAGTAAAGATTTACCGAGATCAGTAATATTTGAAGACCTTTTTAGAAGACCACATTAGGAATTTAGACTTGCATGGTGTCAGGCATCATGAGGTCGAAGTTATGGTGGAAGATTATGTGTTCAAATACCAAGATGAGTTACCACTGATAGTAATTTGTGGCAACTCTGCAAAAATGATTGAAATTGTCTCTCAGGCATTAAGAGGTCTAAGTGTTGATTTTGAAGAGACAAGGTATGGCCGAATAAGGATCAACGCATTGCAATGAAAAAACTATCAGTCATCCAGATATTGCCTACCTTAAATACAGGTGGAGTTGAAAGAGGAGTGCTGGATTTTAATAAATTCCTTGTGGCAAATGGCCACAAGTCGTTTGTTATTTCAGATGGCGGAAGACAAGTTAAAAATTTAATCGCAGATGGGGGAGAACATATTCATTTGGGAGTCGCCAAAAAAAGCTTCCTAACATTATTGCAAGCAAAGAAGCTTGCCGATGTTATTAACGAAATTTCTCCTGATATTGTGCATATAAGATCTAGAGTGCCTGCTTGGGTCCTGCAAATTTCAAAACTGTTCCTTAGGAAACCTAGACCCTTAATATTTTCAACTTTTCATGGGTTATACAGCACACCATTTTACAGCAGGATTATGGCGAGTTTTGACCATGTTATTGCTATTTCAAAAACGGTGGAAAGCTATGTGAATGATAATTATAAAAACCACTTAAAATTACCACCAAGACTCATCTACAGGGGAGCTGATGACCATTATTTTTCCAGAAAATACCAACCAAAGATTGAATACACAAAGGATTTTTATAAAAAGTTTCCAAGCTTAGAGAGCAAACAATTGCTGACTTTTCCTGGCCGCTTGTCTTCATGGAAGGGTCAAGAATCTTTCATAAAATTAATTTCTGATTTACCGGATAGTTTCTGTGGATTGATAGTTGGCCCTTACAATGATGCGAAGCCAAAATATTTAAAACGTTTGCGTTCTCTTATTCAAAATTATGGAATAGGGAACCGCATTTGTTTTTACGATGCAAAAGATGATATCAGAGACATCTATTATCTATCTTCAATAGTTTTTAATCTTTCAGCCAAACCCGAACCTTTCGGTCGGACAACCTTAGAAGCTGCAATGATGGGGAAAAAAATATGTGGTTGGAGTAGAGGTGGTGCTGGTGAGGTGCTTGATTTGTGTTTCCCGGAAGGCAAGGTTGATTTTGGCGATTTTGATGCATTGGTTGCCAAAGTTAAAAGCTTATCTACTTCGTCAAATGTTCCAGAAAATATTTTTTTAACCGCAGAGTTAATGCACAGCAAAACTCTAGGTTTCTATTACGATGCTTTGGATAACAAGGCTTGATATACTCTCATAACTTCAGCACATTGTTGTTTTAAAGTAAATTTCGATTTTACCAATTCGTATAGATCCTCATTGTTTTGATGAATTGAATCAATATCTTTTAACTTATTTTCTAGCATGTATTGAAAAGACTTATCACTTGGTTCACATAAACAATCAGATGAAAGCAGATCAGGCATAACCCCCACACTGGTTGAGAAGACTGGGATTTTACAACACAAAGCCTCAAACAATATCTTAGGAGATCCTTCTCTGTCTGAGGGTATCAAAATAGCTTTCGCATTTTTTAATATTTTATTGAGATCTGGCTCAGAGCCCATCATTTTAATTTTATCTGACAAGTTATTGCTCTTGATAAAATTCTTTATCTCATTTTCGAGCTTTCCTTGGCCATAAATTTCTAGTTGATGGGGAATATTCTTCCAAGCTTTGAGAAGCCTCATGGGATTCTTTACAGGTTCCAGGCGTCCTATAAATATATATCTATCTGAGGCTCCTTTTTTAAAATTTTCAAGCCTGCTTTCGTCTACCCAATTCTCTAAAACACTTTTCTTAATTGATTTAACATTTTCAATTGATTTCTTGCTGACACCAAAAACGTATTCAGCATTTTCAAATGCCTTAATTTTCTTCTTAGTGCCATGAATTGTAGCAATATGAATAAAATCATTTTGCTTATTCGCAATTAAAGCAGTTGATTTATATCCATGGGTATGAACAACATCGGGGGCAAATTGAACTATGGCTTTTCTGAGCTCATTGTTTAAAAATGGGGACCATCGCCACTGATTCAGATTGATGGCTTTATAATTTGCTCTAAATTGTTCTTCAAACTTAACAGGCCCAACAACAAGTACAGAATTCTCTTTGGATTGTTCATAAGCAAGTTCCTCAACGTGACGTTCAAGCCCTGCAAAAACTTTGCTTGAAAAGATATGCAGAATTTTCATAGTTTTTGCAATAATATTTGCACCACACGTTTACTTTCTGACAATGGTTCTTTATTTTTCGGATGATGTAGATCCGCTGACTTAACAGAACGAGAAAATAGATGTCTTTTTGTATCTATGTAGCCAACCTTAGACTGTTTTTTTAAAGCTGTAATATTTTTCGTGACCTTGGTTTGTCTTTTTGTACCGTGTTGACCATCGACATGAAGTTCATGATCAAAAACATACACCTTGGTGTTTGTAGATAATGCTTCGTATAGCACTGATACGCTTTCTGGAGTTATAAAAGTAATCTCACTTTGCTGCATTTGGTTGGTGAGCCAATTATCATCTGTATCCCTCCAACTAAAAAATTCTGCATTACCAGGATGTTTTGGCATATCAAGATCTGGAGATCTAGGTGAGGTCGTAATTTTCCAGTGATAATCTTTATATAAGTCATTAAGAATCCATTCTATTTGTTGTGCGACAACCTTTTTTCGAAATAGAAAGTGCCTACTTTTGCCACCTATAACAATGAGACCTGTCTTTGGCTTGGGTTCCATGCTGGAGTATTTTGATAAGACGCCTTGCGTTGTAATTACATTCTTGGGCTTGCCCAAATAATACGCATCCATATCTGGAACTATGGCAATATCAAACCACTGAGTAGGTCTCATAGATGGTTTCATTAATACAATGGATTTAGCTGATGGATATTCTGCCTTGGCAGTTAGCATATGTTTGTGGGTGGCATTTCCTGCTCCGATAATAAGGTCTGGTACAGAGTTATGTTTTTCCCAAGAGCTAAATTCATAAACTTTTGTTGATTTGTGTAGGCTAAGTTCTGTAATTAGAGCATCAATTTGCTTCTCATGGCCTTTTTTTCTATCTTTAAACGCCCAAATAACAATTTCCTGTGTTTGTTTTAGTGACATAGATTAAAATAATGCTACATGAATCAGATTAATCAATACAAATCTATTTTCTTATCGGATATTCATTTGGGATTTGCTGGCTGTCAAAATGAAAGACTTGCTAGTTTTTTGGATCAAGTTGATTTCAACGATTTGTATCTTGTCGGAGATATTGTTGACTTCTGGTCAATGCAGGACAATTTTTTTTGGCCTGAAACCCATCAAAAAATCTTAGATAAGTTTGTTGATTATCAACAAAAAGGGAAAAACGTAAGATTCATTACAGGCAATCATGATGATCCATTAAGGGAGAGTGCAGATACAGAAAACCTTAAAGCTAAAGGATCGCCATATCCTGAGATTATTGGAGCACTTTCATCCTTCAAGATTTCGGAAAAAGAAGTCCTGCAAACCAAGAAACATGGAAAGATGCTTGTTATACACGGCGATCAGTATGACGTAGTAACATCCAATGCCAAATGGCTATCTAAGTTTGGCGGCATCCTATACGATCTTTTGATTTATTTAAACAGACCATTGTCAAAATTTTTAAAAAGATCTGTTAAGAAAATTGTCAACAAAGCTGGAAGCTTTCATAAGCTTGTTAGAGCTGAATGCAAAACCAATGGTTACGACGCCTTGATGTGTGGCCATATCCATATCCCTGAAATACATAAATTTAAAGATTACTCATACATTAATACTGGAGATTGGGTTGAGTCATGTACTGCTGTGGTTGAAGATTTTGATGGTGATATTTCTTTGATTGAACTCCAAAAAGACAACAGTATTAAAATACTGGCTACATTATGAAGAAGATACTGATTGTTACAGATGCTTGGTTGCCACAAATAAATGGTGTGGTAACTACTATGACCAAAGTAGTTGAGCACCTAAAAGCAAAAGGTTTTGATATTGAAGTATTGCATCCAGGACATTTCCATACATTTCCTCTGCCGAACTATCCAGAGATTTCAGTGGCTTGGAATTTTTGGGACTTAAGAAAAAAGATTGAGAAAATTGACCCTGATTTTATACACATTAGCGTAGAGGGGCCGCTAGGGATTACAGCTCGACACTACTGCTTGGAGCAAAAAATTCCTTACACCTCAGCAATTCATACCAAATTTCCTGAGTACGTATATGAGAGGTTTGGGATCGGCTTGGATGTAACAAATGGTCTTTTAAAATGGTTTCATAATTCTGCAGCCAAAACTCTTGTTAATACACAGAGCCACATGGACGAATTGACTGAAAATGGTTTTACCGACTTGGTGCTTTGGTCAAGAGGTTTTGATAGTGAGATCTTTTATCCAGAGGGTTATGACCCTGACAATGGGTATTTGCTTTATGTTGGTAGAGTGGCAATTGAGAAAAACATTGAAGAATTTTTGAAAATGAAAACACATAGAAAAAAAGTTGTTGTGGGTGGTGGCCCAATGCTTAAAACCTATAAAAGAAAATACAAAGATGTTGATTTTTTGGGCTACAAAAGCGGCCAAGATCTAGCCGATGTTTACAGAAAAGCTTCATGCTTCGTGTTCCCCTCAAAGACTGACACTTTTGGCATTGTCCTTATAGAAGCATTGGCATGTGGCACACCAATTGCAGGCTTTAATGTCACTGGCCCAAAAGACATTGTTATTGAAGGTGAAAATGGATCACTGACAGACGACAACCTTAACGAAGCAGTGGAGCGAGCCATTCAAGTTAGCAGAGAAACAACTTTTAATTCATCAAAAAAATACACCTGGGATCAGGTAGCAGAACAATTCATAAGTTCATTGGTACCAATTAAATGATTTTTTTCCCCTTTGCAGACGAAAATCCATCTGCTAGAACCCCAATACTAACTTGGTTACTCATTGGTCTAAATATTTTGGTTTTTTTATACCAAATGTCTTTAGGTCCAGCCAATCAATTGTTGGTAAATGATTTGGGAGTGCGACCTTCGGTTTTTTCTGAATTTTCTAATTTGCACACCCTATTTACATCTGCTTTTCTTCATGGCGGTTTTATGCACTTATTCTCTAATATGGTTGTTTTGTATATCTATGGAGACAATGTGGAATCTCATTTAGGGCGCAAAAACTTTTTAGTTTTTTATTTCCTTGGTGGCATCTGTGCAGCTTATTTTCAGTCACTATTTTCTGGGGGTGTGGATGTTCCTATGATTGGAGCTAGTGGGTGTATTGCAGCCATTATGGGAGCCTATTTTGTCCTTTATCCCACAGCAAGAGTTAAGGTGTTTGTGTGGTTCTTAATCTTTGTACAAATCATGCGTGTTCCTGCAAATATAGTGATAGGTTTTTGGATTCTTGGTCAATTGATTAGTGCTGCTGGTAATACCTATGATGGTGTGGCATATTTTGCCCACATTGGCGGCTTTATTTTTGGTTTCATTGCCATAAAGTATTTTTTTAAAGCCTATGTTGATAAACCAAGAGTGTATGGTAATTTTGAGGAGGTAGATGAGAGTGATTTACCAATTTTCCGTAAAAATAAATCTCAAGGATTAAGCAAAAAAGATGATTGAAGATATCAAAACAAAAATTAATGACACAATAACTACTAACTTTCTGGATGTCATAGATGAAAGCCCAAATCACTCTAATTACAGTGGACAGATATCCCACGTAAAGATAATTATCGCCTCAGATGATTTTGTAGAAAAAAAATTATTGCAGCGACATCAGCTTGTCTATCAGGCAATGGGCAAATATGTTGAACAAATTCATGCCATATCAATAGTTGCAAAAACTGTTGAAGAGTGGCAAAAGTCCAATGATTTTCAACCTTCACCACCATGCTCCAAAGGGTGATTCAGAATTATTTTCACCAGATTAAAAAGTTTCCTAAGCTTTCTTCTCTTATTTTAGTTGCAATCATTTCTGTCGCCTCCTTAGGCTTATCAAATTTTAGATTTGATGCCTCATCGGAGACGCTAGTGCTTGATAGTGATTCAGCATTTAATGCTTACGAGCAAGTCAACGAAAGGTTTGGTTCGAGCGAGTTTTTGGTTGTAGCTATCTCAAATGAAGGTAAAAGTTTCGACATAAATTTTTTATCTGATTTCCAAGGTTTTACAAATAAGCTTAATGCGCTTGAAAGCGTTGAAAGCGTTGTATCTATTTTGGATGCACCTTTGCTTGAGCAGCCCAAAGTGCCGCTACTAAAAGTAGGTAATAACGATAAATATTTACTTAAAGATCAGGTTGATTTGGGTCTAGCATTAAAGGAGTTTAACAATAGTCCAATTTTTAATAATTTAATCCTCAATGAAAGAGGTGATATTTTTGCCATCCAAGTGAACTTATTCAATGACGTTGATTTTTCACTAGCTGTTCAAGATATACGCCAAGTGCTCAGCGAATGGGACGGAGAGGCATATCTTGCTGGGCCTGCTATGATTGTTGAAGACACGATAGCTTTTATTCAAAATGACGTTCAAATATTTGGCAGCATTACATTTCTTTTATTTTCTCTGCTGTTGCTGACACTTTTTAGGGACATATGGTCTGTGACAATTATCATGACTAATGCTCTCCTGGTGATGTTCTTTACCGTTGGTTTCCTAGGCCTATTTGATTGGCCAATAAGCATTGTCTCATCAAATTTCCTAGCACTTTTGCTAATTACATCCATTGCTGTTTCTGTTCACATATTGGTTAATTTGCAAAATTCTGCCGATGCAAAATTAAGTTATGAAGAGGCGTTAAGTGAAATATTAATCCCATGCTTCTACACAGCCATAACAACAGTTGCTGGGTTTGGTGCTTTGATGTTTAGTGGCATAAAACCCGTTATAGATTTTGGCAAAATGATGATGTTTGGTGTTGCTGCTAACTTTTTCATTAGTTTTATTTTTATTCCTTTGTGCGTCAATTTAAGAAAAATTAACGTAAAAAATGTTACAAATTTTGGTTTGCTTCTTGCAGGTCGATCTGCGACTGCGCGTGGGTTCTTTAAACGATTTTCATTGCCATTAATTTTGGTTGCCATTCCAATATTTCTATATTTGAGCAGCAGCTTGAAAGTTGAAAATAAGTTCGTTGATTATTTTAAAAAAGATACTGAAATCTACAAAGGGATGTCACTAATTGACACCGAATTGGGTGGAACGACACCAATTGATATAACTATCTTAATGCCAGAACAGCCAGCTGAAACTTTAGATGAGTTTGATTTTTTTTATAGCGAAGATTCCGAGGTGCCCGATTACTGGTGGCAGCAAGATAATATGGCAATACTTAAATCCATCCAGGCAAAAATCGAGGAAGTGAATGGTGTGGGCAAAGTATTAAGCATTGCCAATGGAATTTCTCTTGCCGAGCGATTAAATAATAATTTAGCTCTCGGTGATCTTGAGTTAATTTTTATTAAAAATACTTTATTGCAAAGTGAAACAGCAAGCGACTTAATTAAAGACTACATTTCTGCAGACGATAGAGAAGTGAGGATGAGTCTTCGAACCATCGACTCTCAGGACAATCTAAATCGACAAGAATTAATCACCAGTCTTCATAGCATTCTAAATGAAGAGCTTATTGGCACTAATTTTTCTTATGAAATTACAGGGTTGGGAGTTTTGTATAACAATCTTCTACAAAGTTTATTCACTTCACAGATTAAATCTTTAGGTTTTGTGTTTGTTTCTTT
>VMBT01000497.1_pt1 | contig 25204 bp, 25 predicted proteins | sample 4404301 | NCBI WGS metagenome assembly VMBT01 (sample SAMN12238535, study PRJNA552566) | marine metagenome | isolation source: Coastal seawater | place: USA: coastal Georgia, Sapelo Island | collected 2008-08/2009-08
AAACTTTTCTCGAGCTATCACGGTTCAAATGTTAATGGAAATGGTAACACAAGTTAGGGCTTCTGATACTGTTTTAATAACAGCTGTTACAGGTGGTGTAGGTAAGATTTTTGTACAATGGGCAAAATCTTTAGGAGTTCAAGTAATAGGAACCGTCGGAAGTAAAGAAAAGCTAGTTTTAGGGAAATCACTTGGTTGCGATTATACCCTAACATATGATCAACCTGATTTTTTAGATGAAATATTTGATATAACAAATGGCAAAGGTGTAGATAAGGTTTTTGATTCTGTTGGAAAAGATACCTTTGAAAACTCCCTTAAGAGCGTTAGTAAATGTGGTCATATTATAAACTTTGGGCAGTCATCTGGCCCTATAGATCCAATACAAATGTCCTTACTTGCAACTAAATCACTTACAATTTCAAGGCCAATAATCTTTGATTATATTTCAGAAAGAGAAATATTTATTAAAATGGCACAATCTGTATTCAATGCATTTAAAAATGGAAATATTAAAACACCAACATTTACTCCTTATAATCTAAACGATGCTTATTTAGCCCATGATATGCTAGAGTCCAGAAAAGGTGGAGGAAGTGTTTTTTTAAAAACTTAAAAAAATTTAAAGGTCTTTTGTAATGAAAAACGAAATAGAATGGAAATTCCCTAACGCAATTGTTAACTGTCAATGGCTAGCTGAAAATATAAATGACAATAAAGTTAGAACATATGATTGTACAACTTACCTACATTACAGAGACAATGATCCATCATTACCATATGTAGTAGAAAGTGGAAGAGAACAATACGAAAAAAGCCATATACCTAACTCAAGTTATATAGACTTACAATCTGACTTATCAGATAAAGATAGCCCTTATAGATTTACAATGCCCGATTTGAAGGTTTTATCAGAGAATTTCCAAAAAGTTGGAATTGGTGAGGATTTTCAAATTGTTTTATATTCTAGAAATGGTGCTCAATGGTCCGCTCGTATTTGGTGGATGCTAAGATCAGTAGGTGTAGATAATGTTAGCATTCTAGATGGAGGCTTTAATGAGTGGGTAAGATTAGGGTTGCCGACATCTGACAAAATTTTAACTTTTCCTAAATCAAATTTTAACTTTAAGCCAAGAAATGAAATCTTTATAGACAAGGAACCTGTAATTAAAGCTTTAGAGGATAAAAACACCAAAATTTTAAACTCATTGACTGAAGATATACATAAGGGTCAAAATCCAAGATATGGACGACCAGGTAGAATTCCAAATAGTTTAAATATTCCCTTTCATAAATTACTGGATCCTGAGACAGGTAAATTTTTAGGAGCAGAAGAACTCCTAGAAATTTTTCAAAAAAATAAAATTGGTTTCGAAAATGAGATTATCAATTATTGCGGAGGAGGAATAGCTGCATCTCTTGAAGCATTTGTATTATATCAACTTGGTTATAAAAATTTAAAAATCTATGATAATTCACTAAGTGAATGGGCTATAGATGAAAATCTACCAATGGAGAAAGACTAACAATTGCTTAAATGCTCTTTTATTGAAGGTCCAATTTTACATAGATTGAAATATGGCAAGGGAAGAGGTCGTAACCTTGCTAAAGCAGTTGGTCTGAAATCCAATAAAAATAGAACTATAATAGATGCAACAGCTGGATTAGGATATGATGCCTTTATACTTGCCTCATTAGGAGCTGACGTCACTCTAATAGAACGTTCAGAAAAAATTCACAAATTATTACAAGATGGTTTAAAAGAAGCGAAAGAATATGGTGGATATATTAGTACAATAGTAAATAGGATGCATTTAATTTTTGGAGACTCCAAAACCATAATACCTCAATTATCACCAGAAGTAATTTTGGTGGATACTATGTACGAAGACAAAAAAAAATCTGCGCTTGCTAAGAACAATATGAGATTGGTAAGAGAAATTGTTGGTCCAGATTTAGATCAAATTGAATTAATTAAAATTGCATTAGAATCTGCACAAAATAGAGTAGTAGTGAAACAACCTAGATATGCAGAAACCAGGGACGAGATTGCTAAATACTCTCATCAAATCCTAGGAAGGACCATCAGATATGATGTGTACATGAAAGTATGAGTTTTATTTATATATTCTGCTTTTTAATTAAATCATTATCAACGCCCTTAAAAATATAATTAAATTAAATATAATTGATTTTTAGCCGTAAAACTATTTGAAGATAACTTTGAGAATTAAAATGATTAAAATAGCTTTATTAACTTTCTTATTAATTTTTTTATCTAGTTGTTACCAAGTTTCATCTTATATCTCTAGATATGGACAAAGTATTGTATTAAACCCTAATCAAAAACAAGTTTCTACAATTGCTAACGAAACTATTATAGACAAGAAATCAGACAAATTAGCTAACAAAAATGAAAGCTCAACTAATCAAGAAAAACTTAATTCAGACATGTTTAAAAATATTAATTTTTCTTCAACCAAGTTCCTCAAAGGTAACCCAGACTGTATTGATATATTAAGAGTGAAAGTTGTTGGGAGTCTGAATTATGATCAACTAATGTATGAGCTTAAAAAAAGAGCTCAAACAATGGGTGGAAATGCAATTGGCATTCAAGATTTAAAAGAAAATAAAGAAGTAACTTATACTAATGAAACTGTTCTTGAAAAGAATAAGAAAGATATAAAAAATATACTGATCAAAGAAACAAATATGTTATCAAGCGTAACTGCAGATATTTTTAAATGTGAATCAAATATTTAAGATAAAAGTTGTTATATAAATTTCTAATATTAAAATATTAGTATGAAATTTTTTATAATAATTTTATCGCTATTACTTCCTTTCTTTCTTGCCTACTTAATAAAAAATAAAGACCTAAATTTAATCTTTATATCTGTGATTATTCTAATGTTCTCAATGCTTGTGGTAAGCTATTTATTAAAAAATAACCAAACTAACCAGTTTTCATTAAAAAGTTTTCTGTTTAAGAAAGATCCTAAGAAATAATTTATGTTAATGAATTTACCAAATTCATAGCAATTGCCGTAGCGCTAACAGATGAACCTATCATTATCGCCCTATCACCCCATTGCATTCCTACGTAAATCCATCCAATACAACTGATGATATAAGCAACTTGCCCATAAAAAGTCATAGATGCACTAATAAGAAAAATACCAGCAACTGCTAATAACATAGAAACCCACTTTACGTACCAATCCCTGGTGCCAGTTGGGGTTGTAGGTTTAATTTCATCATATTCTGTTTGAAGTTCTTCTAACTCCTGTTTTAATCTTTTCTTCTCTTGAGATAATTCCATGGCAAGTCTGCCAGCTTTTGTCATGGTGCTACCAGCAAGCGGTGATGCAGGATCAGCAACTTGATCAGATATAACTTTTAAATTTTTATCTTCCATGTTTTTCCCTAATGTAAAGTGTAATTATCAAAATAGTATAGCTCTCATAAATGATTTAATTTTTTTGTCAAAATTTATTTTAAAACTTGTTAATTTAATTAATAATTATACAGGTTAATTTAGTAGGAAATGCTGTTATGAAGTGGGAAAGTGGAAATTTATTACATATTCACATAGCACATAAAGCTTCATCTAAAATGATTGAACTTGAGGAAGCGGATTTAGTTGCTGGGAAAGGGATTGTTAATGATCGATATTATAATGAAACAGGTACATACTCTTCAAAACCAGATATTAGGGATATAACCTTAATAGAGAATGAAGTTTTAGAAGCTTTAGCAGCTAATCAGCCCCCTCTCCAAGAAAAGGCTATAATTTTGAAACCAATAGAGCATAGAAGAAACCTTACAACATCAGGAGTGCCATTAAATTATTTAGTTGGCAAACGTTTTAAAGTAGGTGAAGTTATTTTGAAAGGAGGAAGATTGAACTTTCCTTGTAAGTATTTAGCTGATCTCCTCAAAAAACCATTAGTGCTTCCACTTTATAATAGATCTGGACTAAACTGTTCTGTTGAAAAGGGCGGAAGAATACAAAAAGGTGACAAAATCATACCAATTGATTAAGCAAAATTTGCAACAGAAAAAACAAACCCAAAAAATACAAGCATTAAAACTGCTATCCATTGAGATATTTTAGTAAAAAATAAGATTATAAAGGCTATTAAGATAAGAATTATATCAGATATGCCTCTTAAAGAAGATAAAATAATTGGATCATAAAAAGCTGCTATTAGAAGACCAATTACACTGGCATTTACTCCTTTAAACGCATGAATAACTTTGTTTATTCTTCTAATTCTAGACCATAAAGGTAAAGTGCCAATAATCAAAAGTAATGATGGTAGAAAAATAAATACCAAACACAGAACGCTAGTTAAAAGAAAATGATTTTCATTTGCTAAAAACATTCCTAAATAAGATGAAAAAGTAAATAAAGGTCCTGGAATTGCCTGAGAGGCTCCGTATCCTGCCAAGAAAATATCTTTTTCTATCAAGCCGTTTGAAACTAACTCCTCTTGTAACAATGGTAAAACTACATGGCCTCCACCAAAAACAAGGGATCCTATTTTAAAAAAAATATTTGCTAGCGATATTAATTGTGTTTCAAAAACTGAACTTATTATGGGCAGAAAAAAAAGAAGCAAAAAAAATACTAACAAAGAAACATAACTCGAAGGAGGAATATTAAGTGTTGTATTTGTACTTTTTTCTAATGATCTGTCATTTTTATAAAAATAAATTCCTAAAAAACCACTTATAAGCAAACATGAAAATTGATTTAACGAAGAAGGAAATAAGATCAAAACTAAAGCGGTTGTAAAAGCAATAAAATAACTAAAGAAATCTTTTAAAAAATTTTTTTGCATCCCTAAAATTGCTTGTAATACGATTATTACGACAACAGCTTTTAAGCCTTGAATGACGCCAGTTGGGATTACATCATCAAAACTGATAATGAAATAACCAAACAACATTAATATTAATGCAGATGGTATTGTAAAACCTACCCAGGCCAGCAAAGCACCCTTAACACCTTTAAAATAATAACCAATTGACATACCTACCTGACTTGATGAAGGACCAGGGAGAAAATTACATAGTGAAACAAACTCCATGTAAGTATCGTCATCTAACCACTTTTTTTCCTTAACAAAAGTATTTCTAAAAAAGCCAATATGAGCTACTGGACCTCCAAAAGAGGTTAAGCCTAGTAAAAAAAAAGACTTTAAAATATCAATACAACTAACTTCATTAAACTTTTTTGATGACAAAATATATTTCCTAAAAATTATATTTTTATAATTACTTACTATATCAAATAATTTTCATTGATTATTAATTAAATTAATATTGTAATTAACCTAAAGTTAAAATTTATAAAGGCTTAATTACCATGAAAACTAATAAAATATTTGTAATGTTAAATTCAATAATTTTACTGATCTTTGTTTTAGTTAATCCAACATTTGCTCATGAAGGTGCCACAGGAGTAGTCAAAGAACGAATGGATAAATTTAAAATGAGTAAAACTATGATGAAGCAAATCAATGTTGGTTTAAGAGAAAATGATTTTGAAAATATAGAAAAATCTGCCCAAAAATTGCTTTCTTGGAGCAAAGAAATGTCAAAATATTTTCCTGAAGGTAGCGATGTTTCTCCTTCTGAAGCGTCTAAAAATATTTGGTTAGATCCTAATGGGTTTAGTAAGGCGATCAAAAATTTTGAAGAGGCCTCTTTGGAGTTGGTTAACCAAGCACAAGCAGAAAACTCAGAAGCTTCAATTCAAGCTTTTCGAAACTTAGCTAATACTTGTAAAGGCTGTCATCAAAAATTCAGAAATTAAATCTTAATTTAAGGAAAATCTATGAAGGGTATAGTTTTTTTAGGAAATAAAAAATTAGAAATACAAGATTTTAAAGACCCTACACCTGGTCCAAACGATGTGATAATTGAAATAAAAGCATCTGGCATGTGTGGCAGTGACCTAAAGTTTTACAGGGCAAATAGTGGACCTTCATCATTAGGCCTTGGGGGTGATGATAAACCAGTTATAGCTGGACATGAACCCTGTGGGGTCGTTGTTGAAATAGGCTCTAACGTTTCTAAAAACACCTTCTATAAAGGTATGAGAGTCATGCAACATCATTATGAAGGATGTGGTAACTGTTTTCACTGTTCTACGGGCTGGCAACAACTTTGTAATGATGGTGTAAAAGCTGTGTTTGGTGTTACCGGCAATGGTGCCCATGCAAAGTATATGAGATGCCCCGCAAGTACGTTAGTTCCTTTAAGAGAAGAAATTTCATTTATTTCAGGTGCAGCAATCTCCTGTGGAACTGGCACAGCATGGGGGGCATTAGATAGATTATCCTTAAAAGCTAGTCAAACAATTGCAATATTTGGTATGGGACCTGTTGGTTTGTCAGCTGTAATGTTGGCGCATAAAATGGGAGCCAAAATTATTGCCCTAGACACAAATAAAAAAAGATTGGATCGATCTATCGAATTTGGAGCAGATATAACAATTAACCCAGAAAATCATCAAAATTTGTTAGAAGAAATAAAAGATCATACAAATGGGTTAGGTGTTGACGCATCTATTGATGCCTCATCGGCTCCTTCAGCAAGATCTTACTCTGTTAAATGTGTTAAAACTTGGGGGAAAGCTTGTTTTGTAGGAGAAGGTGGTGAAGTAACTTTAGATGTCAGTAACGATCTCTTAAGAAGACAGGTTACCTTGATTGGTAGCTGGACATTTTCTAAACATGGACAGGCTGATTGTGCAAATTTTGTTACTGAGAAAAAAATTGACGTTGATAAACTCTTTACCCATTCTTGGTCATTAGACCAAGCTGATGAGGCCTACAAACTTTTTGACCTTCAGTCTGATGGTAAGGGTGTCTTTATTCCTTAAATATTAATCATTTTTTTCCAGGAACCAAAATATAAGCTTAGACTAATAAAAACACCATAAATCGTCATCCCTACTGACATGATGATAAAAATATTAGTTGGTGATGCTAAGTTAAAACTAAATAATATTTGTGATATCAAAACTACAAATGTTAATCTAATTAAAGTTCCCATAACTGGCCAGATAAGAGTGTTAAAAGCTTGTGAGACAAAATAAAGTCCTAGACCAAGAGCAAAAAAGGCATAAAAGGGTGCAACAATATTTAAGTAAAGGTTTGATGCGTCATAAATTTCTTTTTTATCTGTAAATAACAAAGACCAAAAATTAGGATATACAGAGAACAGAATACCTATAAAGCCTACAACACAAACTGAAAAGAGTGTGCCTTTCCATGTCATATTTAACGCTCTTTCAATCTTCTTTGCCCCAACATTTGCACCAACTATGGCAATAAGTGCACCTCCAATTCCAAAAATTATAGGAATTAGTAACAACTCTAATCTTATTGCTATACCAAAACCAGCTATCCACTCTGTTCCAAAATTACTTACTATTGTAGTACAGTACAAGGCTAACGCTATAGTCATTAATGATTGACAACTTGCTAGGGAACCAGACCTAATTACTGCAAAAATTCCATTAAGTTTTAAAATGTCTTTTATAGCTAAAGCAAAAGGATGTTCTCCAAAAATATAATAAGAAATCATAAAAATGATTCCCAAAACATATCCTAATATTAGTGAAATTATTGCCCATTGAAGAGATGAAAAACTCCATAAACCACCAAAAAAAATTACCTCATCAATTAGATAAATATTTCCAGAATCAAATTTGAAATTAATAGCAGCTGCTAAAATATGTGTTAAGAGAACTATTGTCCAACCAAAAGCGGGTATAATTGTATTACCAGAACCTCTAGTTACAGATATCGTAACATTAAAAAGCCAAATAAAAATAATGCCACCTAATAAGATATCACCATAAATCAAAGCGGATAATGTTACTTGTTCATCAACTTTAAAGAAGTCAAAGAAACTCTCTGAGAAAAAAAAATATAAACTCATCATTATTAACGATCCACAAATTGCAATTATTATCGCAGACCTGAAGACACACGAAGCTTGAAAAAAATTTTGACTACCAAAAGCTCTTGCAACAGAGCCACTTATAGCTCCGCCAAATGCACCATTAGATAACATGCTAGTAAGCATATAAATTGGAAAAATATAAGCTACCCCTGCTAACTCTGAAACACCAATTTGACCAACATACCAAAGATCAAAAACTATAGTCATGGCAGCTATTAAAGTAGAATATAAATTTGGTATGGCTAATTTAAAAAAAATTTTAGAAAAAGGAAGTACAATCAAATTATTTGAATAATTAATTTTACTCAAAATTTAACTTTCAATATTAATTTGATAAGGCAAATACTTTTTGACTGTCTTTTACCGATCTAACTAAAATACCTGGTCTCTCTTTTGTAGAATTACCATTTTCATAAGTTATTTTCCCAGCCACAATAGTAGCAACATAACCTTTAGTATGTTGCATTAATCGCTTACCTCCTGCAGGTAAATCCTGGGTCATAAAAGGATCTGAAGACCCAACATTATCCCAATCAATTATGTTAATGTCTGCTTTTAATCCTACTTTCAAAAGACCTCTATCACTCAGCCCTGCTGCTATAGCAGTGTCAGAAGTTAATCTTCTTATTGTTTCCTCCATAGAAAAAACTTTTTTCTTCACTGACCAATAAGATATAAGCCATGTAGGATATCCAGCATCTAAAATAAAACCAACATGAGCACCACCATCACCTAAACCCATAATTGCATTTTTATCTTCTAGCATGGTTTGACACACATTAAATGTATGATCAGCATAATTAACTAAAGGTGCATAAATAAAGTTATTCCCATCATTTTCCAGAAGGATATCATAAGCCATTTCTGCAGCAGAAACACCCTTAATACGAGCCAGGTTTTCTATGGAATCTTCTTGTTTAGGATTATAATTGGGTGGGGAGCCAAACCTATACATTTGTGAATATCCAATTCTATTAATTAATGGGAAAGTGCTTCCCTTTATAGGATCCTCGGATAGAATTTTTTCTTTTATCTCCTTTTTCTTCATTTCAACAACACGTTCTTCAAGTGGTAAATCAGAAAGAGACTTATAGGTATCAGTTCCTGAAAAAGGATTTTGGCTTCCATTTAACCCCAAAAGTAATCCTATTGGTCTTGGCGTAACTACTGGTCTAATTGGCAAACCCTCTTTTTGGGCCTCTCTAGCCATTTCCATCAAATCTTTCCAGAAATCTGGTCTATCATGTCTTTGAGTACAACTAAAAACTACAGGCCGACCAGATTTTTTTACAATGCGCTTTAACACTTCAAATTCTGTTTCAGGATCTGGTTCATTCCAGTCTGAAACTATTTCCATGAAACCTGCGCCTGCATCTGAGAGTCCCATGGCTATAGCTGTTAATTCGTCTTCATGCGCTCTTAGGGTTGGGGTAAATTCACCTTTTAAACTTTTATGGCTAATTGTTCTAGAAGTTGAGAAACCAAAAGCACCTGCTTCCACAGCTTCCTTAGCAAGTTTTCTCATTATATTCATATCATCAACAGTCGCGGCTTCATGATTAATTGCCCTTTGCCCCATAACATATACCCTTAGAGCGGCATGAGGTAAAAGAGCGCAAACATCAATATCAAGTTTATTTCTTTCTAAAGCCTCTATGTATTCTTCAAACGTTTCCCATTGCCAGTCAAGCCCCTCATGCATAACTGGAGCTGGAATATCTTCTACGCCTTCCATTAGCTCAACTAATTTTACTCTATCTTCTGGCTTACAAGGCGCAAAACCAACGCCACAATTCCCCATCACAACTGTTGTTACACCATGGATTGATGATGGTTTCAATTGACTGTCCCATATAGCTTGTCCATCATAATGAGTATGAATGTCAACAAACCCAGGAGTTACCACTAGATCCTTTGCATCTATTTCCTGATGACAATTGCCATCAACATGCCCTATAGCAGCTATTAATCCATCTTTTACAGCAATGTCTGCTTTTTGAGATTTATTACCTGTTCCATCTACTAGTAGACCGTTTCTGATAATTAAATCAAAAGTATCTAATTCTTTTTTAAAACCATCCATTATTAATCCTCCCAGTATTAATAAATAGTCTGTTATTTTAAATTTTTTATGTCAATAAATGATTTGCTATATGATATGGCTAGCTAATAATATCTTTTTCTCTGAGTTGATTAATTTGTTCTTGTGATATTCCAATCTCTTTTAAAATATCGTCAGTATTTTCTCCAACTCTAGGTGCAGGCTTATTAATTTTTCCTGGCGTCTTACTTAACCTTGGAAAAGCTTCATGCATTAATATTTCACCATACTCTTTATTAAAATGTTTAGTTAAAATCTGTCGATCCTTGACATAAGGATGTTCAATTATTTCTGATATATCAAGAACTGGCCCAACAGTAATACCAGCTTTTGAACATTTCTCTAATAAAGGATCTCTATTAAACTTTTTAATGAACTTTGAGATAACATCATCCAAATCTTCTTGATTTCTTAGTCTATCGCTATTTGAAATAAACCTTGGATCTTTAATCAAATCTTCAGCTCCAATAGTAACTGCAAGTTTTTCCCACATTGACTGCATTGAAGCCGATAGTGAAACATACCTACTGTCTTTTGTTTTGTATATTCCTCTTGGTGCTGCCACATTACTTCTGTTTCCCATACGAGGAGGAATTTTCCCCGATATATCATAACTTGCAGCCCATGGTCCTAAAATTGAAAATAGAGGTTCAAACAATGATAGATCAATAACTTGCCCACCAGTTTGATTTTTTTTAGATACTATTATTGACATTAAGATAGCTCCAAAACCTGTCAAACCAGCAACCATATCTGCTAGCGCAAGCGGTGGGAGTAATGGTGTCTGGTTCTCCTCCCCAGTCATTGAAGCAAAGCCGCTCATTCCCTCAACCAAAGATCCAAAACCAGGTGAGTTCTTATATATTCCAGTTTGACCCCAACCAGATATCCTAAGGATTATTAAATTTTTATTTAATTCCATTAATTGATCAGGACCAATCCCCCATTTCTCAAGGGTACCAGGAACAAAATTTTCAATGAACACATCCGCACTTTTGACCAGGTCTTTTAAAATTCTGAGACCTTCTTCTTGTTTTAAATTAAGAGCAAGACTTCTTTTATTTCTTGAATAAACTGCCCACCAATGGGAAATATCATTAATTTTCCAGTTTCTAAGATCGTCTCCTTTACCAGGTTTCTCAACTTTGATTACATCTGCGCCAAAATCTGCAAGCATGTGACTTACCATGTTTCCTGCAGCAAGACGTGACATATCTAAAATTTTTAAATCATCTAGTGGTAACAAAACTTAAAAGACCTCTCATTTATTATACTTCATTATTATCTATTTTTACTTTCCTTAATGATTTTAGAAGATGATTTCTTTTGTTAGCTCTCTCAACTAATTCATTTTGACTTAATTTTTCTCTTCTTTCAGCCTCTAACTTTTCTCCTACATTTTCAGACCAATCTGGAACAGAAGTTTGGTTTTTAGCCATCTCAACATACATAGGTCCATATCTAGCAATATAATCCTTTATCCCCCCTGGAGCATTTAAGTCTATAGTTTCAAAAGGCCCCATAAATGCCCATCTCAATCCTAATCCATCTCTAATTGTAGCGTCAATCTCATCTGAATTGGCATAACCTTCTGAATATAGTCTCATTGCTTCATTTAAAAGAGCTCCTTGCAATCTATTTAAAATAAAACCATCTATCTCTTTTCTAACATTTACAATAGAAGCTCCAGATGTTTTAAAAATTTCTTGTGTTTTTTCTATTGTTTTTTGAGAAGTGTTTTCACTTGGGCATAATTCAACACATGGTATAAGGTGTGGGGGGTTAGCTGGATGAGCAATAATACACCTATGTTGCCCTTTCAAATTTTGAGTTATACTTGATATAGGCATAGCCGAAGAAGATGACGCTATTATTATATCATCTGATGCAAGATTATCTAACTTAGCAAAAAGCTCTTGCTTGACTGATAAAATTTCTGGAGCACTTTCTTGAATGTAATGAACGCTGCTGCATAACTCTTCAATCGTGACATTAATTTTAATTCTCTTTAAACTTTCTTTAACATTAATGGAATCATCTATACTTTTTAATTCTTCTAAAAATAATTGAACTCTACTTTCAAAACTGTCGAAGACTTCAGGATAACTGTCATAAACAAGGACATTAAACCCACTTTTCGAAAATATAGCTGCCCAGCTAGCACCTATTAAACCTCCCCCAATTACTCCAACATTTTTCATTATTTTTCCTTTAGTTGTAAAAGTTAATTATAATTATTTTATATTACTTTAACTCATTAAATTGAATTTATTTAATTTAAAAAAACGTGTTACCATAACATAAAAAAATTAATCTTAAAGGACACATAAATGGGACAACTTATTGATGGTGAATGGGTAAAAGGCTCTGTGTCTGCCAATGATAAAAAAGGTAATTTTAAAAGAGCAAGCAGTGTTTTTAGAAATAAAATTAGTTCTAATCATCCAACATATTTGCCTGAAACAAATAGATATCATTTATACGTAAGCTATGCCTGCCCATGGGCTCACAGAACACTTATATTTAGAAAATTAAAAAATTTAGAAAATCATATCTCTGTTGATTATGTTCACCCTGATATGCTTGAAATGGGCTGGTCTTTTGAAAAAACTTTTCCAGGCGTAACTGGTGATAGTCTTCATAATAAAAAATATGTTCATCAAATTTATCAATTATCTGACAAAGACATATCAACAAAAGCAACTGTTCCAATTTTATGGGATAAAAAAACGAGCACAATAGTCAATAATGAATCATCTGAGATCATTAGAATTATGAATGATGCATTTGATGATCTTACAAAAAATAAAAATGATTACTATCCTGAAAAACTTCGCGGTCAAATCAACTCTATTAATGATACAATATACGAAAACATTAATAATGGCGTATATAGATCAGGTTTCTCAAAAACACAAAACTCCTATGAAGACGCAGTAAAAAACCTTTTCGCTTCTCTTGATATGGTAAATGATATTTTAGAAGGGCGTGACTATTTAGTTGGAAACATACTTACTGAAGCAGATATCCGCCTTGTTCCTACATTAATTAGGTTTGACTGTGTTTATTATTTTCATTTTAAGTGTAACTTAAAAAAAATAAGTGAGTATAAAAATATAAGCAGGTATTTAAAAAATTTATTTGAAGATGATGCTATTAAATCAACAACTAATTTTGAACATATAAAACGTCACTATTTTTACTCTCATGAAAATATTAATCCATTTAGAATAATTCCAATTGGACCAAAAGCTTCAATTTTATAGAGATGATTGATTTATTTTTTTTTAACATACTCTGAACAAGCAAGACCAAACTCTTTAAATAAACATCTATTGAGTTCATTATTTTCAGGTTGATATTCTGCATGCCATTGAACCCCTACTGCAAATGAAGGGTGCTTAGCAATAGTTACAGCTTCTATTACTCCATCATCTGAAAATGCTTCTATTTTTAATTCATCAGCAATTTTGTCAATTGCTTGCCCATGCAAAGAATTTACTAGACAGTTTTTTTTGTTTAATAACTTTGAAAAATATCCATTTTCGACAAAATCAATCCTGTGTTTTAAAGTGAAAATTTCTTCAACTGTAACATCATCACCTCTTGGCATTCTGTGATCATTTTTATCAGGTAAGAGATGTACTCTGTAATGAAGCGTCCCTCCATAAGCAACATTCATCTCTTGAATGCCTCTACAAATACCAAATATTGGAATACCTAATTTTGTACATTTTGGGATTAGTTCTAAAACAATAGCATCTCTTTCTATGTCAATTGGTTCATCAGGTGGAAATGGCTCTCCACCAAAATGGTGAGGTTCAATATTAGCACGTCCACCTGTTAACACTATTCCATCTATTTTCTGAAGAAGATGATCTAAGTCTTTACCTCTAATGCTAGATGGAATTAAAATAGGTATACCATTTGTGAAATTTGCTACTGCATTTACATATCTTAACCCAGTTGAATGTGAGACCTGCCTTCCACCAAAGTTAGTTATTTCATTTGTAGATATTCCAATTATTGGTTTTGATAAAGACATCATTTAAAAATTTTCTTCCTTTGTAATTTTTAACATCCCAACTGTTTTGCCAGATCATGAAAATCAGTTGCTGTAAAATCCCAATTTTTTTTATCATTTACATCTGTGTTATTAAATCTTTTTTCTTCTCCAAACTCTAATGGTCTATATACAAATGCAGTCTTCATTCCTTGTTTACTTGCTGCAGCTAAATCATCCTCGTGAGCTGCTACCATTAAACATTCTTGTGTTTTTAAATTTAGTGCCCCACAAGCCTTTAAATATGCTTCAGGTTCAGGTTTATAATGCCCTGTTACTTCAGCGCCCAATATAACATCCCAATTAAGATTTGAATGTTTGGCCATATTTACCATCAAAGCTATATTGCCATTAGATTGTGTAGCAATAATAAATTTTTTTTTGAGTTTATTTAGACCTTGAGAACTGTCGGGCCACCCTGGAAGCCTATGCCAACAGGTAACAAGATGCTCAAAATCTTCTTTAGAAATTTGGTCTAAATTGTATTGGGAAGCAATTTTCTTTAAATTTTCTTCATGCAAAATATCTAAAATTGTGAATGACCTGTTACCCATTCTAATTTTTTCCATTGAAGGTTGATATTCTGCTCTCCAAGCATCTGCAAAGGCATAAGAATCGATAGTAATGCCATACTTATTTGCAATTTTTTTAACTTCCCCTGCAACACCAGTTCGCCAGTCTACAACCGTTCCAAAAACATCAAATAAAAGAGCTTTAATTTTTAACATTTTGCTTCCAATCATTTAATATGTTAAGTAATTATTTCTACCACTAATCTAAGTTAAAAAAACAAGTCGTCTTAAAACAATTATAACTTAAGCATAAAGTGTGACTTATGAAAAAAGAAAATAATTTTTTTACTTTTTTATCTCCATCAGTCTTAGCAGTTTTATTTATGATTCTTTCTGGTTTTTTTGCAACGACTATGCATTGCCTAATAAGGTTTGCAACTGAAGATCATCACCCATTTGAAGTTGCTTTTTTTAGGACTATTTTTGTACTCATCATTTTCCTCCCTCTTGTAGCCAGAAATGGAATAACATCTCTAAAATCCAATAACGTAAAATTACAAACTTTTAGAGCAATTGTTGGAAGTGTTGCGATGCTTTGTATGTTTTACGGTCTAAGCATAACAGAATTGGCAAAAGCAACCGCACTTATGTTCACAGTACCTATTTTTGCAACAATTTTAGCAATTTTATTTTTAAAAGAAATTGTTGGGGTAAGAAGGTGGATGGCTATGCTTGTTGGTTTTTCTGGAGCGCTGATTGTTTTAAGACCAGATATTGAACTTGGCTTTGGCCCTTTATTAATTCTTTGCGCATCATTAATGTGGTCTTCTTCAATGTTAATGGCAAAAACATTAACCAAAACTGATACAATATCTAGTATTACTTTCTGGCAAGCAGCTGGCCTAATACCAGCTACATTTATTTTAGCAATTCAAGTATGGGAATGGCCCAGTTTAAGTCAATTATTTATGTTTCTTATGATTGCTATAGCTGGAACATTGGTCCATTGGTTTTTAAATGAGGCATTAAAGAGAGCTGAAATCTCAGCCCTTCTTCCACTAGATTATTTAAGACTTATTTGGTCTGTATCTATGGGATTCATCTTCTTTAATGAATTACCACAAGCAGGGCTTTGGTTTGGAGCTGCATTAATTTTGGGTGCCTCGACATATATTGGAATACGTCAAACACAAAAAAAGAAAGAAAATTTAAATACAAACAATAATATTTCTATTTAAATTTATCTCCCTCCAGTTACCGGCACTACAGAACCAGAAATATAACTAGATTCTTTACTTAACAACCACATAACAGTTTTAGCAACCTCATCGGCACCCCCAACTCTTCCTAAAGGTACTGAGGGCATTAATCTATCAACTCGAGATGCATCTCCTGCTTTCGCATGAATTTCAGTATCAATTAAACCGGGTGCAACAGCATTAACCCTTATGCCATGCTTTCCTAACTCTTTTGCCATTCCATATGTTAATGAATGGATTGCACCTTTTGACATGGCATAATGAACAAACTCTCCACCGCCTCCAATATCAGCAGCAATAGATGACATGTTTACAATAGTACCATATTTTTGGCTAATCATTACCTTTGCTGATTCTTGAGCCACAAAAAAAGCACCAGAAATATTTGTATCAACCACTTTTTTTAGCTCTTCTGGATCTAAGTCTTGTATAGGCGAAATTGGGCCAGTAATACCAGCATTGTTAAAAACAGCATCAATAGAGCCTGCCTTTTCCTTAAATTGCTCAAACATACTTGTAACTGCCTTACTATCAGCAACATCACATTGCAGGATTATACCATCTCCACCAGCTGACTTTACTTCAGCCAAACACTCATCTGCTGCATTTGAGTTTTGGTTATAGTTTATGCCAACAAACATTTTTGCCTTGGCAGCTTCTATAGCTGTTGCCTTACCTATACCTTGACTTGCACCTGTGATTAAAATATTTTTCATTTTTTCCTCTATCTCTATGTAATTTGTTTAAATTTTTTCCTGTAAATATCTAAAACTTCAACATTAACAGGTCTTGCTGGATCCTTCCCATCAAAAAGATCCAAAAGCTGGGTAGCAACATATTCTGACATCTTATGACGACTATCTCTTGTTATTCCAGCAGTATGAGGGCTAGCTATTACATTATCTAATTTAAGAAGCTTATGAGAGGAAGGTGGTGGTTCAAATTCCCATACATCTAAACCTGCTCCTGCTAAATGACCTTCTTTCATTATTTCGTATAAATCATCTTCGTTATGAATGGAACCCCTAGATGTTGTAACAAAATAGCTACCTTTCTTCATTTTTTGAAACCAAGTTTTATTGATCATATTATTAGTTTCTTTGTTTAAAGGTATATGAACAGAAACAACGTCACTTTGTGCTAGTAAATTATCAATTTCAGATTTAGTACTGTATTTCTTTTCAAAAGTTTCATCACTTATGTAGGGGTCATAAGCTAAAATATTACAATTAAAAGCAACCTTACAAATTTCAGCTACTCTACCTCCAGTATTACCAAGACCTATAATACCAACTGTTTTATTAAGGAGGTCTTTGCCTATAAAACTTACTCTAGCATCATTCCAGCCTCTTCTGAGAGCATGGTCAGCTTCACCAATTCTTTTAAATAAGCTTAAAATCATTGCCACAGCATGCTCTGCAACACCTTCAGCATTTCCACCAGTTTGATTTACTACTAAAACACCTGCCTCTGTACATGCCTCAACATCAACAGTGTCATAACCAGCACCAGAAGAAGAAACAACAATTATATTAGGTACTTTTTTTAAAAATTCTTTATCTACCTGCAAGTACTTAGGAACCTCATCCCTAGCTGCTCCAACTTGATATGCATCAGCTTTTTTAAGAATAGAAAAGCACTTTTCTTCACTATCAGAACTACTTATTTTTAAAATTTCTACTTTGGATTGAGAGTATAAAATATCTAATCCATTTTGTGCCGGAAGAGTATCCAGATAAACTATTGTTGGCATAGAATCCTCTTATTAATAAATACTTAACATGATATTCATTTTAACCTCTCTTGCAAAGTATATAAGACAATTTTTTAAACTATATTTAATAGTAAAATTTAGTAGAATGATAAAAAAATTATAACTCTATAATATTTGTGAGGGACAAAATGATTAAAAGAATACTTATACCTGATATACTTCAACCAGTGAGTCATTATTGTCATGTGGTTGAGGCTAATGGTATTATCTGGATTTCAGGTTTAGTAGGCATGAACTATGACGGAACTATCCCTGAAAATACTAAAGATCAATTTGATATTGCTATGAAAGACTTTAATACTTGTTTGGAGGCAGCTGGAGGATCTTACAAGGATGTTGTAAAAGTTAGAGTTTTTCTAACTAACATAGACGATAGAACTATAATCAACCCCAAGAGGATTGAGTATTTTGGTGAGCACAAACCAGCATCAACTTTGTTAGAAGTTTCAGCATTAGTTGACCCTAGGATGAAAGTAGAAATCGAAGCGGAAGCAGTAATAGTAAAGTAAATTAAAGGAAAAAAATGAGTTTAATTAAATTAAGCGCCACTAAAGCTTTTGAAATGATGAAGAAAGGAGAACTTTCTTCTGAGAAATATGTTAGTAACTTTCTTGAGCATATAGAAAAAAGAGAGCCGGCTGTCGGTGCTTGGAGTTACTTAGAACCTGAAATGGCTATCCATCAAGCCAAAGAAGCTGATAAAAGATGGAAAAGTAATAAAGCTGGTAAATTAAATGGTATTCCAATCGGAATTAAAGACATTATTGATACCAAAGATATGCCTACCGAAAATGGTTCTAAGGTCTGTGAGAATAGAAAACCAAATGAGGATGCCCATCTCGTTAAATTATTAAAAGATGCTGGTGCAGTTATTATGGGTAAATGTGTAACAACTGAGTTTGCTCTCTCAGGTCCTGGTAAAACTAAAAACCCACATGATCTCGAATGTACTCCTGGCGGTTCATCGTCAGGATCGGCTGCTGCTGTTTGTGACAACATGGTACCTTTATCTATAGGATCACAAACAGGAGGGTCTGTATTAAGGCCAGCTTCATTTACTGGTATTCTTGGTTTCAAACCAACATTTGGGACAATTTCTCGAAGTGGAATGTCACCTATATCTCAGCGATTAGATCATCCTGGTATATATGCGAACACAATTGAAGATATCGACTTAGTGGCTTCAGTTCTCTTATCATATGATCACAACGATCTCGATATGATCAAAAATTATGAATATAAAACTAATAATATTAATCCATCTCCTAAGTTTGCATTTATTAAGGGACCCGTATGGGATTATGGTGACCTAGATATGCAAGAGGGTATAATAGATTTTGTAAAGAACGCGCCCCTAGATATTGTTGATTTAGAATTAGATTCAATTTTTAGCAAAGCAGCTAAAAGTCATGAAATTATAATGAATGGGTCAATTGCTAGATCGCTTTATAAATATTATGAAAATGAGAAAGGAAAACTTCATCCATTTACAGTATCAAGAATTGAAGCAGGTATTCCAGTTTCTGCAAAAGATTATATAGAAGCTATCGAAAATGCGAAATTAATGGAAAAAAGTCTTAAAGAAGTTTTTAAAGACTATGACGCTATAATAACACCTGCGGCACCCGGTCAGGCACCAAGAGATCTTATGAATACAGGAAATGCAATTTTTAATGGTTATTGGACAATGATGGGTATTCCTGCTATCAGCCTTCCCCTCTTAAAAGGGAAAGACAATCTTCCAATAGGAGTTCAAGTAATAACTTCGTGGGAAAATGATTTAGATTTATTGAAGGTATCTGAATTTGTTTTGAATAAAATAAAAAAGGCTTGCTGATAAATCAGCAAGCCTTTTATTAATTTGGAATATTATAATAAACCAATTTTTTTCATGTAAGCTAAGTTAGATTCTAAAGCCTCTTTAGCAAGTGGGCTTTTTGAAGCAGCTGAATTCCAAGCATCAACTGCAATTTTTCTAAATTTAGCTCTTTCAGTAACAGGCCAATCAATAATTGTTAAGTCGCCTGCTGCTTTATCTTTTGCAACCTGAGCTCTTCCCTCAAGACCAGCATCTCTAAGCTTTGCTGTCCAAGTCCAATAAGTCCAAATTGTTAAAGCGGTTTGATTTTGCTTACTTAACTTATTGAAAACTTTTTTGTTAATAATGGTCTGAAGATTAGCCATGGAATGAATACCTGGATAAAGTGGGTACTTAGCTATCTTATGAAAACCACTAGCATGGTTGTTGATGTAAACAGAAGCATCAGCTGCGTCAACAATACCTTTTTCTAATGATGTATAAACTTCTGAAAAAGGAAGTGAAGACGGAGAAGCGCCTGCTCTTCTAAAAACATCTGCAGCAAGACCTTCTGGTGATCTGATTTTTACCCCTTTTAGATCAGCAACGCCATTAATTGGCACTTTTGAAACTAGAGCCTCTTTACCATAAGGACCACAACCTAATACATGAATTTTACCTGGTAAAATCTTGTCATAAATTTTTTGTAACATTTCTTTACCACCACCATGCATACAGTATTCTTGATACTGTTTTGGTGTATCATAACCTGCAATTAAATCCCCCATAATTGCGAATGCTGGGTCTCTTCCTGCAAAGTAAGCAATGGCATTAAAATCACCATCTAGGATACCATTTGCTACAGCATCTATTGTCTCTCTATGAGGAACAACTGATTTTGTAGGCAAACCTTCAATTTGAAGTTCTCCATTAGTTAAGTCTGACAAGACTGGAGCGTGTTTTGCCATATAAGTATGAGCCCAGTCTCCTGCTTTAGAGCTCATTTGAAATTTTAATTTTTTAGCACTTGCTGCACCTGTAAAGGTTAAACCAGCAACCACTAAAGCGCTTAGTAAATATTTTTTCACTTAATTCCTCCTCTATTGCTGTGAAAATTAACTAAACCCGTCTGCTATATAAAACATCAACCATGTAATAAAAGCAGCCAAGGCCATTCCTGCGACCCAAGCCCAGGGCCCGTAAGCATCTACATGATCACTTCTAACCGGTTTTGCCATATTCCCCTCCTTGGTTCTTGACATACGTAAAGTATATGTCTCTAATAAAATTATTAACTATTAATTTTCTGGCAAATGCAAGCCTAAAAATTAATTTTACAATGCGGTGGGGGAAACACATATGTCAGAAGTGGTCCAAAAACAAGACAATGATCTTGATAATATGGAAGAGTTCAAAGCAGGTAATGACAAGTTTGCTTTTTATGATCATTTCAGTAAATTTTCAGGACTAGCAGTTGCTCAACTATATCTTGTTTGCGCTGCCGTTACCGGATTTGAAGTTATTTCTAGGTATGTTTTCAATGCTCCCACTCAGTGGGTCTTTGAAATTGTTATGACACTTGCAGCAACAGCATGGATGCTGTCTGCAGCTTATGTGACCCTTCACAAGAGACATATAGGAATTACAGTTTTCTACATAATGGCTTCCGATAAAGGAAAATGGTGGCTTGATTTCATTGCGTATGTAGTAGGTATATTAGCCCTATGGTTATTGATAGATGACTCTGTAATAAGGGCTCTGGATTCTATTGCCATGGTTGAAAAAGCAGGTAGTGCGTGGAATTCGCCTCAACCTTTGATTTTAAAATCTATGCTTACTCTAGGAGCAATGACTTACATTATACAATTAATGATTAATCTCTATCGACACTTTTCTTCAAAGATTGGCAAGCAAATTGTTTTGTTTATTTGCGGCTTAATAGTCTTAAGAGTTATATCTGTTATTGTTGTACATTTATCAGGTGAAGACAGCATATTTGGTTACATTAATTCAATATATGCATCAGTTGGAGCCCAAATAAATCCACAAGATTATTTGAATATGCAAGACATGAATATAGCGGTAGTCAGCTTTATTATTGTTGGTTTAATGCTTATTTTAATGATGACAGGAATGCCATTAGGAGTAGTAACATTATTCGTATCAGTGTTAAGCGCGCTCTGTTATTTTGGATATGGTGGTTTATATCTTGTCTCCACAAACGCTTTTGGCTTACTTGAAAAATATCCTTTAATTGCTGTTCCTCTATTTGTTTTGATGGCCTCTATTTTAGAAAGATCTGGCGTTGCTGAAGATTTGTTTGATGCTATGTCGATCTTTGCTGGAAAACTTCGAGGTGGTGTAGCTATCCAAACCATTGCGGTCGCGGTTGTTTTAGCAGCTATGTCTGGTGTTATGGGCGGTGAGATTGTTATGTTAGGACTTGTAGCCTTGCCGCAATTATTAAGATTGGGTTACGATAGAAAGATGTCTATTGGGCTAATATGTGCATCTGGTGCACTAGCGACATTAATACCACCTAGTATTATCATGATCATTTATGGTTTATCTGCTCAAGTTGGAATTGGTGATTTATTTATGGCCGGTGCAGTGCCAGGACTAATGCTAGCATTTCTTTACGCAATATATGTTTTGGTCAGATGTAATCTAAATCCAAGCATGGCACCAACTGCAGAGGAAGTTGCAAAAGCTCGTCAGAAAGATATGAAAATGTCTAAAGACAAATTATATGCTGTTTTCCTAAGTATTTTCCTGATTTTTTGTGTTATGGGATCTATTTACGGAGGCATAGCTTCAGTGACAGAAGCTGCTGCTGTTGGTGTATTAGGGGCAATATTTGTTGCTTGGTTTAGAAACGCTTACAGCTGGAATTTACTTCAGGTAGCTCTTGCTGGAACAATGTCAACAGTTGGAACAATTATCTGGCTAATTTTAGGAGCAGTTGCCTTTGTTGGCATTTATAACCTAATAGGTGGCGCAGATTTTATGAGATCACTATTCTCAGGGTTAGGTCTTCCAGCAATTGGAATAGTCTTTGTCATGATGGGTATTCTGGTTATTTTAGGTACATTTATGGAATGGATTGCAATTGCCTTTATTACTGTTCCTGTTTTTGCACCAGTTGTCGTTGGAATGGCTCCTGAGTTAGGCTTAGAGCCAGAGTGGGCAGCAGTATGGTTTGGTGTTCTGTTTGTTATGAACATACAAATATATTTCTTATCACCACCTTTTGGCCCTGCTTGTTTTTGGCTGAAATCAGTTGCTCCTGCAGATATTTCATTACAGGAAATTTTTATGGCAGTCTTACCTTTTATTGCCCTGCAAATTACAGGAATGCTCCTTGTGATGTTTATACCTGATATTGCTCTGTGGTTTCCAAAATGGTTGGGCTCATAAATTGTTCAGGTAAGGATAAAGTTGTAACCAACCATCAAATGTCATTTTTGATGATAGGTAAATTAGAAAAGCTAAACCTAAATAAGACAACCACTTAAATTTAGTAAGTAGCTTTACAATTGCTGTTGCAAAAAATGCCATTAGCAAAATGGCGAATGCAATTCCTAGTATCAACAAAGTCTTATCTTCCCTTGCTATAGCTGTTATTGCTATAACATTGTCAAGGGACATTGATACATCTGCAATTATTATGGTTGTTAAGGCTGCCTTCAAACCTTTTCCAGAAACATTATTTTTAAGTTTTGTTCCATCTTCTTTACTTGAAGAAAATTCTTTGATGTCTTGATAAAATTTCCAACAAACCCAGAAAAGTAATAAACCACCTAGCAGAAGTAATCCTGGTATACTAATTAAGTAAGAGGCAACAAGAGCAAATAAAATCCTTAATACTGCAGCTGCCATTAATCCGATAAAAATAACTTTTTTTCTATGCTCTTCAGGAACAGCTGATGCAGCCATCCCAATAATGAGTGCATTATCTCCTGATAAAACAATATCAGCGATTATTATTTGTGAGACATCTAGAAGCCACTCTAACAAAACATGCTTTCCTTTATATTTTTTAGATGCGTACCATTGTTTAAATTTTTTATCAATCAAATGGAAATTATTATTAAAAAATATATAAAATTTAATAATTGATATGGGTATACAAATAGTTATGATGTCCCCTTGAAAGGATCTAAAATGGATAATAATTTTGATTTTATTGTTGTTGGTGCTGGCTCTGCTGGATGCGCCGTGGCTAATCGTTTATCAGCTAATCCAGAAAACAAAGTTTTACTAATTGAAGCTGGTAGAGCTTCTCATCCTGTATCAAGATTGCCTGCAAGCTTTGCTTTATTAATTGACAATCCACTTGCAAATTGGCGTTACAGGTCTGAACCAGAGGAAGCAACTGCAAATAGAGAGATACCTATTCCTAGAGGGAAACTACTTGGTGGATCAAGTTCAATCAATGGTCTTGTTTATGTAAGAGGGAACAAACTAGATTACGATACATGGGCGCAGATGGGTAACACAGGTTGGTCATACGACGACGTTGCACCTTTTTTTAAAAAAATGGAAAACTATCAAGGTGAAATGACTGAAATAAGGGGTAGTGATGGCCCACTAAAAATTTCTGAAGTAAGTGATAGAAATCCTATTTATGATGGCTTGTTCAAAGCAGCCGAAGAAAACAATATTCCTGTAAACAAAGATTATAACGGAGATGAACAAGAGGGTATTGCTTATACTCAAACGACAATATTCAAAGGTGAGAGAATGAGTGCTGAAGTTGCTTATTTGAGACCTATAAAATCCAGAAAAAATCTTTCTATTATTACAAATTCTTTAGTTCAAAAATTAATTTTAGATGGGAAAAAATGTGTAGGCGTAGAGGTTAAAAATAGAGGTAAATTAAAAACATTCAACTGTTCCAAAGAAGTAATTTTATGTGGTGGAGCTATTAACTCTCCTCAAATTTTAGAATTATCAGGAATTGGTAAACGCGAAATTTTAGAGGATAAAGGTATAGAATTAATCCACGAATTAAAAGGAGTTGGCGAAAATTTAAGAGATCATCTAGGGCCAAGATTAGTTTATCATATAACAAAACCTGGAATTGCCTATAATGATAAAGCAAGAGGTTTTAATCTTTTAAAACAGGTTCTAAAATATGTTTTTAAAAGAGATGGTTTTTTAACTCTCCCATCAGCTCCTGTTCTTGGCTTTTTTAAAACAAGAAAAGAATTAGCCGCCCCTGATATTCAAGTTCATTTTATTCCGTATAAAGTTGTACTTAATAATGGTAAAAGAACACTTGGCAAAGAACCAGGTATCACTTGTACTGTGAATCAAAACTTGCCTGAAAGCAAAGGAAGTATTCATATTAAATCTAAAAATCCTGAAGAATATCCAAGTATAAAATATAATTTCTTATCTAGCCAATTAGATAGAGATACACTTATTGCTGGAGTAAAATTAATTAGAAAATTAATGCAGTCCAGTCACATGAAAGAATTTTGTGATAATGAAATTCAGCCTGGATATGAAGCTTCAACAGACAATGACATACTAGAGTTTATAAGAAATAAAGCAGAAACTCTCTACCACCCATCAGGAACATGTAAGATGGGCTTTGATCAAGAATCAGTTGTTGATAAAAATTTAAAAGTTCATGGAATTGAAGGTCTTCGTGTTGCAGATGCTTCTATAATGCCAACGTTAGTTTCAGGAAACACAAACGCTGTTTG
>VMBT01000498.1_pt1 | contig 25197 bp, 29 predicted proteins | sample 4404301 | NCBI WGS metagenome assembly VMBT01 (sample SAMN12238535, study PRJNA552566) | marine metagenome | isolation source: Coastal seawater | place: USA: coastal Georgia, Sapelo Island | collected 2008-08/2009-08
CCGCTTGAATCATTTTTTTTGAAACAGCAAGCATCATTCCAAGCGCATGCTCAGCCACACTCTCCTTATTCGTTCCTCCCTGATTTACGACTGCAACACCTGCTGCTGTCATTGCGGAAACATCGATATAATCGTAGCCCGCACCAGTGGAGGACACCGCAACAATATTGGGCGCCCTTGTCAAAAATTCAGAATTTGGGAACCAGGGCTCTTGAAGCTCCGTGCGGGATTGCACTTGATAACCATGGGCACGAGCCATTGCCGCATCTAATTCGCTCTTTGGATCAGCGTAATGGAGATGCGAAACTTGCACGTCATCTACCTCATCAAACTTCGCCAAAGCAGCATCAGTATCCATCCATTCCTCAAAGAAAACGAGCCGGCGAGCATTGTCAGCCATAATAGCTTTGATCCTATCTAATGAGTTTAACGAACAGCATATAAGGACTGTTTCATGCGAAGTTAGCGCTAAAAAATTAAGGCTGAAGACCTAAACCTCTAAAGGGCACTTACAAATATAAGTCTAGCTAATTGAATTCATTATCACAGACATCAGCCACCCGCTTTGGGGTTCGCGATCTTTTTAGCCAGCATTTGTTGCTCTTCACAGTTGCCACAGATGCGCGTTAAGTCGGCTAAATGCTGCTTAGCCTTTTCAAGATTCCCTAACTTGATATGGAGCTCTCCAACATATTCGTGAGCTCCAACATGATTAGGGTCAATAGACAGAGCTGTATCATAGGCTTTTTTGGCTTCAGCGTATTTTCCAAGCTGACGTAAAGAATATCCAATGTAGTTGTAAGCATCCGCAGAACGCGAGTTAGTTTCCAAATATGTTTTTGCCTTAGCAATTGCCCGATCATACTTCCCGCGATCGACATATCTTTTAACATCACCAATCGAGACGCTGGTATCACTACCCCCTCCAGCTGCAGTGGCAGTATTACCGCAGATTGGAAGCAACAAAGCGAAGACCAACGCTATCACTTTTCTTTGCATCTTAGTTCTCCCTTAGCCTCTGATAGCGATGTGCCGCTAATGGCAAAAATTAAACAAGAATGTAAGTACTTGGCACGAAAATTTGTGAAAAAGCCACAGTTGATAAGTAGTATTTGACGACCGAGTTGGCTAGATATCCTTCAACATTGCACGGGCAATGTTAGCTTGCTGCACTTGGCTTGTACCTTCAAAAATTCGAAAAAGTCTCACATCACGATATAAACGTGGAATAGATGACATATCTTCCATGTACCCCACTCCTCCCAAAATCTGCACCGCTCGATCTGCAATGCGGGAGACCGTTTCACTTGCAAACAGCTTTGCAGAAGCAATATCAACGTGAGGAATTGGCCCTCCCAAATCAAAGGCCTTAGCACAATCAATACATAAAGCCCGGGCGGCTGCCATCTCCGCCTGACTGTCTGCTAATAGTGCCTGAATTTGACCAAAATCGCCCACTGGACGATCAAATTGTATCCGACGCGCCGCATAATTCGTCATTTCTTCTATCAATCGAATTGCTTGTCCAACACAAGTAGCTGCTACGTGCAGTCGTGCATGGTTAATTCCACGAAGCGCTGCCTTTAAGCCCGCGCCTTCCTTCCCACCCACTAGCGCGCCTTCGGATACTCGCACATTTTCAAACCATACGTAGCAGACATGACTTCCTTCATTTCCAAGCATACGTGGTGGCTCACCAACTGATACACCGGGTAATGAAGCATCCACAAGGAACGCCGAGATGCCGTTTGCCGACTTATCATTAGGATTAGTCCGAGCCATCGTTAGAAATACATCTGCTTGAGGAGCATTCGTGATGTAACGTTTCTCCCCATTGATTACCCAAATATCACCATCACGCTCTGCTTTAGTTTTCAGAGAAGCTGCATCTGAACCTGCTTCTGGCTCAGTCAAAGCAAAAGAGCCCGTGCACTCACCTGCCGCCATCTTTGGGAGATAGAACTCCTTTTGAGAGGATGTTCCAAAATCTAAAATAGCTTGGGAGGTTAACCCAATTGTTGTTGAAAAACGTGAGCGGTAAACGCAGGATGCTTGGCAAAACTCAAATGTGAGGCGGATCTGCTCCTCCATGGAGCACCCCAAACCTCCATATTCCTCTGGAATTGAGATTCCAAAAAGACCAATTTCTTTAAGCGCTTCCGTCAAATCCTCAGGTATACCACCCTCCCGCGTAAGACGGTGCTCATTTGGCCTGAGCACATCCTGAGATAACTCGCGAACAGCAGTAAGGTAGTCATCAAAATTTCTAAACTGCACGGAAGCGCGCATTCAACTTTCCTCAAACTTTACATGAGTGATAGATGCTCTGCAGCGCGGTTTATCATCATCGCCTATGAGGGCCATTGATCTCGGACCTACTGCATCCTTTGGAGAGGCTACAAAACGAAGTCGTTCATCCCAAAACATGGGGCGGTGAAAAGAAATTTCTCCCTGCAGCTCCACGATACCCCCTTGACCTGCCTCCTCGACCAAACCTCCAAGCATAATGTGCGATGCCATTAAACCACCTGCGATGGGTGCTTTAAAACCAAACCTCTTTGCAGTGTCAGGATCAGAATGAATTAAGTTTTCAGCCTCATCAGAGAAGGCAGCTACTTTCTCAGGCTCTAGAAGCGTCTCATTGACCAAATACATGGAGCTAATATCTAGGGATGGCGTGGATACCCTTGGAGCATCTAAATGAGGCTCGCCAGGATTGAGGCTCGATCGACTTGCTCTTAGGGGCACAGTGCCGTTTGCTAACGAGAATTTAAAATCCGCCCAAACTCTTTGACCTCTAGGATGTGGGTCAATTTTTGTAACTTCCCCGGCCATGTTGATCAGAAGTCCCTGAGGTATAGCCGAACTCAAAAAATAGGCCTGAGACATGTGAACATTGCCGTTTATTGATCTACCGGTCCAGCGCTGTGCCATTATAGTGTAGAAAGCAAAAAAACTGGGGTCAGCGCACTTACCCCAGATTGCTGGATCAACTCCACAACATTCCAACTTCCTAGCTTGGTACCCGCTTTCAACCACAACCTCCCTGCTTGGAAAGCGAAATCCGACAGGAGGCGGTGTCGAGATAGAGTCGTCCTGGGCCATGAGCTAAGTGCTGCTAACGCTATCAAGAAAGTCTTTTAACGCTTGGTTAAAGCCTTCCGGATCCTCTATGTTTGAGAGGTGCCGTGCAATGGGCAAAATCACCAATTTTGCGCCTGGAATCCCTTTTGCCATTATCTCCGACATTTCAACGGGTGTCCCAGGGTCATCTTCACCAACTATAACTAATGTTGGAGCTGAAATTTCCCCAAGACGAGGGGTTATGTTCAGTCGTGAAATAGCAGACCCACAGCCGCAATATCCCTCAATAGGAGTTGAGACGATCATTTGGCTTATTCTATCAATAATCTCTGGCTCTGCTTTCACAAAACCTGGAGAGAACCAACGTTCAATGGTCCCACTTAAGCCGGCGGACATCCCATTTTTTCTAGCAGCACTAATGCGCTCCTCCCAACCTGCAACGGCCTCGGCTGGATAACCTGAGGAGGTATCCGCTAGAGTCAGAGACTTCAATCGCTCTGGTGCTTTTAGGGCCACTGTCTGACCAATCATGCCACCCATTGAGAGACCAACCCAATGAACGCTCATCAGCTCCAGAGCATCCATTAAACCAATCGCATCATCTGCCAACATTTCAAGAGTGTAGGGACCTACCGGTGCACTGGAGCCACCATGACCACGAGTATCAAACCGGATTATCCTGTAATCATCTTTAAGGGCGTCTATTTGTGGGTCCCACATGCCTAACTCTGCACTCAAAGAATGGCTCATCATTACAACAGGAGCGTTGTTCGGACCTTCATCGGAAAATCTTATATCAATTCCATTGACTTTAACGGTTTTAGTTGTGGTCATTTTACTTCTCATGAGAAAGTTCAGATGTGACAATACTCTAATGCAGAATTTGATCTGATGCACTGGATGAGGTGGACCTAGGGCGCAACGGAGTCGGACCAGCATGATGATGAACGATGCGCCACCCTCCATCCTCCCTGGTGAATATATTTGTCGCAAGCAGAATAGAACCTGAGCTTCCCCCTAGTTGCTCATAACAGGTCACGTATGCAGTTTGATCTAGCAAATGCGGCTGTGGCTCAATGCACATAATTTGAGGGCGTTCTTTGGCACTTAAAATGCTTTCCCAACTTTCAAGCACAACATCTCGGCCAACCAAAAGTGGGGCGCCAGGATGGGCGCAAGCAACTGGAGCATTTCGTGCCCAAACACTCTCCATCTTTTGTAGATCACCTGTCGAGAAAGCATCATAGAAAGCCTGATTTATAGCAAGAACATCGGTTCGATCAGCGCTCATTTCCACTCTCCTTATTTATTTTTACCTTTGCTCTTTTCAGCAATTCTTCCCGACTTAACGAAAAATCACTATCGATCCAGGCCCCTTCCAAGTCACTAAGCAGGGAGTTAACAGAAGGACCGGGCGATAGACCGAGATCAATCAGATCACGGCCTCGAAGAGAGAAAACCGGTGACTTCCAGTTAGCTGCAAGTTGCAACATTGAGTTTAATTTCGCTTCGTCATTATGAAGATTTTGCAAATAAGCGCGCTTAATAAAAATGTCGTGACCTTGTCGATATATGGACTTTCGCCAATCAGCCACAGTCATTCCTGAATCCATCCAAGGAGGTTTCAACGCCGATAAAATAATTCTTTCCCTTTTTGATAATCGAAGTTTATCGGCGATACTGGTATCACCAGGAACTAGAGCAGCCAGTCTCAAGATTGGATCAGCAGGTAAAAAATCTATCTCAACAATATTTTCTGGTGTGCGTCCAAGCAGGATTTCGAAAACACCAACACTCTTCATGGCTCCTAAAGTTTCACTAACCTGAGGAGCCATGAGTAAACGGAACAGTTCAGCTCGAACCCGCTCTGCTGAGACATTCGAGAGTCCCTCAATTCCAAGTGCTATTGCCTCGATGCTACTAGGCTCTGGTCTGCCTTTTCCATACCAGGCGTGAAATCTAAAAAACCGAAGAATGCGGAGATAATCTTCTCGTATACGTTCTCTCGCCTCTCCAACAAAGCGAACAATCCCTGCACTTAGATCTTCTTTCCCGCTAAAATAATCATAAATATTTCCGGACAAATCAGAGAACATGGCATTCATAGTAAAGTCGCGTCTGGCAGCATCCGCACGCCAGTCATCAGTAAAAGCGACCTTCGCGTGCCGACCGTCGGTCTCTACATCACGCCTTAAGGTAGTAACCTCATAAGGCTTATCATCCACAATAACCGTAACCGTGCCATGTTCGAGACCCGTTGGCTTTGAGGCTAGCCCTGCACTCTTAGCAAGACGAATAATTTCCTCTGGATAAAGAGTTGTAGCTAGATCAATATCTGAACAAGGGAGACCCAGTATTGTGTCGCGGACAACTCCACCAACAAATCGTGTCTCGCCTTCACCAGCCGACAACGCCTGAATAAGACGTTGAGTCTTCGCATCGTTCAGGGCGGACTGACTAACAACTTTCACTTTTTTTCGTCTTTTTCAATTAACTTTCCAGAGGTTACCCTACCATCTTTAAATTGGGACGGTACGTATGTTGCATTTGGGGTTCCGCCAGAAGTTAGGCCCCAAACAATCAAACCAACTGCCGCAAGGCCAATACCAGCACCTAATAACCATACCCACGGAGCATCCTTAGCAGCAATACGAACTGGGGACCCTGACCTGGTCTTAAAATATAGGTAGAGCAGCGAAGGGGCGAGCAACGGAATAAGAATTGAAAGTGCCTGTCGCATCAATTCTCACCTTGACCTTCAAGCATATCTACAAAATTTATTAGCATACCCGCGGTAGCTCCCCAGATACGGCGATTTTGGTAAGGAATTACGTAGAACGATCTTCGAATGCCTTCTCTTACTGCCGTTTCCTTAACATGATTTCTACGATCTAAAATAAAAGAGAGTGGTGCTTCGAAGACATCCTCTACTTCGAACTCGTCTAAATCTAAGTTGAATGGAGGTTCAATCCAGCCCACGACAGGTGTAACGCCATAGGCTGTTGATGTTTCATACATTGACAGACGGCCAAGCAATTTAACACGCTCTGGGTCTAGTCCAATCTCCTCTTGTGTTTCTCGGAGCGCTGTCGCCACGCGATGTGGGTCATTAGGCTCCACACCACCGCCAGGGAAGCTTATCTGACCTGCATGTTTTTTGAGATGCGCTGTACGCTGGGTCAGCAAAATTGTTGGACCTTCTGGACGATTAATGATTGGCACCAGGACCGCAGCAGGTTTTAGAGGTCTATCCGTTGTTCCCCTGAGCCGGGTGCCGTCCGGCCGAAGGTCAAAGTCGCTCCGCAATGGCTCTTCAGCAAGGCCGCCCACCTGCAAAGCATCATCCAGCGGCTTAATCCTAGACCGAATTATTTCCGGCGTCATTCGCAATCCTCGACCTGGCCAACTCTGTGAAAATGGCCATCACTCCAAACGCCCAATGCTCCAGCATCAAAATCTTCGATCGATAAATCCACGAGCTCGTAAAAAACGGATCTTAGCAAACGCGCTTCCAGGCCGTCACGAATATGGATGTATGGCCGCGGCTCACCCGTTTCGGAATCGACAGAAATTCGAAGTGAGTGAGTTAAATCAAGCGAAACCCAATCATCTATGTTCGTTCGGAAACGGACACTTTGGTTTTCTCCTTCCCCCTGAGTTTGCATTTCCACCGCAACAAACGGCGAGTCATCTACATCAATTTGACCACGCTCGGCTGGAGTTTCTAGCCAAAATGTTCCGTCGATATTTCGCTTTAGAACTGTGCTAAATAGTTTAACGAGCTCTATGCGAGTAAACCTCGTCCCGGCATGATACCAAGCCCCGTCGGAATCAATTTTTATTCCGTAATGCCCCATTTCCACCGGCGTCCGGACTTTCGAGGATTTTTTTACTGAAGCCTCAAGTGCATCTAATTTTTTATCATCGCTCATGTTAATCACAGACCGCCATAATGACTAAATGATCCCCAAACCACAGGGGCTCAGGTGTCGAACTCATGTCAGCTCAACATGACCTCTAAATTTTAATTATATGTACCTTTTCTAAAGAAACGAACTGATCACTTTCCTAAAAATGAAAAGCGATGTTGTCGACACAACAAGACCTGTTTAGGAGAATAAGACTGAGCTTAACCAACAATGCTATTTACTGAAATTTTATCTAATTTTTCTACCTGGGTAGATCTATTCCAATTCACGAAATCATATTCGTGTTAGACCTCCCAAATGTTTTTGGCATAATATTTCGTCAGTTCACGATTTTATCTTTTCGCTGGTTAAGTTCCCAATCTAATGAGCTTTTTAGATCATATTCATAGTTGCAACTCTTATGACCTCAGGAGTTTCTTGCCATTTTACATAGAAGGACAACGTGTCGGATATGTGAGACCAGAAGTATTAGAGGTTTTATTAAGGTCAACCGGTTTCATAAGAACTGCTGATGGCATTATCATCGACACGAAATACGGGACATTCGAAGATCGCTCCTTTCTATTTGATGAAGCTGCTGAAAGACTTGTAAAAGCTGGTTTAGCAAACATGGCTGGAGATGAACTTTACGCTCTAAAAAACTCCTGGGAGCAACCAACTCTTGCAGCATTTAACCGAGGAATTGCTGGGGCTCTGGGAGTGCGCTCTTATGGTGTACATGTTAACGGTTACAAAAAGCAGATTAACGGAGATTTGGCACTCTGGACGGGTGTAAGAGCAATTGAGAAAGCAGTTGCGCCGGGCAAACTCGACAACATGGTGGCAGGCGGACAACCTATAGGACTAAGTCTTATGGAAAATCTAATTAAAGAAGCATTTGAAGAAGCTAATGTGCACAAATCACTAGCACGGTCTGCCAAACCCGTGAGCTGCATCTCCTATGTTATGGAGGATGTTAGCGGTCTGAAACCGGACGTAATGTTTTGCTACGACCTCGAATTACCAGACGACTTCGTTCCTACTAACACTGACGGCGAAGTTTCTGAATTCATCCTATTGTCTGCAGATGAAGCCTTAAGAAGAGTGGACGAAACTGACGATTACAAATTTAATGTTAATCTAGTGGTAACAGACTTTGCGGTTCGGCATGGACTTCTAGACCCTGACAGCACGCCAGATTATGAGGCCATTGTTGTAGGATTGCGAGGAAGTTCAAATGAGAAATCTTCACTTCTTGTTTAAGCTTCCTCAGATGTAAGGAGGCTTTGTATATCCCGCCGGTGAAAGGGTGAATATCTCACAGCCATTCTCTGTTACACCCAAAGAATGCTCGAACTGAGCCGACGGTGATCTGTCGCGGGTTACCGCGGTCCACCCGTCTGCAAGGATTTTAGTGTCAGCGCGTCCTGCGTTAACCATCGGCTCAATAGTAAAAAACATGCCTGGTTCTAGAACTGCGCCCTCTCCTGGCCTTCCATAATGCAGTACACTTGGTGGGGCATGAAAAACGAGGCCTAAACCGTGGCCACAAAAGTCACGAACAACGGAAAATCTCTCTCCCTCGACGTATCGTTGGATAACGTTTCCTATATCTCCAAGAGTGGCTCCAGGTTTGACGGCAGCAATACCCCGCAGAAGCGCTTCATAAGTAACGTCTATTAATCGTTGAGCTTTCACACTTACATTGCCAACTGGATACATCCGACTTGCATCGCCATGCCATCCATCCAAAATAACCGTGACGTCGATATTCAGAATATCACCTTCTGAAAGTCGCTTCGGGCCTGGAATTCCATGGCAAACAACGTGATTTATGGATGTGCAGATTGACTTTGGAAATCCTCTATAATTAAGAGGTGCGGGTATGGCTCCTCTCGAGGTTATGAATTCATGTGCGAGATTATCCAACGCTTCTGTAGTCACCCCCGGTTGCACATGGTGAGTTATAAAATCTAAGGTTTCCGCGCATAAGCGGCCAGCGCGACGCATACCTTCAAAATCAGCGGCAGTATGTAATGTAATTCGGTCCTTGTTGACCCGTCGGCCAGTATTCGAATCAGATTTATTCATAACTCTACGTCTTATCTCCAAGGAGGTTACAGGATCGACAAGGGCAAACTTTTGCGCAGCACAATGCCCCCCAATGAGATATCACAATCATAACAAAAACTTTCAACTCCTCGAGCTCGAGCATCACGAAATGCCAAACCATAAGCAGGATCAATATCATCAGCTAAGGAAAAAATCTCACAATCCATGCGCTGCACAATGTAAAGCATAACCGCTCGACTTCCAGCTTCCGCAACTTTCGCTAGCTCACCAAGGTGCTTGGCGCCTCTTACTGTCTTACTATCTGGGAATTCGGCACGCCCGTTACGCTTTAAATGGACATTCTTAACTTCCACATAACAGTCCTGACGATTTGCACTGGTCAAGAGAAGGTCTATTCGTGAATTTTCACCATACTTGACCTCACGTCGACAATTTTCATAGCCGCCAAGTTCAGGGATTAGGCCACCCTGAATAGCCTCCTCTGCAATGCGATTGGGTCTACCTGTATCGATACCTACCAAACCTGTCTTAAGCTCTGTTAATTCCCAAGCATAAGGAAGTTTGGATTTTGGGTTCTTAGCAGGACGAAGCCAAATTTTATCCCCTTCATTTGCTAAACCCAGCATTGCTCCTGGATTAGGACAATGCGCTGTAAGATGTAAGCCGGATGCATCCAGAGATACGTCTGCAAGAAAACGCTTATAACGTCGAATTAAGGTTGCTGCTTCAAGCGGTTTTTCAAATTGCAAATCAAAAATCCGGGTTAGAGTAAAGGGCTAGCGCTCTTAACATTCACGCACTAACCTTCCGAGAGATTTCATTAGGATTAACTCAAGCATGACCGAACCTGCAACCACGGTAACCGCCGGCATGGTCGTTATCGGCAACGAAATTCTATCTGGCAGGACGCAGGATCTAAATGTTGCGTTCGTTGGAACCGAGTTAAATGAACTTGGCATTCAACTTCTTGAGGTTCGAATTGTCCCCGACATCAAAGAAGAAATTGTAGCCGCAGTAAACTCGCTCAGAACTAAATTTGATTACGTCTTCACAACTGGCGGCATTGGTCCAACCCATGATGATATTACAGCCGAATCAATAGCTGCAGCATTCGGAAAAGAGGCGGTTTACCACCCCACCTCATACGCCATCCTTGAAGCAACCATGAAACGCCGAAATATTGAATTTACAGAGGCAAGGAAACGTATGGCACTCGTTCCAGAAGGTGGCGAGGTGATCGAGAACGATCTTGGAGTTGCTCCGGGGTTTGTGATGGAAAATGTTTATGTGATGGCAGGCGTACCTCAGGTTGCTAAATCAATGTTTAAGGCAGCCGCCCCTCACCTTCGGCGAGGACAAACCAAACGGTCTCGTTCTATTGCCACACACCTCCCCGAAGGGACAATCGCTGCCGGCCTAGAAGCCATTCAAAAAAATTACCCCGATGCGGATATAGGAAGTTATCCCTTTTACAACACCCCTGGCGGGCACGGAACCACATTGGTTGTTCGCAGCTTTCATGAAGAAGATCTGGTCGGCGCAGGTGATGGGATTCTAAAAATGATAGCTGACCTTAATGGCGAAGCACTATCAGATGAGAGAAGCTAAGTAACCGAGGAAGACATATGCCAGTTCATCCACAGATAGAAAAAGCCTTAGAAGCACTTGCTAAAGCTAATCTTCCTGCAATTGAGGACCTTTCTGCAGAAGCCGCTCGATCGCAGATGGACCAAATGTCCAAAGCACGCGGAGGTGAGCCAACTCCCTTACCTAAAATAGAGGACAGAACAATTCCTGGCCCCGCCGGCAATATTCCTATTCGGATCTACTGGCCAGAGGGTGACCAGCCTCAACCAATGGTGATTTATTTTCATGGCGGCGGCCACGTTATTGGCAGCCTAGATACCCATGATAAAGTTGCAAGAAATTTAGCATTTCACTCGGGCGCAATTTTTATTTCAGTCGACTATAGAATGGGACCAGAGCACAAATTCCCAGCTGCAGTCGAAGACAGTTGGGCAGCCTTAATGTGGGCTTATAAGCATGCCGCAGAAATTGGTGGTGACCCCAAAAAGATAGCTGTTTCTGGAGATAGTGCTGGCGGCAATTTAGCTGGAGTAATGGCTCTCATGGCCCGTGATGCTGGCGAGCCAACATTAAGCTTACAGTCGCTTGTTTATCCAGTTGGAGACTACACACTCTCTTCCGAAAGTTACCAAACCTATGGAAAAGGTTTTGGGATTTTGACAGATGACGCAATGAAATGGTTTCAAAAACACTACTTAAATTCATCAGAAGACGCTGAGGATTGGCGAGCCTCTCCATTAAAGGCGAAAAGTTTTGCTGGCACAGCACCAGCAATAATCGTGGCTGCAGAATGCGATGTTCTGGTTGACGATGGAAAGGCCTACGCCGATCGCCTCAAAGCTGATGGCGTTCAAGTCGATTACAGACTCTATGAAGGCATGATCCACGCATTTTTTGGGATGGCTCCAGACATAGATGGCGCTGTTCAAGCACAAAAAGATGTTTCTGAGGCTCTCAAAAAAGCATTTCGGGGAGACTGATATGGGAAATACTCTCAATGGTAAGGCAGCGGTATCTGGCATAGGCGAGACAGTCTACTCCCGCGGAACAGATAAAAGCTCGATTGGGCTAATGTTAGAAGCGTCTCTGAAAGCAATAGCAGACGCAGGCCTTCAACCAAGAGACATTGATGGCGTGATACCTTATGCTTTGGGCCCGGTAGCTGAAGAAATAATGACCGGACTGGGTCTGGATGATGTCAAATTTTCAGCTCAAACCCCTATGGGTGGGGCCAGTGCCGTCGCAGCATTGCAGGCAGCCACTATGGCTATAGCCGCAGGCGTTTGTCGTCATGTATTGCTTGTTCTAGGAAGGCGCGGCTATTCAGATAGCCGGGTAGCAACGCGACTAGCAGCCATGCCGCAATTCAGACTTGTGGGCGAATTTGAAAACCCAGTTGGAGCTATAGCCCCGGCGCAACTTTACGCTCCAATGGCTCGCCGTCATATGGAAATGTTTGGAACAACAACAGATCAATTTGCGGAAATTGCTTTAGCAATGCGAGAGCATGCAATGCTCAATGACAATGCGATTATGCAAAAGCCTATGACGCTAGATGATTATTATTCTGCCCGTATGATCTCCGATCCATTCCGCTTGTTTGATTGTAGTTTGGAGAGTGACGGCGCATGTGCGGTTATTGTAAGTGATGCTGAGATTGCCAAAGATACCCGTGCTCCAGTTACAATCCTTGGTGTTGCAGAAGGGCACCCAAGCTCCCCCTCAACCATCACTCAACGCAAAGATATGACAACACTGGGTCTTGCAAACGCCGCTCCGAGAGCATTTGAAATGGCGGGCGTAAAACATCAAGATATCAACGTAGCGCAGATATACGATTGCTTTACTTACACAGTAATTTGTGAACTTGAAGATTTAGGTTTTTGTAAGAAGGGCGAGGGTGGTCAATTCGTTGAAGGTGGACGTATTCGCCTTGGGGGCGAACTACCAGTCAACACCCACGGAGGTCTTTTATCACAAGCACATATTGCCGGAATGAACCATGTTTATGAGTTGGTTCGTCAATTAAGGGGAGAAGGTGGCCGAGCTCAGGTGAAGGATGCCAATATAGGCTTGGTCACTGGATATGGAGACCTTGGTGATGGGTCGATTGCAATTATGCAAGGTGTTGCTTGATGTCAGAAAATTATACAAAGCCAATCCCAGAACCCAGCATCGACTCTCAGCCTTTTTGGGATGCTCTAAACGAAGGCCGCTTAGTCTTTCAAGCCTGCGGTGATTGTGGAAAGCTTCGACACTACCCGAGGCCTATATGCGACGAATGCTATTCCGATCATGTGGAATGGAAGACATCTAACGGTAAAGGCGTAATCTACAGTTGGACTGAAACCCACCATCCGTTTCACATTGGGTTTAGGGGTGAGACCCCATACATCTTAGTAACAGCCGAATTTGATGGTGGAGTGAGAATTCAAACTCAATTACTTGATGCCAAGGTCGAAGATTTGAAGATTGGAATGCACGTTGAAGTCGTGCTGACTAAAGCTACCGAAGACCTCACCCTACCACTGCTTCGACTAGCATGACGCAGTAGCGCCTGGAGCAGCAAATCACTCTAACGAATGTTATCCAAAAATGCGGCCTGCCCGCTTCAAGTTTTTGTCCAACACACTCATAGTCACTGATAAATCTTCACTTTCATCTCGAATGAATTCCTTAACTGTAACTACGTAAACAGCGAGCAATGCTTTCGCACGCAAAAACCCAATTGGGCCATCGGCTGGGATCCCCGACACGCGCAACATCCACTTGGCGGAGGACAACATTTTGATACCAGTCAGGATCGTTGTGTCAATTTCAGTAGCCATGCCCATTGTCATCGACTTAAGAGCGGACCTATGAGGTTTCATCGCCTCTAATCGACGCATGACAGCATCAAACAAACGATCGCGTCGAGATTCTTCAGCTAGGGAAGGATCGTCTCCACTAAGTACGGCCCTGTCAAAACGCTCTATAATCTTTGACACTAACTCAGCACGGCAAGGAGCCACGGAATAGGCCTCTAAAAGAGATATGTCTGCGGCTTTTGCGATCTCTTCCATATTAACGCGAGGCCAAGGCTTACTGGCCGCGAGCTCAAGCGCCGCGTCAACCAACTTGTCTTCTGGCGATTTTTTAATTGTAGTTTTGCGCGCCATCTAAACCTCCTCAAACTTAAACACAGAAGATTTTTGCATTAATTAAAAGATATAGTCTTTCCTAATGGAGAAGCCACTATCGTGAAAACTAATTCGCCTATTTTCAATATATTAAATATCGACCATGTCGTAGTCCTGTCGCATAACGTGAAGAAATCACTGCAATTTTATTGTGATGTGCTAGGGATGGTAGAAGTTAGAAGAGTAGATACTGTTGGCTTAATCCAACTACGCGCTGGTGTCTCTATGATCGACATTTTACCTGCACGACCTAATGACAATGGGCGCAACATTGATCACTTTGCTCTTCGGATAGATCCCTGGGAACCAGAAAAAATAACAAATCACCTGAAATCTGCAGGGTATACTCCTGGTCCTCCGGCTCTTCGCGTAGGGGCAGAGGGAAATGGATGGTCAATCTACGTCCAAGACCCGGATGGAATTACCGTCGAACTCAAAGGCCCGCCTATTTAGAAGCCGGCCGTTGACCAGGATCAACACCAGCGGCAAAGTTTCTGAAATCTTAAAGGAAAAAGTTCTTATGCCTAAGCTAAGACATATTGCGATCACCGCCCCCAATTTAGAGGAGGCAGCAGCCTTCTACGAAAAGACGTTCCATATGACCCGTGCAATGGAATCAGATATTGCAATACTTTTAACCGATGGTGTGATGAGCCTCGCAATATTGAAGTTTAAAACTGATCAACAGGCAGGGGATGAACGGGGCAAAGACTTCCATGGCCTTCATCACATTGGTTTTGTCGATGATGATCTTGAAGGGATGACAAAGACAATCGAAACTAACGGTGGCAGTTACCACATGCGGTTACCAGACTCTCCTGAAGGAGCAACCGAGGTTAAATTTCGCGATCCAAATGGCGTTGTTTTCGACATAGTCGATACTGGCTATGCAAGTAGAGCATGGGGTTTAAAGACGTAAAAAATCACCCACATAAACAACATCTCAATAATGTTTTAGGCAATACAGTTCTATGAATGACACGCCAATTACTGGCCTAAGGCTTGGGTTTGATAACTCCTATGCCGCTAGCCTGGATGGTTTCTATACTCCCTGGGAGGCCGACAGGGCCCCAAACCCAACACTCATTCATTTCAATAAAAAGTTGGCATTAGACCTTGGTCTTGATCCAAATGTATTAGCAGCGGAACGTGGGGCTGCAATATTTTCAGGCAATGTAATACCGACCGATGCCTCGCCAATAGCGCAGGTGTATGCCGGTCACCAATTTGGCGCTTTTTCTCCGCAACTAGGTGATGGCAGAGCTTTGCTGTTAGGCGAGCTGGTGGATACTAAAGGAACACGACGAGATATTCAGTTGAAGGGCTCTGGAAGAACCCCTTACTCACGTGGAGGGGATGGCAAGGCTGCCATGGGGCCAGTTTTACGAGAGTATCTTATTGCTGAAGCAATGCATGCGCTCGGAGTACCCACAACACGAGCATTAGCCGCAGTCACGACAGGGGAGTTGATCTATCGAGAAAAACCTCTCCCTGGCGCAATACTCACACGTGTTGCAAAAAGTCACATTCGAGTTGGTACATTTCAATTTTTTGCAGCAAGGGGGGAACATGATCGTGTTCGCCAACTAGCGGACTATGTAATACAACGCCATTATCCAGGTATAACCACAAATCCTGAGCCTTACCTGGAACTTTTTCGTGCCATCGCCGATCGCCAAGCAAAACTAATAGCTAAGTGGATGGGCATAGGTTTCATTCATGGAGTTATGAATACCGATAATATGGCGATATCCGGAGAAACTATTGATTACGGCCCCTGCGCGTTTATGGATACTTTTGCCCCCAACACATTCTTCAGCTCAATTGATTCTCACGGTCGTTATGCTTACGGAGCGCAACCATCGATTGCTCAGTGGAATCTGACTCGATTTGCTGAGACCCTGATATCAATCGTTGATGGCGATCAAGACAAGGCTGTTGGAAAATTAACGGAAGAAGTCAAAAATTTTCGAACCACCTATATGGATTATTGGTTGCAGGAAATGCGTGGCAAGCTTGGGCTTCAAACGGAACAGTCTGGCGACTTGGATCTTATCACAGATCTATTTCAACTTATGGCTGATCAAAAGGCCGACTTTACTTCGACCTTTAGAAGTTTGGCGAACCTTGCTGCAGACAATACCGCAGATGAAAACACAGTTTTAACCCCGTGGCTGCCGCGCTGGCTGCAGCGCTTATCAGTGGAAGGAAGAAATCCTTCAGAAATCACTAAATATCTTCTTGAGGTTAATCCAGCTTACATTCCAAGAAACCACAAGGTCGAAGAGGCTCTGGAGAAAGCGACTAACGAAAACGACCTAGTCCCATTCTTTAATCTTCTTGATGTCGTTACCGAACCTTACAATGAGAAACCCAACCTCAAAGCGTACTTGGAACCCGCCCCACCGGAAACAGCTCCCTACAGAACCTTTTGCGGTACTTAATAATTACCAGCGAACTAATGATGCACCCCAGGTAAAACCACCGCCCATTGCCTCTAAAAGAAGCAGGTCCCCTCGTTTAATTCGACCATCTTTTAAGGCCTCATCTAGTGCTAATGGCACAGATGCCGCCGAAGTATTCGCGTGCCGATCAACCGTTACAATCACCTTTTCTTCAGGCATCTTTAATTTTTTACCTGCTCCATTGATTATACGGAGGTTAGCCTGATGAGGAACCAGCCAATCAATTGCATCCGCAGAAAGACCATTTGCATCAAGCGCTTCTATGACCACACTGGATAAATTTGCGACAGCATGTTTAAAAACTTCACGGCCCTGCATTCGCAAATAGCCAACTGTTTGAGTAGACGAAGGCCCACCATCAACATACAGCATATCTTTATAACGACCGTCAGAATGCAAATGCGTTGAGAGGATGCCGCGATCTTCAGCCCCCTCACCTTCACCTGCTTGCAAAACTAAGGCGCCGGCACCGTCACCAAAAAGAACACATGTTGTGCGGTCTTCCCAATCGAGAATACGCGAGAAAGTTTCAGCACCAATCACTAGCGCATTCGTAGCCTGACCTGCACGAATGAAATTATCAGCGGTAGCCAGCGCGTATATGAACCCGGAACACACTGCCTGCACATCGAATGCAGCCCCCCGCTCCATTCCGATTGCCGCTTGAACAGTAGTCGCCGTGGATGGAAATGTATTATCTGGTGTTGCTGTTGCTAACACGATTAAGTCGACGTCTTTACCTTCAATTCCAGCATCAGCGAGCGCAAGATTTGCTGCAGCGATCGCAAGATCAGATGTTTTTTCTCCATCTGCAGCCATATATCGCTGTTTAATCCCTGTGCGAGCTTGGATCCACTCATCAGACGTATCTACCAACGCAGCTAGATCTGCGTTAGTGACCACCTTCTCTGGAAGATAAGCCCCTGAGCCAATTGCTATTGATCGTGGTGCCATTAAACCCGCCGAATTTTCACAAAGATTCCGATCCGCTTCGGAGCTCGCCAGTCTGCAACCGCTCGAACTCGGCCCGCACGCTCCCAAGAAAGCCATATCTCGACATGTCTACGGCGACCCCAACAGCATTTGCGAACCCAAATGCGTCTGAGCCACCGTGACTCTTTACCGCTATACCATTCAAACCCAGGAACACTGCGCCGTTATATTTTCTTGGATCTAGATGGTTACGCAGCCTTTTCAGCGCGGACCTAGCGAATAGATAGCCAATTGCTGCCATAGGAGATGATCTAAAGGTTCGTCGCATGAAATGTCCAAATAAACGGGCTGTTCCCTCAGCAGTTTTTAAAGCTACGTTTCCTGAAAACCCATCGGTTACCACGACGTCGACTTTGCCACTTATTATATCGTCGCCTTCGATAAACCCCTCAAATTTTAGAGGAAGCTGCCCCTCTAAATTGCGGAGCATTGCTGCAGCTGTCTTGATTTGGTCCGATCCTTTAAGTTCCTCGGCACCAACATTTAAAAGCCCGACTGTAGGAGTTTCGATAGCCAATGATGCTCGGGCAAATAACGCTCCTAAAATTGCAAACTGGAAGAGGTTATCTGCGTCACACTCAAGGTTTGCTCCTAGGTCAAGCATAACCGTCTCACCTTTAGAAGTCGGCAATATGCTTGCCATCGCCGGTCTATCGATACCTGTCGGTGTTCGAAGCAAAAATTTTGAAATAGCCATTAAGGCGCCAGTATTTCCTGCAGATACAGCAGCTTGGGCTTCTCCTTGCTTAACAGCTTCCAAAGCGCTCCACATGCTACTACCCTTGCCATTGCGAAGCGCCTGCGATGGCTTAGCGTCTGCTGAAATTACGGATGAAGCCTCTCGCAGCTCTACTGCCTCAGACAAAACCTTATCCTTGGCAACAAGCTTTGTTAGTGTCTCTCCCGCACCAAAAACTAAAAAACGAACATCAGGAAACCGCTCAAGCGCAATGGCAGCCCCGCGAATAACAATTTCCGGAGCTTTATCGCCACCCATTGCATCTAGGGCTATCGTTGGCCCATTAGCTACCATCAGCTTTTCCAAAATGTTTCCGAGAATGAAATTCTAAACATCAAATGAATCCCTACAAGCTTCAATGTAGCGGGAACAGCGTCTCAACGCACATAAATTAATAAACTAACCTATTTTGCCTTTTTCTGTGCAAGCAAATCACCAAGGCCTGCAAAAGGTCGTTGTGTTTTGGTGATAATCTCATCACCAGCAGCTAATGAAGCATCTGGAGCACGGGGGTAAGGATTAAGAGCCAAGACGAGATGCTGCAATGCTAACTCACCTACATCGATGCTATCTTGATCTAGGAGGGTAACCTCATACTCATCCGGATCGATAAGTAAATTTTCACTTTGGTCGGTGGCTTGCTCTGGGGACGTAGTAAAATATTCGTCAAAAACGCCCTCAGTAGTTTCGATGAAATTTTCAAGCGTGATAATGCAGGTGCGCTCTGCGTTAAGTTTAATGTTCCCCGAAACTTGATAGATATCCCCGATGACCGTTCTCTGAAGCTCTGCATCCAGTACTAGAGAAAAAATTTTCCCAACACCCAAACGGGTTTTAATTTCTGACAGCTCTTGCCCCGAGGCTTCATGCCTAATATGCACTGGCTCTGCCGCAGCAAGTCCTAGCGATACTGTCAAAGGCAATTCATTCATGCTCTAGCCTTCCCAGACAACAAACCCTGATCGTCAACCGCCTCCCATGCCAATCCTATTTGGCGCACTTCGTGGGTTGCAGAGTCAATAATTTCAGCACCCTCTGGCAAACCTTCCTTATAAAGATTGCGTTCGAGGATCTCCTTGATAGCGTCGTTTGAGATATCCGACGAGAAAATTACGCGGTAGGCAGCAATTCTGCCATACAAACGCTCAGTTAAAGCCTGCACTCTTCTTCCAACACCAAGATCTCCTGCACCCAAGTCTCGCAGACTGGCATCCATATCGGCAACAAAAGCCTCAGCAACTCGTCGGCGAAGCGCCTGTACATCTTCACAGCCTTGTTCTAGCCGCAACCAAAGTGCTGCTAGTTCAAGAGCTAAAGCTTCAAATCGTGCTTCTGATGTTTCTGGCAGACCTAGTAAACGCAGCTGCTCAGCAGATGTTGCTTTGAGAGCAGTATCCCGATAGAGCTGCCAAGCAGTATCACTCTTTCGCGTAACTCGTGCTTCCCACCAAGCTTTAATACTTCTCATTGCTCGACACCCACTCCTCGAGTATGGAATATGTCCATGAAAAAACTTTTTTCCAGCTTAATCATCCTAGGCACGCTTTCTGTGTCTGCTTGTACAGATGTGGTGTCAACTCACGGCCATGTTCTTCAGAGGGCTACTCTTGACGATGTACGCCCCGGCGTAGCCACAAAACAAGACATTCAAAACAAACTAGGACATCCCACCTCCACCGGCGCCTTTGATGCGAGCGTTTGGTATTACATCAGTCAGGTCCGGATACGCCGTTCCTTTTTTAACCCAGTAACCGCCCAACAGCGGGTTCTAGTGATGCGTTTCGATAATAACGACATCCTTGAAAAGATCAGTATGCTGGATGAAGAAGAGAGCCAAGAGGTCACCTTAGTTTCCCGACAAACACCCACAGCTGGCCATAAATTATCTATTCTTGAACAACTTCTCGGAAATGTTGGTCGTTTTGTGAAGAAAGAATAAAGTCGATCCGCCTATATAAAATAAACGGGACTCAGTGAGCCCCGTTCATGAAATGCATAACTACCTCCGAGAGCCAATGCTAAAATGCTAATTGCGCAGTCTAACTCTCGGAGGTTTGTTATTTTCCATAAGCGGTCACAACCCACCGCTTGGATGTTTAAGGTAGAAAGATGAACTTCAGAATAAACAGTCCTGCTAGCACCAACACCGCAGGGCTAGCCTCGCTGAATTTTCCACTGGCGATCTTAATTATTCCATAAAGGGTAAATCCAATTGCAATCCCATGTGCGATTGAAAAGGTCAGAGGCATTGCTATGGCCGTGACCACAGCGGGAGCTGCTTCGGTAACATCCTCCCACTCCACATCAGCAATGCTGCCCGCCATCAGACAAGCAACGTATAATAAAGCGGGAGCTGTTGCGTAACCTGGAATAGATTGAGCAAGTGGCGCAAAGAAAAGTGCCAGCAAGAAGAGAGCCGCTACAGTAACAGCCGTAAGTCCAGTTCGACCTCCAGCGTCAATACCAGCTACACTTTCGATGTAGGAAGTTGTGGTTGAAGTGCCTAAGCCAGCACCTACGACCGTTGCGGTAGAATCAGCGGTAAGAGCACGACCAAGTCGCGGCAGTTTTCCTTCTGAGTCTAGTAGTTTTGCCCGATGGGCTGAACCCACCAGCGTTCCTGCAGTGTCAAAAAGGTCAACAAACAGAAAGGCAAAAACAATGCCTATCATACCGCCCGTCAGAGCAGCTGAAATATCCATCTGCATGAATGTTGGAGCGATAGCAGGAGGAGCAGAGACAATACCCTTGAATTCACTGACCCCAAGAACGATACCAATGACGGTTACTACTAAGATTCCAATAATCACGGCACCAGGAATTTTTCGAGCAGCTAGCGCAACAATAAGAACAAATCCAATTGCAGCCAGAAGCGCCTCAGTTTTTCCCAAGTCGCCTAGTGTCACGAGCGTAGCAGGATGATCAACGACAACACCTGCATTTTTAAGAGCAATAATCGCTAAGAAAAGACCAATTCCTGCCGCAATCGCCATTTTCATACTGCGAGGGATTGCATTGATAATCCATTCCCGCACTGGCAGAACAGAAAGTAAGAGGAATATGACACCAGAAACAAAGACAGCTCCTAAAGCTGCTTGCCACGTGTGGCCCATCCCAAGCACCACTCCGTAAGCAAAAAAGGCGTTTAGCCCCATACCTGGTGCAAGCGCTATCGGATAATTCGCTGCAAAACCCATAATTGCACAACCGATTGCCGCGGCTAAACAGGTTGCGACAAATACAGCGCCGAAGTCCATTCCTGCATCAGACAAAATTGCAGGATTAACGAATGTTATATAGGCCATGGTAAGAAACGTTGTCAGACCCGCTATTATCTCTGAGCGGAGAGTGACACCATGCTGCCGAAGGGCGAAAAGCTTCTCTATCAAGTTTCCATTCCTTTCAGTCAAAGATGACGAAACACAACATTGTGTTAGATCATTTAGCAAAATGTCAATATTTAGTAAGCTTTCACTATTTTCGGCATAAATAAAATAAATCTTTTTTATTTTTTCAGTAAAAACACAGACCTAGCACTTCAATATTTTGATACGCTACGACTAACATTCAGCCATAATTTAATGCTAATTTTTGCACGTGCGAACAATCCTTGGAAAAGGAGTTTCAACTTATGCGGTTTGATGATCGGACATTTATAATTACAGGTGCCTCCTCAGGCATAGGAGCAGCAACAGCAAGGCAAGCGCTCAATGAGGGTGCTGCTGTAGTTGCTGTAGATACAAACCCCAATGGGCTAGTTGAACTAAAAGAGCACGCTCCAGATCGTGTCCAGATCCTCGTTGGAGATGTTTCTGAAGCTGCGATTGCAAAAAATGGTGTTGAACTTGCACAAAATTTTAACAAACCACTCAAAGGTTTGGTTACAGCAGCAGGTATAAGTGCGAGCGGCACATCTATCAGCGAATTCTCTGATCAAAAATGGGACGAAATTTTTCGGATCAATGTCCGAGGGTCATGGACATGGCTCAAAGCCGCCTTACCTGCATTTGAGAAAACTGGAGGTGGCAGTGTTGTTTTCCTCGCGTCCCAACTGGCCTTTGGAGGAGGCAAATTGAATGCCGCTTACATTGCTTCAAAAGGCGCAATTGTTTCGCTTACTAAAACAGCAGCGTTTGAACTTGCAGAGCAAGGAGTACGCGTGAACGCAGTTGCACCCGGAGCAATCGACACACCATTGCTTCGCAGGGGAATGCAAAACCAAACAAACCCTGATGCTGCAATTTCATATTCTCAAAACCGCCACGCAATGAAACGCTTTGGTGAAGTGAACGAAATTGCAAGCCCTATCCTTTACCTTCTTGGAGATGAAGCCAGTTTTATCACTGGCCACACCCTCCTAGCTGATGGCGGTTGGACAGCCAGCTAAGCTTGAAGACTTTAAATCTACAGCAGATCTGTCCTACCCGAGAATAGACATCTTTTTGATATCTTTAACTACGTCCAAAAACTCGTTCAAAGATTAAATCCACATGTGCAAGCTGGCGCGCAGGATCAAAAGCTGCTTCGAGGTCCTTGTCTGACACCTTTCCTGACACTTCTGGATCTGATTTTAAACGATCAAGGAAGTTGCCCCCATTTTTCCAAACCTCCATCGCGTTAGACTGCACCAAACGATAGGCATCTTCTCGACTTACACCGGCTTGAGTTAATGCCAACAAAACATGCTGTGAGAACGCTAGACCGCCCATACGGTCCATATTTTCTTGCATTCGATCTGGGTAGACGACTAATTTTTCAATCATTCCAGCCAAACGCATTAGTGCAAAATCTAGAGTCACTGTAGCATCGGGTGCAAACATACGCTCAACTGAGGAGTGGGAAATGTCTCTCTCATGCCAAAGTGCGACATTTTCCATTGCTGGAATGACCGCTGCGCGAACCACACGTGCTAGACCGGTTAAATTTTCTGATAGAACCGGATTGCGCTTATGCGGCATAGCAGAAGAGCCTTTTTGACCGGCGTGGAAAAATTCTTCCGCCTCCAAAACTTCGGTTCGTTGTAAATGTCTAACCTCGGTTGCAATTCTTTCAACACTACTTGCAATCACCCCGAGGGTGGCAAAAAACATGGCATGTCGGTCGCGGGGAATAACTTGAGTAGATACAGTTTCAGGTACAAGTCCCATTTTGGAGGCAACATGCGCTTCAACCCGAGGATCAATAGAGGCAAATGTCCCAACTGGGCCTGAAATAGCGCAAGTCGCAATCTCAGCCCGGCTTGCGGCCAGACGCTCTCTATTTCGCTTAAACTCAGCATAATGCCCAGCAAGCTTTAACCCAAACGTGGTAGGCTCCGCATGAATACCATGACTTCGACCGATGGTTATCGTTCGCTTATGCTGAAAAGCCTGCTTCTCGAGTGCTAAAAGGACTTTATCCAAGTCATCTAATAAAATATCTGTTGCTCGCATTAGCTGCACAGAAAGACACGTATCTAAAACGTCTGAGGACGTCATGCCTTGGTGTACAAAACGCGCTTCTGGCCCAACGTATTCCGCAAGATTAGTTAAAAAGGCGATAACATCGTGACGCGTCTCAGCCTCAATTGCGTCAATGCGGGCAACATCGAACTGACCGCGCTCCCAAACAGCTTTTGCAGCATCCTTCGGCACCACACCAAGCTCTGCTTGGGCGTCCATGGCGTGGGCTTCAATCTCAAACCAAATTTGAAACTTAGTTTCTGGCTCCCAGATAGAAGCCATTTCAGAACGAGTATATCTAGGGATCATAGGATGCGACTCCAAAAAAGCTGAAGAAAGGTTATCGCGGCCTGGCAACATATGGTCAACGCGACCGCTTATCCTAGCTTTTAGATTGACAATAACGGTAACTCGCCCCCACCTATATGGTTAGTATGTTAAGCGGAGTAGTTATGCGTCTTTTATCCTCTATCGCCCTGATAATTTTATTATCCACCTCTGGTGCCTCGGCTGATTATCAATCAGACCAAAGTGAAGTATGTGGTTATCTGCCTTACCGCCCTGCTGGTGAAGGTCGTTTTGGACCATCAAGAGAGGAAGCTCTGCCCGCAAAAATAGGAGGACAAGCCACATACGCATTGGCTCTTGACCTTTTGCGGCCAACTTTTCTTGCCGCAGAAGTCGCAGACGATCTTCTTGCTGGCCGTAGCATCGATGAAATTAAAGAATCGGCCGGTAGCGCTTTAAGTCTTGGTGAATACATGCTCCATTCAGCAAAACATTTTGGTGACCCACCGAAACAGACTGAAAACGCCGATTTTCGTCGCCAATTAGCAGAATCACGGTCTAAAAATTTTCATTCAGTCTACGTACTGTCAAAGACTAATTACGATGCAATTGTTCAGGAAATTATGAGTAAAAATGGTTTAAATACCAAAACACTTAGAGAAATATCTATGAGTTGGCGGCCCGCTTATGCTTTGTTGGCTAAGGCTCAAGCAGATGACAAACGAATAGAATTACTAGCCTCTGATTTGGATATTAATGGCGTTCTCGAAAAGGAGGCAGAGGTATGTCTGGCACACAGTGTCTACCTATTAGCCATGGATACCCCTGGAGCTATTGATAAAGCACAACGCTCAATAAAGCGCTGGGATGCACGCCCGTTAGTAAATGCCCGCACGTTACCCAAAGCCGCTCGAGCACCATTTTTTGATAGAGAAGACGTCGGAGATGAACTAGCGACTAAAGTTCTAAAAATAAATTCTCAAAGCATCTCCATCGAGGACTTTAAAGATCTTTCCAAACTTTACGCTGAGTTTGTTGATACATCCAAAGTGCTGCATAACGCCATGCTAGAAAAAGAAAAACGCAAATAGAAATTATCGATGTTGAAAGCCTGTTTTTTCTAGAAAAATAGGCTTTCCATCGACGTTAAGCACTTCAACGCCTACTTCCCCGACAATAGCCTCACCTATAATCGCCACAGAAATAGAATTAGCGTCCGCAACCTTCTTGATTGCTTCTCGATGTACAGGCGGTGCTGCAAAAACTATTTGATAGTCGTCTCCAGCTGAAACGGCCTGATTGAGGCTCCAGAAGCCCTGCCTGATTGCCTGTTTTGATGGATTGGACAGAGGTATCGAAGCCATATTTATTCTAAAACGAACCCTGGAAGCGGTTGAAATATGTCCAGCATCCGCAATCAAACCATCTGAGATATCCGCA
>VMBT01000499.1_pt1 | contig 25171 bp, 20 predicted proteins | sample 4404301 | NCBI WGS metagenome assembly VMBT01 (sample SAMN12238535, study PRJNA552566) | marine metagenome | isolation source: Coastal seawater | place: USA: coastal Georgia, Sapelo Island | collected 2008-08/2009-08
TCCGTTTCGTCGACGACGAAACCGCGCCAGGCACGCCCTCCGCATCCACCGTGTACACCCCCGGTGTAGGCACCTTTGTTGGAATGGGCTATCTGATGACCGGTGTTGCCGTCCCCGCCGTTCACGATCGAGGAGTTGTTCTGTTGCTGGTTGACGAAGACCTGCTTGCAGATGCATCCGCTGAGATCGACGGACACGTCATGGACATTGCTGCCGACGGTTGGAATGTAGAGTACATCACCGTTTCCAATGCAAACAACACGGTTCCTGCTATCCGCAAGATCATCGACGATCAATTGGAGATCTATGGGAAGCTGGAGTCGATCTACCTGCTTGGAAACATTGCGGTTCCGTACAGCGGACAATATTGCAACGATCGGTACTATACCGTACCTCCGGATGGTCATGGCCCGGGTGCCGGTGATCATTGCGGTGCCTGGCCGGCTGACGTGTACTACGCGGTACACGATGGATTTTGGGCAGACGAGGATTCCATTACCCAATACGCCAGGCGAGCAGAAAATCAAAATATTCCGGGAGATGGCAAATTCGATCAGATTGAAGTATACGGAACTATCGAAAGTCAACTCGGCCGAGTCGATCTGAGCGATCTCAGCAATTTCTCTCAAACCGAATCTGAGCTGATCAAAAGGTATATCCAAAAGAACCACGATTACCGCTATGGCATCAAAGAGGTACACGACCTTGCGTTGGTAGATGAGAACTTCTCTGCAAGTATTGGCGCCTTTGCGAGTACTGCCTGGAGAAACTTCCCTTCACTGATCGGGATCGGGAAAACAGAAAGCAAGGACTTCCTCACTACCCTCAAGGACAGCACCTATATCCTAGCATATGGCGCCGGAGCAGGATCATACCGTTCTTGTGCCAACGTGGCCAAATCAACGGATATGGTCGACAATAACGCTGCCATTTTCAACTTCCTTTTTGGTAGCTACTTCGGAGATTGGGATAACGCGAACAATTTCCTCCGTACGGTATTGGCAACTGAGAAAGGTGGATTGACCAATGCATGGTCTGGGCGACCTTGGTGGCATCTGCATCCTATGGGTATGGGTGAGAGCATAGGATATTGTACACGGATCAGTCAAAGCAACAGCCGAACTGAAAAGGTGTATGAACCGGCCGTTTTCGGAAAGAACATCCACATTGCGTTGATGGGTGATCCAACATTGCGCATGTATAATTTTGACGGAGCATCTAATCTGTCGGCAACGGTCAATAGCACTCGAGACGAAGTGGAACTCAATTGGTCAGCTTCACCCGAAGATGTAGACGGATATTTCGTGTATTATTCGTGGTCACCTTCTGGACCATTTGTACGCGTGAATCACACCCCTCTCGAGGAGACCAGCTTCACGCACAGTGCGCCATTTGATGGTGATGTCTACTACATGGTGCGCGCACAGCGTCTGGAAACTACTCCGAGTGGTTCGTTCTACAATTTGAGCCAAGGCGTGATCGAAATGGTAGACGCCCTGGACGCAGTTGGTGTCCACAGTATTGACAAAGCGGCATTGGTTGATATTTACCCTAATCCGGTGAACGATATTTTAAAGGTCAAGACATCAAGATTGACGGCTGACGCGTCATACTCGATCGCCGATGTCCAGGGCAGGGTGCTTCTTTCCGGTCAATTGAACAACGCCGGTCAATGGAACCTTACCTCGATCGATATGGCTACACTCATGGATGGCGTCTACTTCATTCAGATTGCGGGAGCAGCACATCGTTTGGTAAAAAGTCATTAGGCTTCCGGTTTGTCACCGAGCTGGCAACGGATAACTTTGCGGCATGATCCGGATCGTTGCGCTGTTCACTTTCTTGCTGCTCTGTGGTTGTTCCGGCCAATCGGAGTCTTCTTCCGATTTGACCTTTGACTTTCTCACAGCAGATGGAGGTTCAGTAGCGCTTCTGGACAATGAAAAAAGCAGTGTAGTGATGTTCCTTAGCCCGGATTGTCCTCTATGCCATAGCTATTCTCTCTCCTTTAACCAACTCCGGGAGAAATTCGGAGATACGATCAATTTCTATGGGATCCTCGCAGGTGATCTGTACGATCAGGAAGAGATCGACCACTTCGTGGATTCATTTGACTTCGCTGCACCCATCATTCTGGATCCGGACCTTGAACTGGCGAGTACCCTCGAAGCAGAAGTCACACCTCAGGTCTTTTTATTGAATAAGGACGGCTGGGTCATGTATGATGGTAAAGTAGACAACTGGGCTATCTCGCTCGGACGAAAGAAACTCAAAGCCGATTCACTCTACTTACAATGGGCTATTGAGCAACACTTAAGCGGTGAGGATATTCAAATTTCCAAAACAAAACCGGTGGGTTGCGTGATCGAATACTAGATCATTTGACATGAAAAAAAAGAGGATCATACTTCTGTTAGCTGCTTCATTTCTCGCAACCATTGCGGTATTCAGAGGAGTGCGAAATCTGATTCTCGGAGAAAGAGCATCAGAACCTGTCCTGACCGAAGTCCCTGAAAAAGTGGAGTTCACCCGCCACATTGCTCCGATCATTTTCAAACATTGCACGCAATGTCATCGGCAGGGAGCTCAAGCACCCTTTAACCTGGAAAGCTTCTCCGATGTAATGCGGAAAAAGCGAACCATTGTAAAAGTCATCAAAGAAGGGGTCATGCCGCCCTGGCCGGCCGATTCGGAGTACTCACATTTCATTGGCGAGAATACCTTGACCGAGATCGAGAAGCAAACAATCTACCGGTGGGAGGAGCAAGGTTTTGAAAAAGGACCTGATGCGGCCATGCCGGAAATCCCCGTCTTCAACGAGTATTCGATGATCGGTGAGCCTGACCTCACCTTGCACATGGATTCTATCCTAGTGAAAGGGAATAATCGTGACAGATTCCTGGCTGTGAAAGTTCCGGGAGAGATAGAGCGTGATACTCATGTGCGCAGTATCGAATTCGTGCCGGGCAAGGAACAACTCGTTCATCATTTGAATGGCCATCTGCTCAATTACGACCCCGCACTGAAAGCGGATGTATTTGAGGGTGCCCGGGTCGCTGATGTGGAGTTGCCTCCGGAGGAGTATTCCGGAGAGTTCAATGCTCTGGCTCTCGATCATGACGACGGCACCAAGCCGGAACTGAATCGCAGTGCGGTCAACTACCTTCCTGGAGTGATCGGCACTAAATATCCGGAAGGCATAGGCGGATTCAAGCTGAGCAGGAAGTTCGTACTACTCGCAAACGACATGCATTATGCGCCAATAACCAAAGACAAGTGGGATCGGGGGCATTACAATATTTTCTTTGCAGAAGGGCCTCCGGAAAGACCCTTGCGAGAACTCAGCCTTGGCACGAATGGAGTAAGTCCCGTCAAACCTCATCTGGATATTCCTCCGGACAGCGTTCTAACGGTTCAAAGTCGTTACAGAACACCGGAAGACCTGTCGGTCCTCACCATCAACCCGCATATGCACCTGCTGGGGGTCGACTTCAAAGCGTACGCCATCACGATGGAAGGGGATACCATCCCACTCATTCGCATTCCTCGCTGGGATTTTCGATGGCAGTATTTCTACACATTTGAGAAGATCGTCAAGATACCTAAAGGCGCTGTAATCGTCGCCGAAGGAACGTACGACAACAGGGCTGCAAACCCCAATAACCCGTACGATCCTCCTCGGAGAGTGATCGAAAGACTGGAGCGAGATGGTGCACTTATGAGAACCACCGATGAGATGTTCCAATTCATCGTCACATTTCTGGACTATCGCGAAGGAGACGAGAATATCAGTCTGAGAACAGATTAAAAAGGTAAGACCACCAGGCTCAGCTTCCAATGATCGGTAGTGGAGCTGTGTTCTCCTCGATATTCAATTCCAAGATCGACCATTTCAAAGCTGCGGACCAATTCAGATCCTGTAAGGTTTCGAACTCGCTCGATCCGGGCAGCAAGCCACAGGTGATTCTCCAATTGGAATCTGTAGCCCACGCCGAGATGAACATCCGTGTCTATGGTCCTGAATCCCGAGAGCTCTTCACTTCCCCATTGAAGGATGACTCGGTTCTCCCGACCGTTATTGGTTTGAATATCTGCACTGATAGCCTGACGGATCTTGCTGTGATGGAATAGAAATCCCTGCATACCGAGCCCCCCGATCAATTCCAATCCATTTGTATTGACGCCTTTCACAGGGTGGATGAGTTTCAAGGCAGTTTCAAAACCGGCAAGGCGCTGATTTTGAGTGATGTCTATATCTTCAGTGAGAAGACCAACCCCTCCGGGAACCTGGAGTCTCGTGCGATAATTCAGGGATGTCAGACCCAGGTCCAACACAGCATCCGACGGAAACCTTTGAAACAATAGGATCGGAAAGTTGAATGCAAGTCCAAATGTCGGCCCGACAGTCGAGCGAGTGGTCAGGTAATCTACCAGAACATCGCTCCGGATCTCACCCGCAGGCTGTATCATCAGCCCGGCTTTGAATGAGAGTGCCGGTTTGGAGTTGGTATATCGATTTGCAGAATCAAGCCCGGCCTGTGCATATGATTGTGCTCCTGTGATCAGGACAACTAGTACCAGCATTTGAAACGGACGCAGTATTCGCATAGCTACTCATTAACGACCAACAAGTTGCATCCTCGTATGTCGCTGTGGTCAAATCTACCCAATACTTCGAAGCTATCATCCGAATGAACTCTTCCGAGGTCAGATGTTGCAATAAAAGAACATGACTCCGCATTCGCCAGGTCAATTACATTGATCCCACCTGTTCTTCCTTGAGGTGCAGATGAAAAAGGATCATCCCGTTCTCGGATCGAGATCCGCATCCAGTTCGGACTGCGAAAAATGCCATCTGCCCGGCTATATGCCTGGGACGAAAGTTCGGTCATTCCATATTCTCCCATGATCGATCTTAAACCCCAGGCCTGCTTTAGTTGATCATGGATCTCCCTTCGAGTGAGTTCCTTTCTCTGACCCTTCATGCCACCGGTCTCCATCACTTGCATGTCAAATTCGTATGGGAAATTTTCCGACAGTGTGAGCAGAGCATGTGTGACTCCAATGAGGAGATTCCGTTTCCCTTTTCGCGTATTGGAACGAAGTCGGTCCACCAATGCCTCGTGATCATGAAGATAGAATGCCGGGCCCGACTCGTTGTACTTTTCCATGAGTCGATTGACCATATAGATCAAAGCCGAGTCGTTTCTTTCCAAATATCCGGGCAACAGTGCACTGATCTCGAGATCCCTCGTGTCCACGAATTGTTCGAATGCACGTGAGAAGCTTTTCTCATACCAGGATATGTAGGCATAGTGATGTTTGCTCACACCTATACCCGTGGTGGAGCTGCTGGAAAACGTATACTGAATGGATTGTTTAAGGTCTTCTCCCAAAATCTGGTGATCCTTGAAGAATTCGACAGGAAGAAATGGAATTTCATCGAAGCTCTTCACCGATAGGGGGTCTGTTCCTATGAATTCCATATATCGACGATATACATTTGTATTTTCGGCCTGGAAGCGAAATATCCGTAACGCCATCTCGTTAAAGAGCTGGTCATTGTCTATGCTTAAAATGTCGTCAATAGTCACCTCGATCATGAGCGGTTTCAAAGGTATTCAAAGAATACTTGGGTTGACCATTCTGCTCGTTCTTCTCAACTCCGTGGGTTCCGGTTGTAAAGAAGACGGGGCCAATGTGCCTGAAGCGCCGGTGATCGAATTTCTGGACTATCAAGTGTACAAAAACACCAATGATCAGGATTCGCTCCTCAGGGTACGTTTCTATTTCGAGGATAAAGATGGGGATCTCGGGCTGGACAGAACCGATACATTCCCACCTTTTGATCCAGGAAGCCCTTACCAGTTCAACCTTTGGGTTGATATGTTCGATCTCGACGGAAGTGTTCCGAAGATCCTGACCCGCGAAGGAACCGACGACACCCTGAACTTGGATCAGCGCATCCCCAATATCACACCTTCAGGGAACAACAAGGAGATCAGCGGTGAAATGTCCATAGATTTCGATGCCAGTGAGCTCGTTTTGCATCCAAATAAGGTCAGTTGCGACCTGCAAGTTGTAGATAGAGCTTTGAACGAAAGTAATGTGATCAGCACCGGACCGATTGAACTCGTCCACTGATAAATTCAAAGGAGATACTGATAAATATGTATACTCAGTTGTACAAAAAAATCGTTTTTCGGCCGTTTAAAACGTGTATGTTTGCAGCCATTAGGCGATTTTTCGACGATTTGTCCGATTGGTACAGGATTTGGATGAATGTAGAAAAGACCTCAGTTATGAAAATGAAAATGATCGACAAACTAATCAAAAGCACTTTTATGCTGGTGCTGCTGACCGCAGTATCTCCCCTGGTCAATGCTCAGAAATTTGCCTATGTGGACTCAGACTATATCCTGAGCCAGATCCCTGAGTACAGATCAGCCCAAAAGCAGATCGACGAACTCGCCGAAAATTGGCAAAAAGAGATCGACAATAAGTATGCGGCGATTGACAAGATGTACAAGGATTATCGCGCAGAGAAAGTGCTCCTGAATGGAGAGCAACAAAAAGAGCGCGAAGCTGAGATCATAGCTAAGGAAAATGAAGTCAGAAAATTCCAGCAGGATAAATTCGGTTACGAAGGAGCCCTGTTCAAAAAGCGCGAAGAGCTGATCAAGCCGATCCAGGATCGCGTATTCGAAGCAATTCAACAAGTGGCCAAAGAGAACTCCCTTGATTTCATGTTCGACAAATCAGGAGAAATGATCATGCTGTTCACCAACGCCAGATATGATCGTTCGGACGAAGTTCTCGAAGAGCTGGGCATAACTCCAATGAAAGACGATAAGCAGGAAGATTCCGATCTTCCTCCCGGTGGGAACAACCTTCCTCCCGGAGGCAATAATTTACCTCCACGGTAATACTGAAATAAATATCGAAACCGAATTACTAGCAAAAGACAAATACACAGAATGAAAAGTATCAAATCACTTCTGGTCGTAGCGCTGATCGTTTCAGCTTTCGCGGCCAACGCACAATCCAAGATCGCTCATATCAACTCCGGAAAGCTCATGGAAATGATGCCAGAGTTGAAAGCAGTTCAGGATTCACTGGAGACCATTTCGACAGAATATCAATCCGTATTGAGTTCTATTGAAGCAGAGGTTACCAACAAACAGAAATACTGGGCCGATAATCCAAGCTCAAATCCAACGATCCTGGAATTGCGCGAAAAGGAGTACCAGGAATTGATCACGCGTTATCAAACTACTCAGCAAATGGCTCAGAAAGATGTGAGCAAGAAGCAGGAGCAGATGATCCAACCGATCATCGACAGATTGAAAGAAACGATCATTCAGGTTGCCAAGGAAAAAGGGTACGACTACGTACTTGATTCTACTGAAGGAGGAGGACTCATCTATGGAGCACCTTCCGATGACCTCATGAATGCGGTCAAGAAGAAGCTTGGCATTGAGTAATAAGACTAAATATGCTACTGCCCGTGCACCTATCGGAGTATTCGATAGTGGTGTGGGAGGACTTACAGTGGCATCAGGTATTGAGGGTCTCCTCCCTCAGGAGACCCTTATTTACTTCGGAGATACCGAACATTTGCCCTATGGCGATAAATCCCGTCACGCCATACGCAGTTATATAGCCAATATCAGCACTTTCTTAGCTGATCGCGGGTGTAAGCTCATTGTTGTCGCATGTAATAGTGCGTCATCTGTACTGGATGACGAATTACTGCAGCACATGGCTCTTCCTGTGGTCAATGTCATTGATCCCGTTGTGGAATCTGTGGTGAAAAACAAAGACCTGCGAAGGATAGGTGTGATAGGAACACGACGCACCGTCCGGAGTGAAGCGTATAGCGCAAAGATCAAAGCAGCCCGTCCTGATGTGGAACTTCTGGAGAAGGCAACGCCACTCCTTGCTTCTGTGATCGAAGAAGGCTTCTATGATGGCGAGGTGGCTCGACTTGTGCTGAGCAAATACTTGGACGGTATGGACCGGATGGATGCACTTATCCTGGGATGTACGCACTACCCATTGCTAAAGAATACCATTCGGGAGATCGTTGGTGATGACGTACTTCTTATCGATGCACCCGATGTAGTGGCAACCTCCGTGAAGTCAACTTTGATCCAAATGGATCTGGTTTCTGATCAACGAGAGGATCATCAATTCTTCGTATCTGACCTCACCGAGAATTTTCAGGAAATGGCTCGGTTGTTTTTCGGATCATCGATCGCACTCACCGAACACAGTCTAAGCGAGCACTGATGGGCATCCAGGCATAGTTGCCCTCGAAGTCCCCATTATTTCCTTTCACCGTATTTAAAAACAAACCACCCGTTTGTCAACCTCTGGTAGTCTTGACAGATCGCTCTGCTATATTTGAAGTTGGAAATAATAGACAAAACGAGTCATTGCTCCTGAATGGAAACCAAGCTTCACATACTGATCATCGATTCTCTCCACGAGAGCTTCATGGATTCTTTGGAAGCCAACGGGATTCGATTCACGTATGCGCCGGATATTTCTCCGGAAGAAGTTCGTGAACAATTGGGAGCATATAATGGCCTTGTTGTGCGCAGCAAGATGAAGGTGGATTCACATCTCATCTCTTCCAACCCACAGTTGAAATTGATCGCCAGAGCCGGTAGCGGATTAGATGGCATTGATCAGCAGGCTGCACGTGACGCGAGAATTCACTTGGTAAATGCTCCGGAAGGAAATCGCGACGCGGTGGGTGAACAGACCATCGGAATGATGCTGTCCCTTCTCTCCAACATTGACAAGGGTGCCAGAGAAGTACGAAATGGCATTTGGGATCGTGAAGGGAACAGAGGAACGGAACTTTCAAGTCTGACGGTTGGGATCATAGGTTATGGTAATACCGGGTCAGCAGTTGCTCGAAAACTCAGCGGATTTGGATGTAGGGTGATCGCGTATGACAAATACCGGTCAAATTATGCGAGTGATCTAGCACAAGAATGTGATTATGATGAACTACTTCAAGTGGCCGACGTGATCTCATTCCATGTTCCGCTCACCGATGAAACGCGAGATTGGATCAATAAAGAATTCATCAGATCAGTGGATCGACCTTTCTATTTACTGAACCTTTCCCGTGGCGGGATCATGAAAACAGAAGCCGTCTTGCGTGGATTGGAGAGCGGTAAGATCCTTGGATTTGGGTCAGATGTGCTTGAAAATGAGCAATTAAAGGAATATACAACCGAAGAAAGTCAACTGCTTCAGAATCTCCTGAAAAGGTCAGATGTCATCGTTACTCCGCATGTCGGTGGATGGACATTTGAGTCATATGAGCGCATATCTGAGGTGCTAGCTGAAAAGGTATTGAAATGGATAAATAAGTCCGTATTGCTAACGGATTAGTTGTGAATGAGTTTAATGTGTCAGATTTTGTTTTTTTTGTAGAATATTGGAATATCGCGCAGCACTTCCGGTGCGATGTTTCAGCTTTAAGTTATAACGTATGAATAAGTACTACTTAAGTCTGTTTGCAGGCTTGATCTTCTCACTTTCAGCAGTAGCCCAGTCGAACTTCGGAGAGATCCGGGGTAAGGTGATCGACTCCAAGACAAAAGCTACCCTGGATTATGTCAATATCCTCGTTCAGAAGGATGGTATCAACAAAGGTGGTGGGTTCTCTGATGAAGACGGGAATTACATCGTAAAACCACTCGAGCCGGGTGAGTATACGGTGACCTCGACTGCGGTTGGATATCAAACTGCATCGTATACGGGTGTGGTTGTGACAGGTAACAACATTACATATCTCAACATCGAGATGTCGAGCTCTGATCAGGTGCTTGACGTGGTCAAGGTCAAAGCCTACAAGACTGAGCTCGTAAAGAAGGATGAGAACTCCAAATCGTTCTCCGACAAGGATTTGGCTAAATTGCCAACGCGTTCTATCGGAGCGATCGCTCAGACTTCCTCAGCGGTGAACCAAACAAGAAGCGGGGTAAGTTTCCTAGGTCAACGTCCGGATGCAACTCGAGTTTTCATCGACGGTATCCCGGTTATCGGTTCATCATCGCTGCCACAGGGAGCTCAAGGTCAGATCGATATCATTCAGTCGGGTATCCCAGCACAGTATGGTGACTTTACAGGTGGTGCGATCAGTATCACGACAAAAGGTCCATCTAGGAAGTACAACAAAATGGTCGAGGTAATCTCGTCCAGCTTATTCGACCCATACCATTATAACTATGTACAAGGTTTCCTCTCCGGTCCACTCTGGATCAAGAACAAAGGAGGAGGGGACAAAGAATATGTTGCTCTTGGTTTCCAACTTTCCGGTGACTTCCGCTATGCAAAAGATGCATCGCCACTGTACGGGGGAGTATGGAGAGTGAATGACGAAAAACTTGAAGAGATCGAGAATAACCCGTTGGCGCCAAACCCATTGGGTAGCGGTTCGGTGACTCGAAGCTCCTTCCTGACTCAAGAGGATCTTGTAAAAGATCGCGCCAGACAGAATGTAGAGTCATTTGCAGCATCTGCTCAGGCGAAATTGGAGTACCAGCCAAATAAGAACACAACGATCACCGGATTCGGTAGTGTGAACTATGCTAGAGGAAACAACTTTAGCAGAAGTAACTACCTGATGAACTACAAGATGAATACGTTGAGTACAGATCAGACGTACCGTACCTACTTGAAGTTCACTCAACGTCTGCGTCAGGTGAATCCTGATGACAAAGACAAAGAGGAAAAGCCCTTGATCTCAGACGCATTCTATACGGTGCGTTTGGATTATCAAACCAGATTCTTCCAAAACGAAAGTGAAGACCATCGCGACGATATCTTCAGCTACGGATACCTCGGGAAATTCACTTCGTACCGCGCACCGGTATATAACTATAACAGGAATGAGAGCCAGCACATCGACCAGAACGGTGATACGGTTACTCGTCGCGGTTATTGGGAATTCGTAGGTCATGCAGATACTTTACTGACCTTTGATCCAAGTGATCGAAATCCATTCCGTGCAAATTATACTACGAATTTCTACGAGCAAATGGATGACCTGGACATAACTGTCCGTAACTCATCTCAGATCTTCCAGGGACTTGGATTGCTCAACGGCTTCTCAGTTCCGAACACATACTCATTGTGGTTCAACCCGGGAACGAACAACGTGTTCTTCCAGAAATCTCAAACAGAGCGTATCACAGCATATGCGATGGGAGAGGCTACACTTAACCTCAAGAACAAGCATGACCTGCAGTTTGGTATCACCTATGAGCAGAACCTGGCTAGTCGCTACGCGATCGGTGCCACTCAGCTTTGGACTTTGATGCCACTCTTGGCCAACTCACACATTTCCGAGCTGGACAAATTTGAAACTGAAGGGTACACTGTCGGTGGTAATCATGTCTACGACAACCAAGGGAACTTCCTAGATACAGTTCATTACAACTATCGAGTGGACTACGATCAGCAAACGTCTTTCGACAAAAACCTGCGTGCTAAGTTGATGGAAATAGGTGCTACAGATGTTTATGGTAACCCGATCACTGAGACTTCATACATCGATGTGAACTCACTTGATCCTTCTGTATTCTCAGTAGACATGTTCAGCGCTGATGACCTTTGGAACAACGGTAACACTTATATCAGCTACTACGGTTACGATTATCTGGGTAACAGAGATCGTAAACGTCCAAGCTTGAGTGAATTCCTGTATGACCCTCAGAACCGCAGAGTTGGTTCCTTCGCACCTATTTATAGTGCAGCATGGTTGCAGGATAAATTCGCCTTCAAGGATCTCATCTTCCGTTTAGGAGTTCGTGTGGAGCGCTATGATGCGAACCAATTCGTACTCAAAGATCCATATTCACTCTATCCGGTAATGACGGCTGCCGAAGTGACAGACTTCAACGGAATTGATGTGAGTCACCCTGAGAGTGTAGGTGACGATTACGTGGTTTACGTAAACAATAACGAGAACCCATCTAAAGTGGTTGGTTACCGTAACGGAAATACATGGTATGATGACAGAGGGGTTGAAGTTAGTACTCCGGACATCATCGCTCAGGAGAGTGCTAACGGATTGATCCAGCCTGCGTTGGTTGACGCAGAGAATCAGGAGATCGTGAAAGAATCTTTCGAGGATTACACACCTCAGATCAATGTTCTTCCACGTGTTTGGTTCTCATTCCCGATCAACACTGAAGCTCAGTTCTTCGCGAACTATGATGTTCTGGCTCAGCGTCCACAGAGCAACTTTGCTCCGATCAACACATACTACTTCCTCGAGGCAACTCAAGGTGGAACGATCGCCAATGCGGCATTGGAGCCACGAGTTCGTACCAACTACGAACTTGGATTCAAGCAGAAACTTACCGACAACTCAGCGATCAGCTTGATCGCACAGTATGCGGAGACTAGAAACGACTTCGGTCTGATCCGTCTCTACCAAGCATATCCGATCACATATAATACTACTGCGAACATCGATTTCTCTACAACGAAGTCGTTCCGTGCAGAGTACGAGCTGAGAGGACAAGGACGAGTTTCACTTTCTGCGAACTATACCTTGCTTTTTGCTGATGGAACTGGTAGTAACATCAACTCACAAGCTGCTTTGATCGCAGCCAACCAGCCTAACCTTCGTTCACTGTATCCACTTGATGTCGACATCCGTCATAAGATCGTTGCCATTCTCGATTACCGTTTCGAAGGAGGATCTTCTTACAGAGGACCACGTTGGTTCGGGAAGCCGATCTTCGAAAATTCCGGTGTGAACTTCATCGTGAACGCGAAATCTGGGGCTCCTTATACTAAGAGTAAGATCGCCATCTCTAGTGCACAAGCTGACCTCGGAAGGGTTCAAAGAAGTATTACGGATGGTAATCCATTCGGAAGCCGCCTTCCATGGCAGTTCCGTATCGATATGAACGCTCAGAAAGTGTTCACGCTTGAGAAGAAGAATCCAAAACCATTCAGAAACCGCGCTGTTCAGGTTACTGCATTCCTTTGGGTGCAAAACCTGCTCGATCAGCGTATCATCGATGGGGTTTACGGATATACAGGTACTCCTAACGATGACGGATATCTGGAGTCGCCACAAGGTCGTCAGTACATTTCTGAGCAGGTTAATGCTCAATCGTTTATGGATCTGTATAACGCCAAAGTTGACAACCCATTCAATTATTCGTTCCCACGATTGGCTCGTTTGGGTGTGAGAATGGCATTCTAATCATAGAAAGAAGAGGAAAATGAAAAATATGAAGAATATATTGGTTGCGAGTCTTGCGATTACTTTTTCAGTAACCGCATGGGCTAAGGAAAACGTACCAGGAGAGAATCCTCCACCGAATAAAGGACAGCAGTCGCACACGCTGATGAAATACGCAGCAGACTGTGAACCTGCCACAGCCAGGGTTGACCTGGATATCAACAACGTTCGAGCGAAGATCCTCAACGGAGGTGATATGTGGTGGGATCTTAGTAACGCACGTTACGAGGTTCCTAAAGTCACCGATTTGAACGCGGTTCGTAAGAATTCCATGTTCGCCGGAGCGATCTGGATCGGAGGAGAGGACGAAGGAGTATTGAAGCTTGCTGCGATGACGTATCGCCAAAGCGGATCTGACTTCTGGCCTGGTCCACTTGACACAGTGACTTCAAATACGAATACAACTCGCTGTGAGAACTACGACCGCATCTTCGAAGTAAAGCGTGAGGACATTGAAACCCACGTGGAGCTGTTTGAAGCGAATCAGGGTGTAGTGCCAAGCGGTGAGATCCCTGACGGGATCAAAGATTGGCCGGGTAATGGTAACGGCTTGAATGAGCCTGAGTTCCTCGCACCGTTCTTCGACCAGAACAACGATGGTCTGTATTCTCCGGAAGAAGGAGATTACCCGGTATTGCAAGACGAATGTCGTGGCATTCCCGTATTGGACGAAGACAATGAGGCGTCTGATCAACCGGATCAAATGCTTTGGTTCGTATACAACGACCGTGGAAATATTCACTCAGAAACTCAAGGTCAGGCCATCGGTCTCGAAATGCAGACTACTGCATTTGCATATGCAACGAACGATGAGATCAACAACATGACCTTCTACACGACCCGCATCATCAACCGAGGGGCGAGCCAATTGAGCAACACCTACTTCGGACAATGGGTTGACCCGGATCTCGGGAACTTCTCCGATGACTATGTAGGATGTGATGTCGGATTGAGTCTTGGGTTCTGCTACAATGGAGATGACAATGATGAAGGTATCCTCGGATACGGATTGAATCCACCTTCTGTAGGGGTTGACTTCTTCGAAGGACCGAAGAAAGACACCACCATTGATGGTGTAGATACATTGATCGAATTGGGAATGTCGAAGTTCGTTTACTACGACAATGACTTCACCAACTTCGGTAACCCACAGCAACCTATTCACTATTATAACTACCTCCAGGGTAAGTGGAAGAATGGTGACTGTTTGAGCTGGGACCTTGCTAACGGTAGAACCGGAAGTGAGTGTACGGATTATATCTTCCCTGGTGACACTGATCCTAACCACATAGGTGAGAATTGGGATGAGCGCTCAGCCGGTAACACACCTGCTGACCGTCGATTCCTTCAGACATCAGGTCCTTTCACATTGAAGCCGGGTGCGGTCAACAAGATCACCGTTGGTGTGGTTTGGGCACGTGCCAGCTCAGGTGGCGCAACCGGATCTCTTGATCAGCTGAAAGCCGCAAGTAGAAAAGCTCAGGAACTCTTCGACAACTGTTTCGACATCCTCGATGGTCCTGACGCTCCAATGGTAGAAGCACAGGAACTCGACCAGGAGTTGATCCTGATGTTCACGAACACGAACAGCGAAACTGTAGAGCAGTACTCTGAGGAAGTTGTCAGTGACGGAGTAACTCGTGAGTATCTGTTCCAGGGATATCGCGTGTACCAATTGAAGAATTCAACGGTAGGTACAGGTGACCTCGAAGACATCGATAAAGCTCGCGAGATCTTTAGCTGTGACCTGGATGATAGTATCACTCGTTTGGTGAACAAGCCATTCGACGAAGCATTGGGTCAACCATTACCGAAGTTGATGATCGAAGGCCCGAATGAAGGTCTGATCCACTCGCTTTCTATTACAGAGGATGCATTTGCGACCGGATCGAACAAGACCCTGGTCAACAACAAAGTATATTACTATATGGTGCTGTCATATGCAGCACTCCCAGGTCACCCGACTCTGGAATACCTCGCCGGTCGTCAGATCGAACAATTCAGCCTGACTCCGCACAAACCTGAGCCACGAATGGGTGGTCTCAATGTGCGAGGGAATTACGGTGACGGTCCTCAGATCATTCGTCTGGAAGGAACCGGAAACGGAGGTCAGGATCTGGAGTTGACCGATGAAAGCGTCGATTTCATTCTGGCGAATAACTTCATGGAGAATCCCGAGTATAAGATCGGCGAGGGTCCTGTCAACATCAAGATCGTTGATCCGCTCAGAGTACCACAAGGAAACTTTGAGCTGATCCTGCGAGAAGATCCGATCCCATTCAACCCTGCTTTGAGAAGGGCTGGAGTCGTTGCGGAGAATACGAGTTGGGTACTGGTGAATACACTCACCGGAGACTCTGTTTACTCAGACTACAACCTCGATTATAGAAATGAGCAACTCATTACGGAGGGATCTACAGGTGACCCATTGAAAGATTGGGGTATGTCCGTGACCTTGGAGCAAGTAGTTCATCCGGGTAACCCAGATGATCAGGAGAACGGTCTGCTGAGCTGGGCTGTAGAGTGGGATGATAACAGTAAGCAATGGCTGACTGCGATCCCCGACATCGATGGTCGATCTGCGCTGAACTGGATCCGCTCAGGTAGAGTAGGAGCCAATGAGGCAGAGAAAGATTACTCCATCCATGATTATGTGACCACAGACGGACCTACAGATCAATTCGAAGTATACGAGAAGATCTGGAATGGTCGTATCGCGCCATATCGTTTGGCATCACGAAACATCTACTCTGAAGATGTGACCAGTCCTCCTTCATTGCCTGCTAACGGTGTACAAGGTGTGGCATTCAATGGTCCAAGGATCATCAACGATTGGCACAATCTGGAGAACCTGTCCAGTGTGGATATTGTATTCACCAAAGACAAATCCAAGTGGTCTCAATGTCTTGTCCTAGAAATGGGTGAAGATGTTAACTTGACTGAAGGTGGAGTACAGAAATTTGGAATTCGCGACCACGCGTCTCTGAACATCGACGGAACATATTCTTCCACTGAAAAAGGTAGAAGCTGGTTCCCTGGATATGCCATCAACATCGAAACCGGTGAGCGTTTGAACATTATCCTTGGTGAGGATAGTTATCAGGGATTGAACAACGGACGCGACATGAAATGGAATCCAACCGATGACGGTGGACAGTACAGTAACGGATATCTTTCATGGGGAGGTCGTCACTACATCTACGTGATGGGATCTTATGAAGGAAGCAAGCCTATCTACGACAAAGGACCTCGTTATGACGGTGGTGGGTACTACAAAGGTGTTTTGGAGAATGCCGGTGCGAACTACGATCGTGAGTTGAACAACAATGTATTATATCAGGCAATGTGGGCCATCCCGGCGTACATGTCGTTCGGATATGATATGGAAGAAGTAGATGGAATGCCAGTTCCTCCTACTGAAATGAGAATTAGACTTCGCGTTAGAAAGCCATATCAGAACTACAAGATCGTTGACGGATCCACGAATGATGATAATCCGAGATACGGATTCAATACGGATGAGGTCTACACGGAGCAAGGTCAGCAATTCGGTACGGATGCCCTTGACGAGATCAGAGTGGTACCAAACCCGTACTATGCCTTCTCTGGTTCAGGATACGAGAATAACCCGGTTGAGAATAAAGTGAAGATCACGAACCTTCCTGAGCAATGTACTGTATCGATCTACACGATCGATGGTTCACTTGTTCGAAGGATCGTGAAGGATGACCCATCTACCATTATTGAGTGGGATCTGAAAAATGCGGCTCGTGTACCGATCGCGAGTGGTAACTACATCATTCACGTAGATGCCGGCGAGACCGGTGAGAAGATCGTGAAATGGTTGGGATTGATGCGTGCACTTGACCTTGATTCCTTCTAGAACCCAGATTTCAATGATTCAACCGAAAAAGCAGATTACAATGAAGCGAACATTTATAAAATTCATGATAGCCGGAGCCGCTCTGTTGAGTGCAGGAATGACCGAAGCAGGGAATCCGGATCGTATCGGACAATCAGGAGCTAATCAACTTGTGATGAACCCATGGGCCAGAACGGCCGGATGGGGTTGGGCAGGTGTTGCCGGTGTTCAAGGTCTTGAGGCCACGTATATGAACATTGGTGGACTTGCACATCTGGACAAGACTCAGATCATGTTCAGCAATACGAACTGGCTTGTAGGGTCAGGGGTTTCGATCAACTCATTCGGTATCGCTCAGAGCATTGGCTCTGAAGGTGTACTTGGATTGAGTGTGATGACCACCAGTATGGGTGAGATCGAGATCACAACCACTGAACAACCTGAAGGAGGATTGGGAACCATAAACCCACGTTTGATCAATATGGGAATTGCTTACGCTAAGCGATTCACAGAATCGATCTCCGGTGGTGTTCTTGTACGTATCCACAGTGAGAGTATTCCGAATGCGGGTGCTCAAGGTGTTGCGATCGATGCAGGTATTCGATACACAGAGACCAGCGACAAGAGCGATAAACTGAAGAAAGACGATATCAAGTTCGGTATCTCTCTGAAAAACGTAGGTCCTGACGTGCAATACAGCGGTGACGGACTCGGGTTCAAGGCTATCAACCCTTCGAACGATAACGAGCAAACTCTTTTGTTCCGCTCTCAGCGTTACGGATTGCCTACGCTAATCAATATAGGAGCAAGCTATGATTTCCGTCTGGACGCTACTAAGGAGACCTTCTCCCATCGAATGACTCCTGCATTGACCTTTACGTCAAATGCATTCAGCAGAAATCAGTTGACAGCAGGATTGGAATATGGGTTCAAAGAATTGTTCTCGATCCGTGCGGGATACGCGTATGAGGATGGTGGATTGGATTATGCCGACAGAACCAGTGCCTTCACTGGTTTGGCTGCAGGATTCAGTTTGGATCTTCCTTTGAGCAAGGACAACGACAACGGATCATTCGGAATCGATTACGCATTCCGTCACAGCAATCCTTTCAGCGGATCACACTCTATCGGTGTGCGTCTCGACCTGAAATAGGCTGAAACTACAGGAAATATTACCTTTGTAAACGCATTGCATCCACTGTTTGGTGGATGCAATGTTGTTTATAATAACTTTGGATAGATAAAGACAGGGATTATGTCGGACGTCAATTACATGTCGCAGGAAGGGTACGATGCCTTAAAAGAGGAGATCGATCACCTCAAGAAGGTGGAGCGACCGAATATTTCAAAACAGATCGCAGAGGCACGCGATAAGGGTGACCTCAGTGAGAATGCTGAGTACGACGCAGCGAAAGAAGCTCAGGGACTTTTAGAGCTCAAAATTTCCAAACTGGAAGAGCTCATCTCACGATCCCGGGTTTTGGATCCGTCCAAGCTCGACAATTCTAAAGTAGGAATACTCAGTACCGTGAAACTGTTTAATAAGAAGATCAATAAGGAAGTACAGTATACCATCGTGTCTGAAAAGGAGGCGAATCTGCGCGAATTCAAGATCTCAGCCTCATCTCCTATCGGGAAAGCACTTATGGGTCGAAAAAAGGGTGAAAGTGTGGATGTCCAGGCACCTGCAGGAATTATCCCTTTTGAGATCCTCGATATTACCTTTGGTTAATGGCAACCATCTTCTCAAAGATCATTTCCGGCGAGATCCCGGCCTATAAAGTCGCGGAAACCGAAGAGTTTTTGGCATTCCTCGACATCTTCCCGCTCCGCAAAGGGCATACTTTGGTCATCCCAAAGAAGGAAGTTGATTACATGTTCGATCTTGATGATGAGACGTTAGCAGGACTGCATCTGTTCAGCAAGATCGTTGCTAAGGCCATTCAGTCGGTTATTCCATGTGAGCGCATTGGTACGGCAGTCATTGGTTTGGAAGTTCCTCATACGCATGTGCATTTAGTACCTATTAACAGCGTATCAGATATTGATTTCTCACAACCTAAATTGAAGCTCGAACCTGCAGAGTTTGAGCAGATCGCTGCTTCGATTCGAGAAGCGTTACGCAGCGAAGGTTGATTCCATAAATCCGTTTTTTAATACTGATTCAAGGATCTGGAAACGAGGTCTGGTGACCTGAATGAATTCCTTTACCGAGAGGAACGAACAGGTCTTTGTCGGTTCAAGGATTTATAGATGTTGTATCTTTAGAGAGAGGGTTTCGCCCCCGGGGCCGGCACCCTCTACCCCTAACGCGGTCAAGCTAAGCATTAATCCAACTCCTTGCCAATTATTGAACCAAACGATACCCAACCGCCAAAGAATACCCTCCTGGCGTGCTCGTTTTCAATGATGTCCATCGAAAAAAGTCACTTAACCCGACCCGGGTTATTCTTCACGAATGAAGACCAACCTCCTTCTGAACTCGTCTTTTGAGAGGCTTTACTCTTTTTGGCATCTTTTAACTCCGCAGGGCCACTATCGGTGAAGAAGTGACATACAGCCACAGCCAGCCCGTCGGTGGCATCCAGGTCCTTCGGGATCTCGTCGAATTTCAGGATGTTCTGAAGGGTCTTGGCCACCTGGATCTTATCGGCCGCACCCTTTCCCGTGATGCTCTGCTTGATCCGACGTGGTGCATACTCGAAGATGGGAATGTCGCGATACAGAGCAGCTGCCATGGCCACGCCCTGAGCTCGCCCAAGTTTCAACATGGATTGAACATTCTTTCCAAAAAAAGGAGCCTCCAAAGCCATCTCATCCGGATGATAGCTATCGATCAGTGCCAGACAACGCTCGAATATCCTTTTCAGCTTGAGCCCGTGGTCTTTGTATTTCTTCAATGTGATCACACCCAGACTCAGCATTTCCATGTGATTTCCGTTACATCCAAGGACACCATATCCCATTAAATTTGTTCCCGGATCGATCCCGAGAATGATCTTCTCGTAATCTTTGTCAATCAAGCGTTCGGCCACAGATCAAATGTACTTGCAAAAACTCACAAAGCGCATTAAAGATAATCAACAACACATCGGAACCCTTATCAAATGGGGGATCTTCGTGTTGTCGATACTGTTCTTGTATAGGGAGCTATTCCTCAAAAGGGACTTTGTCCAACTGCTGAAGGACTACGGTTTTCGCATGCAGGACAACTGGCAGTTGCTGTTACTGGTGGTGCTTTTAATGCCCGTCAACTGGGGCTTAGAGGGACTCAAATGGCGCTCGCTCATGAAGCCGCAGGTCAAAGTGCCTTTTCTTCGAGCACTCGCCGGTACCATGGCCGGAGTAACCGTAAGTATCCTCACACCGAACAGAGTAGGGGAGTTTGCGGGAAGGATGCTGTTTATCCGACCAGATAAACGCGACCATGCAGTAGCCATGAGTTTGGCCGGAAGTATTTCGCAACTCATGATTACGCTGCTAGTTGGTGTTGTATTTGGACTCCTGCATACCTACCAACTCGATCAGATGCTTTGGTGGTATGTTCCACTCGCTATTCTGCTCTTGGCAGGTATACTTTGGTTGTACTTTAACCTCGGTAGAGCCGAGCGATTACTTAAACCATGGGAAAAGAATGGATTTCTGCACAGAGCCAGAGAAGTTATCGGTAATCTTAGCGCTAGGAAACTGAGTGGTGCACTATTCTGGTCTGCAAGCCGCTACGTGATCTTCAGCTTTCAACTAGCGTTACTCATCATTGCTTTGGTGGATCTCTCACCTCATTTTAGGCCGATCTTTCTCGTGATCATGGTGCCTATGTATTTCTTGTATCAAACGGCGATACCCACAATAGCCTTCAGTGAAATAGGCGTGCGTGGAATGATCCTGGCGGTGATGTTCACGGAATATGCCCAGGAGTCGGACCTTCTTTTGGCAAGCACCATGCTTTGGATAATCAACATTGTAACTCCGGCACTCATCGGAGGTGTACTTTTGTTGCTTCAACGCATCAAGCTATTCAAATCGTGACCCTTGAGATCATCGCAACTTTCATCCTTTTGTTATATGCAATTCGACTCCTGAGACATAGGGTCGCATGGAAGAAATTGACACCCACTTACTAGGGAGATAATGGTCGCACTGTTTCTATAGTCATCGTAGCATGGAATGAACTGGAAAATCTTCAATACTTGATCCCGCTGTTGCACGCCCAATCCTACTCGAACATCTCTGAGATCATCGTGGTGGATGACGAGAGTACAGATGGATCCGCCGACTTTCTCAAAACACAGGATATCACCTATTTGAGATCCAAACCGCGTTCTGCCCTACGCAAAAAGGAAGGATTGAAGTTGGCACTGAGTCATGCAAAGGGTGACATCATTGTACAAACAGATGCAGATTGCTGGGTAGGGGAGCATTGGGTTGAGAGGATGGCTGGATCATTGGATGCTTATGCTCGTCTCATTCAAGGACCTCTTACTTATCGAAGAAGTCATAAAGTGTGGAGTGGAATTCTAGAATCGGAGCAAGCCGTTCTCAATGCACTGTCCGGTTCGGGAATTTCGATCGGTCGACCGGCCCTCGGCAACGCGGCCAACATGGCGTATTTTAGAGGAGATATCGATCCTGATTTGGATCTCGGTGTGAACGGGAGTGTGAGTGGGGACGACGAAGAGATCATCAGTGCAGTGATCGAAAAGTACGGTCCTTCTGCGGTCAGATTCAACAAGGAACCCGATGCGATGGTGTTTGCCCGAGGTCCCGAAGGTATTCAGGAGTTTTTCTATCAGAGATTGAGGTGGGATTCCAAGGTGAAATTGAGAGGATTGACCAAGGTCGGTTTGGATTCTATTCTATTCTCATTGACCAATTTCCTTTTACTCGGGTTGGTTGTTGCTGCAATGTTTAAAATGATAACATGGGATCTCGTGGCGACATACTATGGTGTCAAATACCTTATAGACTTAAGATGGTTTATAACCATTTGGCCATTCTATCGTCCTCCCGACTGTGGTAAAGGCTGGTTGTTGGACTCTTTGATCCTCGTCATATTTTATCCTTTCTATACGTTCTTCTTCGCAGTCCTTTCTAAGTTTGTTCCCTTCAAATGGAAAAACCAAAAGATAGCACCCTGGACCAGATCGAGTGGGACATCCTGAACAAGCTCATCTTCAGAGAAAACCTTGCTTCACTCGTGGAAGAAGTAGGCCATAGAGAAGGGAAATATGTGGTAGCCGACGTGCTTAAAGGTCTTTTGGTTAAAGGGCTTGTGCAGCCTATGGTCAAAGGAGATGACGGTGTGATCAGAGCCAGCTATGCTTTTGATTCCGATAATCTGGAAGAGTATTATTTCATTGTCACAGGTAAAGGGCTTGACCTGTTGAATTAGTCTGCTCGGAATCCCATTCTTTTGCTCGTACTCAACCCTCGTGGATTATTGAATACGCTTTTCTGTTCTACCGTGATCATCTTCAGATTCTCCACAGGTGGGACATAAAGATCGAAATCCAGCGAATAGAGCATACACTGCTCTATGATCTTTTGTAAGGAATCAGAGTTCAGTTCTTGTTGGCCAACATCTCCAAACAAAAATCCCATTTGACGCTTGCCTTCTGTGTAAAAGTGGTCCTCAATGTTCACATAGAGTCTCGCGAGCAAGAAGCCGACGTCGTTCATCCGATTGTATTTCAGTGAATCGCTCAGAAAGTTATAGATCTGGATCATTCCAAAATATCCTCGTTTCGGATCTTTCTTCACATAATCCGATTTATTGATGCGATGGGCCGGAGGGAATGCAAACACATTTGTGTGCATGATGAACACGATGGTATCACCTGAAAATTTAAGGTGAAATTCGAAGTCCCCATGTCTGGTCAATGAGATCTCAACATGAGGCGAGCTCTCTAAAACTCTGGGTGCGATTTCCTTTTTCACATTCTCAGCACAATCTCTCAATCGAGTGAATGCATCAACTGTTTTTTGATAGATCAGCTGCTTTAATTCCGCCTTATCGTCGAGACGGGAAATGATATCTTCAATTTTTTCAGACATGTTTCAGGGATGCTTCGAACAAAAGTATCCAAAATTGGTTGTAAACTATGATTGAACCTTTAGAGCTAAAATCCTCGAAAACCTGAGTAAAATCATGCATTTGGAAGGGTCAACAATACATTATTCTAACACGAAAAAGCTACTTTTGCACCAAAATGGAGAAAGCCACAATGTCAGACACTGCACGCCTTGAAATCAATGGTCAGGAGGTTGAACTTCCTTTGATCGTCGGATCCGAAAATGAAGTTGGTATCGATATCAGTCAGCTTCGAGCGAAAACCGGAGCTGTAACGGTCGATGTTGGATTCAAGAATACTGGAAGCACCACGAGTTCGATCACGTATCTCGATGGTGAAAAAGGAATTTTGCGTCACCGCGGTTATAGCATTGAGGATCTCGCGGAGAATGCGTCATTCCTGGAAGTGGCTTATCTCATTATCAATGGACATTTGCCGAATGCGGAAGAATATGCAGATTGGGACACGCAGATCCGCCACCATACTTTGGTAAATGAAGACATGGCCAATATCTTCAAGGCATGGCCTACAGGTTCTCACCCAATGGGTCAGCTCACGGCATTGATCTCCTCCCTCTCTAGTTTTTATCCGGATTCATTGGATCCGCACCGTTCTGAGGACGAGCAGCATAGAACCATTCGCCGTCTCATCGCTAAAATGCCAACCATCGTAGCGATGTTGATGAAGAAGGCCAAAGGACATCCACTTATTTACCCGAATAACGATCTGGATTACGTCAGCAACTTCCTGAATATGACATTCAAGAACGTCACTGAGGATTACGAGATCGATCCGGTATTTGTAGAGGCGATGAACAAGCTGCTCATTTTGCATGCGGATCACGAGCAGAACTGTTCAGCTTCCACTGTTCGTATTGTTGGATCATCACACTCAAACTTGTACGCATGTATCTCTGCAGGTATCGCTGCGCTTTGGGGACCTCTTCATGGAGGCGCCAACCAAAAAGTGATCGAGATGCTCGAAGGCATCAAAGCTGACGGAGGTGATGCTTCCAAATTCATTGCTAAGGCAAAAGACAAGAACGATCCTTTCCGTTTGATGGGCTTCGGTCACCGTGTATACAAGAACTACGACCCTCGTGCCAGGATCATCAAGAAGTCTTGTGATGATATTCTGAACAAAATGGGTATCAACGATCCTATTCTTGAAATTGCCAAACAACTGGAGGAGACCGCGCTGGCTGATCCTTATTTCGTAGAGCGTAAATTATTCCCGAATGTTGATTTCTACTCAGGGATCATCTACCGTGCTATGGGCTTCCCTATGGAAATGTTCACCGTGTTGTTTGCAATGGGACGTCTTCCCGGATGGATCGCTCAATGGAAGGAGATGCGCGACCAGAATCAACCGATCGGCAGACCACGTCAGATCTATACCGGTGAAACGAACCGTGAGTTCGTGATCATGGAAAACAGGTAAACAGGTATCGGGTGTCCCGCCAGAGACGGGCAAGCGGGTACTGGGTTTCGGGCTTTGATCTTTTGCGATTTTAATCTGTAGCGGACCTTTAGAGTCGTATTCCTATATTCGGACGTGGCAGAAAAATACTACACCGATCAGGAATTCCAGGGACTGACCCCGGATCGATTCAAACCGGGAGAATTCGATAGTTGTAGCTTCAAGGAGTGTGATCTCAGTGGACTGGATCTCAGCGGACTGCGCTTTGAGAATGTGGAGTTCGTCGACTCCAATCTCAGCAATTGCACACTATACGGAACTGCCATGCAGGACGTAACATTCCGCAATTGTAAGTTGATGGGACTGCAATTCGAAGAAGTTAATAGACTAGGGTTTTCCGTGAACTTCTATGATTGCATCCTTAGTCATTCTACCTTTTTCGAAATGGATCTGAAGCAATGTTCATTTGAAAATTGTGTTGAAGCCCTATCACTTTTCCGACAGGTCTAAAGTAGAGATTTTATTCTAATTGTT
>VMBT01000500.1_pt1 | contig 25109 bp, 26 predicted proteins | sample 4404301 | NCBI WGS metagenome assembly VMBT01 (sample SAMN12238535, study PRJNA552566) | marine metagenome | isolation source: Coastal seawater | place: USA: coastal Georgia, Sapelo Island | collected 2008-08/2009-08
TAATTGCTAATTTTAGTAACTTTTTTATAGGTTTGGTGTTCTTAATTGGTTTAGTTTTTTATCAGGCGATAGTTGAGATATTAAATTTTGAAATAATGGGAAAGGAATTTACTTTTGGCGATAGTCTTAATAACCTTTTTAGTCTTGGTTTTGAGGCAACCTGGAATTTGTTGATAACTGCGATAAGAAGTTTTTCACCTAGTGGAATTCTTGGAATAGCATTTGAGATAATTACTGAAACAATAGCATTTGTTTTATGGATAATTGGTTATCTTGTTGTTTTATTAATAATTATTTTAAAGTTTTCTTGGTACTTAATGACACAATTTGGTCTTTACAATATTATTGTTATATTAAGCTGGTCGTACTTAACTGGATTATATAGATATATATATTATTTAATAAAACCTTTCATAGAATCTAGAAAAACTCAAAAACAATTAATTAATTCAGATGAAAATTCTATATCAAATAGCGAAGATACAGAAGTTGAAGAAGACTTAGGTGATTCAAAACAAAGATAAAAATATCCTCTAATCAAATACGTTTTTTTAATAGGTAATGAGATACAAAATATTCATTACCTTCATTTATTGAAAAAAAAGCTTCGCATGATAGAAAGAAGATTCTCCATCTGTTGAACCAAACATTAGGCCTATCGTAATGAGAATTGAATATCTCTAATATCTTATCTTTATTTCTATAATGATTTTTAAGCCAAGCTTTACAAGTCTTTGAGTAATGATTTCCATTAACAGTCCATTGATCAATAACAACTAAATCTTCATCAAAGTATTTAAATATATCTTTACTAGGCATGATTCCTCCAAGAAAGAAATATTTAGTCATCCAGTCAAAATTATTTTTTATTTCATATAAATAAGTTAACTCTTTGTTGCAAAAAATATGTATAAATAACCTTCCATCATCTTTTAATAAATCATTTAAGGAATTTAAAATTAATTTATAGTTTCTAAGATGTTCAAACATCTCTATTGAAATAATTCGGTCAAACTTATTATCAAGTTCTAAATTATTAACATCCATTTTTATGGCTTTTATATTATTAAAGCCCCTGTGTTTGGCTTCATTTTGAATATAACTAATTTGATCTATAGAGTTACTTACTGATGTTACTCTGACATTAGGATATTTTTCGGCAACATACAAAGAAAAACTACCCCACCCACATCCTAAATCTAATATGTTTTGACCGTCTTTGATATCAGCTCTTTTGATATATAAATCAAGCATTTTAATTTCTGCTGAATTAAGATCATCAACATCATCAAACAAAGAACAAGAATATTTTAAATTTGCACCTAAAACTTCTTTAAAAAAATTAGGAGGAACTTCATAATGTTGTTCGTTAGCATCGTTTGTTTTTTCTGCAACAGTACCACTAGAAAGTAAATCTATAATCTTGGATTTACTAGATTTTATACTTGAATCATTTAACCTTTTTTTTGAAATAAATTTTGCAGAAATCTTTACTAAACTATCTGGGATATAACCTATCTCAGCTAAAAATAAAAAGAATTTAGTCATAATCTGTATTAGTTTCTTTGCAAATTAATTCACTAGCTTTCCACTCCCAGATATTTGGAAATAAACCATGAATGATAAGTATAAAAGCAACTCTCCATGCATGAAAAAGATGCATGAAATAGCCCATGCCAATAGTATTTAAATGATTCATAATCTCCCCTTAATAAATCATATCAATACATTATATTGATATAAAAAATACAAACTCACAACCCTCATCCTATTTATAAAGAATGAATCTATGAAAATAAAACAAAATCGATAATAGGATGGAAAATTTTTAAGGCTTTCTTTTAGCTAATATTTTCTTCATTGTTGATACATTAGTCACATTCCGGTCATTATCAAGCGCTTCAGCAAGAGAACCTTCGCCTTCAGGGGAATATATGTTGAAAAGGACTAAGGCTCCTTCTGGCCCGCCTTGTTCCATATGCAAATCACCAGGCTCTTTATGAACAAAATCACCTACCTTTCTAACTCTTTTGCTAGTTTCTTTTCCAGTATCAGCATCAATATCTGTGACATGCAGTTCTCCTTGAAGAACTACTGAAGAAGTTTCAGCTGTATGATGATGGAAGTGACAAAAGCAATTTGGTTCCCATTTAACTAGTATTTCAAGCCGACCATCTTCCGTGGCAGATAAAATGGCATCAGAATAATTTATTGGATAACCAAATTCATTACCTTCATCATACTTTTTCCACTTCAGATTAGGGTTATCTAGTAAATTCATATATCAGTCCAACTCTGTAAATCATTAAATCATTTGTTAATATATAGTTTATGAATAATTGGGTCAATTGGGTTATCTTTGGTTGCTTAGCAATAGTTATATTCATGTACGTAGTTAAACTTGCTTATAGCTAATGAGCAAAGATTACGAAGAGTTTATGGAGAAGTCTATAGCTAAATCTGCTGATTTAGTTATTGAAGAAATGCAAGTATCAATAGATATAAGTATGTATCCTAATAAAGAAGATTTTATTCCTCCTATAAAAGGTTTTATAAAAAAAATTAATGCTTATAAAAATTTGAAGATAACAACCTTTCCTACCAGTACTGTGGTTCAAGGTGAATATGAATATGCTATGAATTCAGTAAAAGAAACAATTTCGGCTTGCCACAAAGAATTTAACAATGCTGTGTACGTGATAAAAGTTATTCCTGATTATAAGGCTTTAGATTAATCAACTTATGTTATTTCAAAGCATTTATTTAATTAGTTCTGCTATAGCTCTTATGTATCTTGCTAGATTCGATCATTATGGTCTCTATATTCTAATCTCATTGTTTTGGATAACTGCTGCTTTTTATAAACCTTTTACATCTCTGGCTATTTGGACAATTATTATTTTTATGAGTGGGTTTGCTTTAATGAGAATTATTAACATGGCTATGAATGGAATACCAAGCTCCTACCACTTAATAATACTATTAGGAGAAATTATCATAACTCTTATTGGAATCTATTTAGTTAAATCTATATAGCTAAGATTTGTAAGCAATATAACCAAAACCTAGAACCCCAACTACGACACCAATAGCAATAATCATCAATATAATTTTTAAAGATCTTTTAAATAAATCAATAAAAGAAGACATAACTAATTAGATGATTTATTTTTATAAATAACTGTTAAGGCTAATAAAGTTGGCCAAGTTCCGAGCACAATTTCACCAATATATATTTGATTGTAAGCTGTACCATGAACATAGATAGCCATTAAATTAAATAAAGCAGCACCATAATAAACAATACCGGCAGAGAAGAACCAAGCAGGGTTTAAGGTAATTGCTCCAAAAATTGAAAATACAAAAGTTGCTACAAAAAATGAAGTAAAGTCTCTTAACAAAGCATTCTGCGCTGAATCTGACAATTCATTTAAAACAAAACCAAAATCAGCTGCAGCTGAAGCAGGAGTAAAGATCCAATTAAGCACTAAGCCTAAAAGAAAGTAAGCATAGAAAACACCAAAAAATCTTATAACAAAGGTATAAGACCTATCTGAAGAAATAAGATTATAAAAAAAGTAGCCGCCAAAAAATCCAGCAACCCAATGTAATATTTTTCCTATAAATGAGCGATTTCCACCTAATAATTGAGTTTGAAACAAGAGTTCAACCATTAAAATTAATGCCACTCCTATAGCTACTGCACCAGCTATAGCATATAGATTTCTGCCACCAAAATTCGTAAATTTTGATACTAAACCTGCCACAGTAAATGCTATTGAAAAAGCAATTGTAAATACAGCAAACAAAGCTATACCGAGTCTTTGAAAATCAAACAAGAGCACTTCTAATGCAGATAATAAAGATATCGGCATATCTACTGAAGACAACCAAATGATATTTGATATTGAAGATATTGGTGTAACTAATAACACTGTAAATAAAGCTGCAGATAAAACTGCGAATGGATATTTTGCTATTCTCATTGGTCTTTAGGTAATACTTTAATTAATTTTCCACCAGGTCCATCTGTAAGCAGATAAATAACTCCAGCTGGTGATGCTTCAATATTTCTTAATCGTTGTTTTAAATCAGAAAACAAACTTTCTTGATAGTCTGTGCCATCTTTAAAAACTACTTTTTTAACATCTTTTGATACTAAAGCTGTAACTAAAAATGAACCATTTAGCTCAGGATAGAGATTGTTCTGATACAAAATCATGTCTGACGGCGCTATTGATGGAGTCCAATGCAATAAGGGTTGTTCCATGCCCTCCTTTTCCGTAAAAGGACTTATAACAGCTCCAGAATAATCTATACCATAAGTGATTGCTGGCCAGCCATAATTTAAAGATGGTTTGATAAGATTTATCTCATCGCCACCTTTTGGTCCATGTTCATGCTCATATATATCTCCTTCGGTTGTTACAAGAAGACCTTGCATATTTCTATGCCCATAAGAATATATTTCTGGTAAAGCTCCCATAATATTAGTGAATGGGTTATCAGATGGAACTGTTCCATCAGTATTTATTCTGATAATTTTTCCAAAATGGTTATCAAGGTATTGGGCTTTTTCTCTATGATCAAATCCATCACCACTATTAAGTAAAAGTGTGCCGTCAGGTAAAAAAGCAATTTTAGCTCCTATATGCACTGAAGTTCTTCTAGGTGCATCAGCTTTAAATATAATCTTTGAATTTATCAGTGAATTATCTTTTAGTTCAGCTGATGATAAAAATAATGTAGATTTATTATTTTCATCTTTTGCAGAATAACTTAAGTAAATCTTACGATTTGATTCAAATTTAGGATCGAGAACTACCTCTGATAAACCTCCCTGGCTTGCATAATGTACAAGTGGAGGATTAGATATATTAGTAATAGTTTTATCGATTAAATTAGCTATTTTTAAATTGCCAGGTAATTCTGTATATAAAATAGTATTCTCATCTAAAAAGACAAAACTCCAGGCATCATCAAGATCGTCTAATACAGTTTCATATTTATATGCTGCATATAAGTTAGATAAAAAAAACAAAGATAGAAAAATTCTGAAGCTCATATTACCCCTTTAGTAAATTTAAAAACCTATTATTAGTCTTATCAAAATAACAGGAATTAAAAGTGATAAAACTAATAATATTAAAAATTTAGATTTAGTCATATATTCTTAATTTTACATACGTATAAGTAGTTTCGCACAATAAATAATATAAAATAATTTTTATGGATTACTCAACTTATTTGATAGGGAACATAATATTTATTGCCTTGCTTTATTGGATTGTAAAAAATAAGAATAATTGGTGATGAAAGAATTATTTTTGCTAAGATACGTTTAACATGGAAACTGTCTTTATTTATTCAATCGTTTGCTTATTTATTGGGGCTATTATGTGGTCTTTTGAGGGAAGTAAATTTACAGATCATGGTAATAATATGAGCATGCTTTTATTTTTTAAGTTCAGTAAATGGTTTTTTGTTTTATTAGCTTTTGCTATACCAATAGTTATTTAATTTATGAAATTTAAAGTATTACTTGTTTTATTATTAGGGTTAGGCTTTGATCTTTCAGCTGATTTTGATAATAAATGTTCTATTTTATTAACTAAGAGGCTTCAATCTTCAGAAGATGCATACAAAGATGCTGTGAGTAAAATTCAACAATGTGAGAAATACGATATTCTTTCAGTAACCAGTTTCCTTGAGGAGCCAATAAGTAAAGTTTATATAACTGACATAATTCAAACCTTCTGTATGTTTGATCATCAAATAGTTACTTTGCTAGACACCAACACAAGTAATCTAAGCTGCGTTCATAGAGGCCAACCAAGAACCGAAAGGAAGTTTAATTAATTTTAATAGAGTTTGTTTCTTAAAATTAACAAAGCTTTACAAAAACGTAATTAAAAAGACAAAGAGTTTTAATCTAATATGTGATGAAAGTACTCCTCAATCGCACATTGAAACTTTCACTGATAGCAGGTTTCCCCCTAAGCCTGCTATCAAACTTTTATATATATAAATTACAACCCATAAGAACCATAACAATAATTGATGGTAACCATATCAGAGGTCTTATCATTTTATATTGATATAGGTTTAATATTGCACCAAGTAAATAAGCTACTCTTAAAACTAACCAGGATTGAGCGAGCATAAGATTATCTACATCCAACACTACTGATAGAATAGCCAAAGCTAAAAAAATTGGCATTGATTCAGTAAGGTTATTTAATGATGCATTAATTCTTTGTGAAGTTGGAGTGATGTTTGAAGTATCACCTTTTGTGTATGTCCATTGTACAAATGGTACTTTGTGTAAAGAAAAAGACATCTTTAAAAATAAATTTAAAATATAAAAAAAGATTGCGCAAATTATTAAATTAGTCATATAAGCTCCCTATTAGATACCAATAATAGTAATACTTTTTTTTATAGAATTAAATATATTAAGAATTAATTAATCTAATATCTTCTTGCAGTAATAAATTATTATCAATTGTTTCAAGCAATGGTTTTAGATGAGAGGCATAAGGTTTCCATCGACCCATGCCTTTTTTATTAATTGGTTGTCGAACTTGTTCAGAGCTTGCTGTTCTTACTGATCTTTTTGTTTCATGGAATGAAACACAAGCATCTTCAAAAGGAATATCTATAAATTTAAGAATACGTTTAACTTGGCCTTCTAAATCATTAATAACATCTTCATTGTTAACTCTTAAAATCTTGCCAGGTAAAACATTATCCCAATGATTCATAAGTTTTACATAGCTATTGTAATAACTTCCAGCTTCTTTTAACCCATATGAAAACTCTTGCCCTTGAGCAAATAACTGTTTAAACATACTAAAACAACAATCAAGAGGATAACGTCTTGCATCAATTATTTTTGCATTAGGCATAATTAAATGAATTAAACCTATATGCCTAAAATTATTGGGCATTTTATCGGTAAACATTGGTGCCCCATCCCTATGCATCATAGTTTCATCTATAAAGGATTTACCCATTTGGTATCTTTGCTCAGAAGTAAAATCAGACATAATTTTTGGATATTTACCTGATTTGCCGTAGATATCGTCACCTCTTAAGCTTTGAGCTAATGAAAGAATATTTGGTAGCTCAAGGGTTCCATCTATCATTGAGTGGGATGCTAAAATCTGTTCTATTAATGTTGAGCCGGCTCTAGGTAAGCCAAGAATAAATATAGGGTCTTTGGTGTCAAAACCACCCTCACCTAAAGCTTTAAAGAATTCTTTATCACATACATCTATTTGAGCCTGAAGTTCATTATCCATTCTTTCAATAGAGTATTTACTTTGATCTCTTTTAATCTCATTACCTTTATTAAGGTGATAGAAAGCTTCGTTAAACTCTCCTTTTGATTCAAGAGCTTGGGATAGTGCGAAATGAAAATAAACTTTCTCTTTTAATGATAAATCTATTCGATTTAGCTGATAATCTATTTTTTCTATCTCATCATCGGTAAATGAATAGGTCTTTAAATTTGATAAAGAGAAAAAAGCTTCACCATGATCTGGTTTAATTTTATAAGCCCCCTTGTAACTTTCGATAGCTTCATCAGTTTTTCCAAGAGTTTTTTGTGCATGACCTCTTGAAGTTAAAGAGCTAAAGTTAAATGGATTCTTTTGGAGTAAATCATTAAATAAATCTACTGCTTTCTCATGTTCTCCATTTTGCATAAGCTCACTTCCTCTTTGAGCTTGATAGGCAATATTATTAGGAAATTGATCACATAAAATATTTACTTGTTCCATGGTTTCAGCAAATTTCTGTTTTTTTCTTAAAACCATTGCATATTTCATTCTTAATTCACCATCGTTTGGTTTAAATTCAACGGCTTTTTTAAGTAAAGTTTCTGCATCATCAAAATAACCAAGCCGATTAGCAATCTCGGCTAATTGGGACATTGCATATGTATGAGTCGGATTTTTTTTAAGGAATTCCCTACATCTTTTTTCAGCTATACCCAATCTACCTTCATTCATTATTTGATCTATATATAACAATGTTGGTGGCAAAGATTTAAACTTATTAATTTGTTCTAAGGCATGGCTAGATGCTGCTTTATTATTTTGTTTAACAAAATACTCATTCAAAGAATGCCATGAAGCAATAAGAGCGGGATTTAATTCACATGCCTGTCTGTAACTAGAAATAGCTTTTTCGTCATTATTCATGCTCTTATTAAGATGACCTAGCTCTTGATATGCTCTAGCCATATCAGGTGCTATTACTAAGAGTCTCTCTAAATAATTATTAGCATCATCAAATTTTTTTAAGTATCTACATGAAACTGCTGATAAATATAAAGCATCTATATTATCAGGATGATCAGAAAGACTAATTTCTAGAAGACGTAATGCATCTGCAAAACGATTCTCTTTAACGGCTTGTGTGGCCTCTTGAATATCTACAACAAGAGATGAGTCGTTTGAATTGTAGTTTTTTTTAGTCATCTATTATTAAGCAATTTTAGGTATTATAAATAAAAAAGGGAGTCGAAACTCCCTTTTAATTTATTAGATATTAGAGATTAAAAACTTCTCTTATATCTTAGACCTAATGTTCTAGGTTTAATTACAGATATTCTCTGTCTATCAAAGACAAAGGTGTTGCTGACTTCAGCTCTTTGATCCGTAACATTATCAACATAAAGCTCTGCTGACCAATCATCATTACTCATTCCATATCTGAAATTAATAAAATGATGGCTGCTTTGAACAGCTTTATTTGGCTCCATAATATCAGAGAAGCTTTTCTCAGATCTAGCAGCTTGAATTTGTAAATGCCCAGTATTACCTGAGGACATTCCCCACTCTTTTCTAACAGCCAAGTTTGCTTGAAAACCTGGTGCAAAAGCTAGATCAGCTCCAACAACAACGTCGGCTGTAGGAACTAAGCTCTTAGTGATTTCTGTATCTAAAGATGAGAAAGCACCTGATACTACTAATCCATTTCTATTAGTGTAATAAACAAAGTCTCCTTCAACACCTCTAATTTCAGCATCAGCTGCATTATCAGAGAAGAATAAGTTAACGATACTTGGATCGAAAACAGTACTTTGTAAACCACTAACATCAACCATAAAGGCACTACCATTAAATCTTAGTTGTCCATCTTTTAAGACGGTTTTCCAACCAAATTCATAGTTTGTGACTTCATCGGTATCAACTTCAGCTTTAACACTGTATGTTCCATCAGGATTTGTAGCTCCAACCGGACGGTTAAGTAAACCAGGTCTAAAGCCTTCAGACCATGTTACGTAATACATAACATCTTCGCTTGGATTCCAAGATAAAGTAGCTTTACCAATTACACCGTCTGTTTCTGCTTTATCAGGATAACCGTTAGGGTTTCCAGGAGCATATTGAGTTGATAGGTTTGCACCACAACATGTAGATTCAGTAGCAGCATTGAAGTTATAGAATGATGAGTTAGCACTACCCTCTAAATCAACAGCTATATCATACCAACGAGCACCTACTGTTAACTCCATAGTATCTGAAAGATCAACATTAACCTCACCGAAGAAACCTTTTTGTTCATCAGTACGTTTAATATCATTCCAGAAGATTATTGGAGCTGTAAAAGGACCTGGTACAGAATACCAACCAGCACCACTATTACCACCAGTAGTACCTGCTGGAGGATTTGTATGTGGATAGTTTGGTGCCCAACCTGTAACACCAGACCAACCTATATTTTTGGTTGAACCTGGATATGTAAAGAAGTTAAGCTCTGTAAGCTCAAGATCACTAAAGAAAGCACCTGCTGTAACTGTCATAGTGTCACTAATAGGTGCGTTTACTCTAAATTCATGAGTTGTTACTTCAGTATTTGTTAATGAATCAACATATAAATTAGGAGCCTGACAAGTACCTGCAGGACCTGCAGCACCAGGATATGTTACTGAACCATCACAAATATAGTATGGAAGATACTGACCTACAAATAAGTAATCAGTATAGTCAACTATCTGATCAGTTGCTCTATCTGTATATGCACCAGCGTATACCACTTCAAGGTCACCAATTGAACCTTCAAGAGTAACACTCATGTTGTCATATTCATCATTAATAGTATCTTCTGAGTATCTTTGTATCTCTAAGTCATCTAATGTTGGATCAACAAAAAATACACCATCAGCATCAATTGTTTGTTGAGCGATGGTTACATTTGCATCCCAGTTATCATTGATTTCATGAGCAATGGTAGCTCTAAAACCTTCATAAGTTACAGGGTTTGCATTGTCTTTTTCAATTGCATTAGCATTAATAAGATTTACGTTACTTAAGTTTGCTCCAGCCTGGAAACCTCCTCTTGAAGGTCCAACTGGTAAACCGTTTTGTCTAACTGTTCCTGCAGGTCTAAATCTAGCAGATTCAGAAGCATTAAGTGTTCCAGCAACTTGATCTATATAACCACCTCTTTTATCAGAATAGGCTACAAATCTTAGAGCTGAGGATGAACCTAAAGGTACATTTGAAACAAATTCAAATTTTCCTCCATTATCACCACCAGATGTAAATCTTGATTCAAGCTCAAGACTACTTGATTGCTCACCAATTACTGGTTTGTTAGTAATCATTCTAACAACACCTGCTTGTGAACTAGCACCAAATAGTGTTCCTTGTGGTCCAGCAAGCACCTCAATACGTGCTATATCAGCTGCATAAACATCTAAGTTTCTTCCAGGCTGAGCTAGAGGTTGCTCATCAAGATAAAATGAAACATTAGGTGTTAAACCAGCAACACCAGCAGTGGTTAAGTTAGGTGTAGTCGAAGCGAGGCCTCGAATGTAAATAGTACTTTGGCCTGGACCAGATCCACCCGCAGTTACACCAGGTAATTGCAATAGGTAATCTTCAAATACATTTATACCTCTCTCTTCTAAAGTCTCTTCTCTAAGCGCGGAAACAGAAACTGGAACATCTTGAAGACTTTCAGCTTTTTTCCTTGCGGTAACAACAATCTCTTCGACAGTTGCCTGACTTTGACCTGCTACCAAACCACTGAAAGCAGCAGTATTAATAAGAGCAAGCGCAGATAAGGAAGGTAGTAGTTTATTGTGTATCTTTTTTTGATTATTCAACATAATAAATTCCTTTTCAATAGTTATATTAAATTGCTAAATAAACAAAGACGTGCTCCCCTTTAATACCCTAGAGAAGTTTAGCTTTATTTATAGACCAGCAATTTCAGTAAATCGGTCTGTTTCAATGATAACAGCTTAAAATAAGGATGCAAATTTTATTATGTATATAATTTGTCTTTAAAAATACATGTATTTATGTTTCACTAAATAATCTTCATAAATAATTTGATCAATATGAATCACCTTAATAAATCAAGATTTTTACTTTCAGTTATTTTTTTATCGACAATAACAGCTGTTGTTTTTAAAAATCTTGAAGCAGCATCGAATTTCTTTAGTGCTACTCAAATAAGTATTTCAGAATATCTCGGTTGGTTTATTATTCTTACAGCAAATGGCTTTTTAATTTTTACTATATACCTTCTTTTTACTAAGTATAAAAATATAAGATTAGGTGGTTCTGAAGCAATTCCTGCATATTCATACTCAAATTGGATAGCAATGCTTTTCAGTGCTGGTTTGGGAATTGGTTTATTATTTTATGGAGTTGCTGAACCCATTGGTAATTTAAACGACTACCCTGAAATGATAGATGGAAACTTATCATATAATGCTGGTAAGGCTCTGAGTTTAACAAATCTTCATTGGGGTCTACACGGATGGGCTGTATATGCTGCATTAGGTCTATGTTTTGCATTTTCTTCATATAATAAAAATAAAGCCTTTAGGGTAAGTTCTTTACTTGGTCAAACTGTAGAAAATAACAAGCCTTTAGCCGCTCTTATAGACATTATAGCAATATTAACGACTGTAATAGGTATTGCTACTTCTTTAGGCCTGGGAGCTTCACAAATAAATAGCGGACTTAATTATGTCTTTAATATAGAAATTAACGAATTCATCATTATTACTGTTATAACAGTTCTTGGGTTAACTAGTGTTTGTCTTGGCTTAGATTCAGGAATTAAAAGATTATCTCAATTAAATATGGTAATAGCTGTTGCATTAGTATTGTCGGTTTTATTTTTAGGTCCAACGGTATTTATTTTAAATGCTATGGTCCAAAATCTTGGAGTTTATTTAAATCAAATAATTCAGCTTAGTACTTGGACTGAAGCTTATAACAATACTGTTTATCAAAATGGTTACACTTTATTTTATTTTACATGGTGGTTTGCATGGGCGCCTTTTGTATCATTGTTTATCGCTAGAATCTCATATGGGAGAACAATAAAAGAATTTGTTGTTGGCGTTTTAATTGTTCCATCATTTATTGTATTTTTATGGATGGGTATATTTGGTAATGCTGCTATATATCAGGTCTTAAATAACATTGGCGATATTGCAGGTGCTGTCAGTGCAAATGCTAGCACCGCGTTATTTGTATTATATGATTCTATGTCATTTTCAATATCTCTTTCGATAATATCGTTAATTTTAATAGTGACATTTTTCGTTACATCTTCAGATTCTGGAGCGCTAGTTGCATCAATGCTGTCATCAAAAAAAGGTGCTGAAATTGATGGTGACTCACCAATGCTTTCCAGAATTACTTGGGCAATATTACTTGGTGTTGTAGCTGCAGTATTGTTGAGAGCGGGAGGGCTTGGCGCACTTCAAACTGCAGTTGTTATTTTTGGTGTGCCTTTCTCAATTATAACAATTTTTGCATGTAGAGAGTTATATAGATCTTTAGAGAAAGAAATTAATTAATTTCATCATCTAGTTTGTTCAGTTCTTCACTAGACATTTCATCTTCATATATGAGCTGATCATTATCAGAATCTGTTTTTTTGAATCTCTTGCCAATGATTAATGCAAGTGCAACAAGCATTAGAATTAAACCTATTTGATACAACATAAGATATTTTTCCTGTATATAATTAGATAATATCACTAATGACTTTAATTTAAATTAATTGGAAGTGGAAGCCTTAAACAATATATTAAATAGAGTTTCAGCTCGAAATCTTAAAGATCCTCATCCATCAGAAGATGAAATGCAAAGTATTTATAAGGCAGCATTAAGAGCACCTGACCATGCGTGGTTAAGACCGAGCAGTTTTATTGAAGTAAAAGGTACCGGAATTTCTAGATTATCGAAAATATTTGAAGAGTATGCTGATACCGTAGAAGATCTTAAAGAAGAAATAAAAGAAAAATATAAAATGGCTCCATTTAGGGCTCCTATGATAATTATTTTAGTTAATACTTATAAAGAACATCCTAAAGTTCCTGAAATAGAACAAAAATTATCTACGGCAGCTGCAGCACAAAATATCCTCCTATCTTTAAATGCTATAGGTTATGCCGGAATTTGGAGAACTGGTAAATTGGCTTTCAATCCATTTGTTGAGAAAAAACTAGGTTTAAACAAAAATCAATCAATTTTAGGGTATTTGTATATTGGAACAGCCGATGGTCCAAATAAGAATATTCCATCATTAAAAATAGATGACTTTGTAAAATATTTATAAATTATTTAACTTGTATAAATATGCAGATACTAAAGCTAGTGATGTAAATATTATTTCAGCGATTAATGAGCTAATTGCAATATTTGTTTCATGATTAAAAGCAGTTAATACATTGAAAATACCTGCGATAAGAAAAATTATTCCTGCACTAAATATCCATTGATATTGTTTTGTTATAAATGATAAAAGTGCCATTATTGAAGTGCCAAGAAAAAAGGCTGTAAAGTCTCTGACTTGAGTATTTCTTGCATCACCTTCCAAATAAGGCATATTTAAGGATAAAGCAGCTGATTCAGGTGAAATAATCCATTGAGCTGCGATTAATCCCAATACAACCGTTAATAATATTGATAATACATTTGCTACTTTCATAATCTAATTTTTTCTATATTTTCTAATTCATTATGAATAATTTTATTATTCTTACATGATACATGATGTGTATTATTTTCTTTATTAAAACTTACTGAATATTTAGGCTTATCATTGATTAGATGTAATGCGCAATAACCTTCTATTGCAATACATTCATCAATTTTATTTTCTTTTAATGTTTCTGATACATAGGGTATTCTCTCTGGTTCTTCATCATAATGAGGGCAACAAATACCTTTTACAAAACCTAAACAAGGTAATATAGCTTGACTATCTTTATATGAATCAGTGATTCCTTTTTCAAACCAACAAATAGCACCTGCGCTGACACCACTCATAATTATATTATTCTCATAAGCTTCTTTTAAAATACTATCAAGGCCCCACTCTCTCCATACTGCAAGCATACTTTTAGTGTTTCCACCACCTACATAAATGATATCTTGATCAAGAATATGTGGCTTTAAATCAATAGTTCTTTTAAAAAAATCAATATGCGATGTTATACATTCTAGTGAATTAAATGCTTTATAAAAGTTTTCAATGTAACTTGCATCATCACCAGTTGCTGTTGGAATGAAACATATTTTAGGATTTTTTTTCTTGGACTGCTCTTTAATATATCTTTCAATCTTAAGCTCCCCAATTTCTCTCCCAAATCCACCGCCACCAATCGCAATTATCTGTCTCATTATTTATTCAAGATTTTTTTTATTTCTTTAATATGGTCTGTTGTAGTTCTACAGCAACCACCAATTACACTTGCGCCTTTATTAATCCAATCTTCAACAAATTTTTTATACTCAATATGGTCTATAGGTTTATGGTTATGATAATGCCATTCATCTGAGTCGCTTACAAAGCCCTCAAGTTTATTTTTTTTGTAAACTGATGAGTTTGCATATATACCAAAAGATTTTTCTTTTAATAATTTTTCTATTGCTAAAGTAGCAGTATCAGCATGAACGCAATTAACTAATTGACAATCTATATCTAATTTTAATCCTTCGGTTATTGCTAATTCGAGTAGTTCAGTACTTGGAAGTCTATTTAATTTATTACCTCTAGTAGTCCAACTTAGCCAGACTTTGTCAGAATAATTTTTTGCAGTTGATGCAGCAATAATTCCTTCATAAATCGATGACATAGTCTCACATATAATGACATCAACACGTCCTTTATAAATTGAACCCAATGTTGAATAAAATTTTCTTAATTTTTTCTCTTTAGAACTTAAATCAGGTCTAAAAGTTACATGAATCGGCGGGAAACAACCAGCAATTTTTGTATCTGTACCAGTGTAAGCTATGGCTTCTTGACATAATTCTAATGCTTTTTTAGCTAAATCTTTATATGAAGGAGCTGTTGGTTCCCTCTTAAGCAATTCAGGCGTTGCTTGATAATTTGAAGTAGTTATGACATCTGCTCCTGCTTCAATATTATCTATGTGAATTTGCTTTATGATTTCTGGATTATGAATTAAAGAATATGCAGACCAAATTGAAGTTTTAAAACTTGGAAGGTACTCACCCCTATTTTCTAATTCTGTGCCTAAAGCTGAGTCTAAGATTAATGGTTTCATAATTATTTAATAAAATCATGCATTATACATACTTGTTTTTAAATTCAATGAGTCTTCTTTTCCATTTATCAGTAAGGATTTTAAACTCTGTAGGTCTTACAATAAATTCTTGAAAAATTAGATCCCTATCAACCATTAAAATAACAATTTGTTGAATTTCAGAACCAAACATAACATTATGTGCGTTTGCATATGCGCATCCTTGTAAAAAATAATCTTCTATCCACTCTCTTTTTTTAATTTTTTTTGCGGTTTTAAAATCTATTAAAGTAGGTATGGAGTTATATTCACCAATACAGTCTGCAGTTCCTGCATAGAGATTATCTAATACCAATCCAGACTCAAGACCCCATATCTCTGTAATATTATTAAGACCAGTATCTACAAATTTATGTGAGATTTTTTTAGCAATATATTCATTCTGGGTCTCTCCAAAGTCATTCCACTCTTCATCTTTTAAATATTTCTCAATTGCTTCGTGTACAGATGAACCTATATCAGTACTTTGTTTGATAATTCTGTCAGCCTCCTCATCACCAACTCTATTTCTCCATTGAGCAATTCCATCCTTAGATTTTGAAGTTGCAGAAAGTACTGTAGTAACACTTGGAACTGGATTATTATTTGAATCTAAATAATGGCGACCTATTTCTAAATCAACTCTTTCTAGTTGAGGATATTCATATTTAGAAAAATCTTTTTTAATCATTAAAGTAATTCAGAAAATTTTAATTTGGAGATATATGATTTATTATAAGTTAATACTTCAACATCTCTAATTAAATCTTATAGTTAAATGCATATTCAACTAAATCAGCACAAAGCAAATATACTTGAATTATCAAAATTAGATAATTTAGAACCAACCATTTGTTTTATTCCTGGTGCTGGTATGGATCATAGGACGGCGCAAATGATAGGATTTGCTAACTTGAAAGATAGATGTAATATCATAGCAATAGATCTACCAGGTCATGGTTATACCACCGGAAATCAGTTATCTACAATTGAAGAGTACTCAAGCTTTTGCTTCGATTTGATAGATGGTCTTGCTATTAAAAAACCTATTTTTATTGGTCATAGTATGGGTGGATTGGTTGCTCTTGATTTAGCAACAAAAATAAAGAATTCATATTCAATATTACTAAATACTGCATATCCACTTATGGTTGGAGAGATTCTTTTAAAAGATGCCAAAGGAAATCTTGATCAGGCTGCTGAATTCTTAACAAAGTATGGTGTTTATAACTTACCTGAAACAGAAATTAAATCATCAGGATTCGGTGTAATGGGATCAGGCTTTTATGGCAGATCAAAAGGAATTATTAAATCACCATATGGAACAAAAAATGTAGAGGCTGATCCTAATAGAGAAATTAAACTCTACCCACTTAAAAGATTATTTAACCAATCACAAAAAGAGATTCTCTCAATAGACCTAAAGGCCTGCTCTACATATAAACTTGATGAAGAAGTCATTAAAAATTTAACAAATATTAAATTTGTTTATGGGGACAAGGATAAGTTAGCTAGATTTAATAGTGAATGCGAATTGCTTCAAAACTTCAATGTTGCTGATGATGTTTTTATTATGGATGAAACAGGACACTTTCCTTTTTTTGAGAATAATAAAAAATTGAATATCTTATTAGATGAGATTATTAACAATATTTATTCATAAAGCTTAATACTTTATAAAAATTAGCTTCTTTGTTACTTTCTGTAAAAACTTCATGTCTAGCATTGGGTATCAGATCAAAAGAAACATTCTTAAAAATAGAGTTTAGAAAATTAAATAATTTTTTAGCAAGTTTTCCATTAGCTCCAACTGGATCTTTATCACCTGATATCACATAAATAGGTAAATTAGTATTTACATTTTTATATCGATCTTTTAGAAAAATTTGTTTTAAACCATCTACCGTATCTTTCCAAAGGCCAATTGTTACAACAAATCCACATAAAGGATCTTTAGTATATTGGTCTACACTCTCTCTATCTGAGCTTATCCAATCATTGGGTGTATTATTTGGTTTAAAAAAAGAATTAAATTTCTGCATTGTTACTTTATGCATTAAAAGACTTTCATGATATTTACCCTTCAAATAAAAAATTAAATTTACAAGGCTTGATTGGATGAGTATTGAAAAAGTATCAATTTTTGCTGAACCACTTAATATTAATCCATCTAAATTAACGTTACTTTGAACAACAGATAAAGCAATCCATGATCCCATGCTATGACCTATAAGAAATTGCTTTAATTCTGGATGATTTTTTTGTGCTGCAATAATATTATTTCTTAAATCTTTAGTTACTAATTCCCAGCCGTTTTTATCAGAAAAATATCCACTCCTATGTCCGTCTTCTATCCATGAACCATGTCCACGATGATTTGCAGCATATACATGATATCCAGCATCATTAAATTTTGATATTAACCATTGATACCTTCCTACATGTTCTGCCATACCGTGACTTATATGAACAATGCCATTAATCTCATTATTGGTTGTATAAGAGATGTATAAATGTTTATTTAAATTAGCTTGATTTATATTCATAAACTATAATAATTTAACATAAAAAATCTTTAATATTATGCATAACATACATATTGCTGGTACTGGTATTTGGTTTCCTGAACAAAAAGTTACCAATGAAGAAATTGTAAATTCTTACAATTCCTATGTTGAAAATTTCAATAAAATTAATAAAGAATTTATAGATAAGGGTTCAATATTACCAATGGAATATTCGTCTGCAGAATTTATTGAAAAAGCATCAGGTATAAAATCTAGATACATGATAGATAAAGAAGGTTCTTTGGACATCAATAGAATGATGCCTCGAGTTGATAACGAACATCCTGATCGACTATCAATTCATGCAAAAGTTGGGATAGAAGCAGCAAAAAAAGCAATGGAACAAGCTGAAGTTTCTAGTGATCAAATTGATGCAGTAATTGTTGGCACATCACATGCCCCAAGAAACTACCCTGCAATTGGCATAGAAATTCAAAATGAACTAGGTATCAGTGGTTATGCATATGACATACTTGTTGGATGCTCATCAACAACCTTTGCTATAAACAATGCATTTAGTGATATTGCCTCAGGATTAGCTGATACTATTCTTGTTATTAATCCAGAAATTAATACGCCTCATGTTAATTTTACTCATAGAGATAAGCACTTTATTTTTGGTGATGCATGTGCTGCAACTGTTGTTCAAAGAGACAGTACTTCAAAAAAAGCTTTCAAAATTCTTGATAGAAAATTACACACTCAATTTTCTAATAATATTCGAAGCAATTATGGCTACTTAAATAGAGCTGCTATGGATAATAAAATTGATGAAGAGCTATTATTTCATCAAAATGGTAAAGGTGTATTTAAAGATGTATGTCCATTGGTCGCATCCTTGATAACAGACCAACTGAAATCAAACAAAATAGAACCTTCAGATATATCAAAATTCTGGTTACACCAAGCCAATGGTAAAATGATAAGACTAATAACGTCAAAAATAATAGGAACTGATGATTTTGATCCGTCAATTACTCCTATGCCAATATCAGAATTTGGAAATCTTGCATCTGTAGGTTCTTTATTTGCTTTTAATTTAAATAACGATCTTAGTAGTGGTGACAAAGGAGTAATATGCTCATTTGGTGCTGGATATTCTGTATGTTCAATAATTCTTGAAAAAACTTAAATTTAAAGAGATATAAAAAAATAAAACTATTATAATATCGCCATGGGTGAATACGACGCAGTTTGGGTTTTCTTAATAAGCACTATATTTGTTGGTTTTTATATTTTTATAGAAGCTAGACCTAAGGGCTCTACTTTCACAAAAGATATATCAAATACTATTTCTAGATTCTTTAGAAGTAAGTAAGTTTTGATATTTAATAAAAAATATTCCATTTTTTTCTTTGTCCTCCTTGCCTTGGTACTTGGTGGACTTTCATCTTCAAATACAGCTACTGATTCATGGTACATAAGCCTTACAAAATCTTCCTTGAATCCTCCAGGATATGTATTTGGTATTGTCTGGCCTATTTTATATTGTTTGATGTCAATTTCTGCATATAGAACATTTGCAGATACAAAAAATCTATTTTTAATTCAATTATTTTTTAATGCTATATGGTCCTGGTTATTCTTTGCATATCAGCTACCTTTAATAGCTCTCTTAAACATATGGTTATTAATATTTTTAAATATTAAATTAAATATGCAGATGTATAAACTTGATAGATTTTCTGGGATTATTTATGTGCCCTATGTAATCTGGTTAATTTTTGCATCATATTTAAATTTATTTATAGTTCTAAATAATTAAAGAAAGCACCCTACTACTAATCCTGTCATACAAGATGCCAATGTTGCTGCTACTAAGGCTTTGAATGATACATTGATTAGATCTTCTTTTCTTTCAGGAGCCATTGCACCAATTCCAGAAATTAAAATACCTACTGAAGAAAAATTAGCAAATCCACAAAGACTATAAAAAGTTATTAACTTAGATCTATCTGACAATATTCCATCTTCTAACGCTGCTAAAGCTGGGTATGCTACAAATTCATTTAATGTAGTTTTTAGACCTAAAAGTTCTCCTGCAATAACAGCTTCATTCCATGGAATACCCATCAACCAAGTAATTGGTGCAAATAAGTATCCAAGTATTAATTCAATTGATAAGTTGATACCAAAATATCCACCAACAAAACCAAGAAATGCATTAACAATATAAACTAATGCAATTACTGCAATTAAAATAGTTCCGACACTAACAGCAATATTAGATCCTTGTGAGGTACCTGTTGTAATAGCATCCATAGTGCTGCTATAAACCTTAGATGGGTTTTCATCTGATGAGTCTGTAATTTCATTTGATGGAATCATGATATTTGCATACATAATAGCTGCAGGTACTGATAATATTGATGCTGTTAAAAAATGTTGAATTAAATTTACTGAACTAAATTGAATCTCAAGAATACTTATTAATGCAACCATAACAGAGCCTGCAACAGTTGCCATTCCAGCTGTCATTAAAATTAATAATTCTTTATTTGAAAGTTTACTTACATAAGGTTTAATTAAAAGTGGTGCTTCAACTTGTCCTACAAATACATTAGCAGCAGCACCAAGACCAACTGGGCCTCCAATATTAAAAAGTCTCTGACAGCCTTTTGAAATTAGATTTACGATAAATGGTAGCACTCCCCAATACCATAAAATTGCTGATACGCATGACATAACAATAATGTACGGCAAGACTCCAAAAGCAAATGTCTCTAGTAAAGATCTATATGCTGAAACATCTTCACTTGGTGGATAACCAAAAACAAAGCTTGCTCCCTCAACAGTAGCATTTTGTAAAATAGTTACCCCTTTACCTAGAACTTCAAAAAAACTAATGACAAGAGGTGCTTTTAATAAAATTGCTGCTAAAACAACCTGTGAAAGTATTCCATAAAAAATATAACGGTAATTAATAATCTTATAATTATTTGAGAATGGAATAGCAATAAGTATAAGACCTATAAAGCCGATTAAGATATGCAGAATATTTAAAGTTGACATAGCTTAGTATAACTTAATAGCTTTTAGTCTTTCATCTAAAAAATCATGTGCGAGAACGCCCTCATCATCATCTCTAAATACAGATTTTAAGATAGTATCTGGTGATGGATGAAGAAAAAAAGGAATACTGTATCGTGATTTTATTTCATCAGTTTTATATTTAACTACCCTATGTGGGGTACTTTTTAATTTTTTATCAGTAATAAGCTGCATCATGTCACCAATGTTACATACTATATCTTCATAAGATGAACTTACTGGAATCCATTCACCTGATTTATCTTTAACCTCTAAACCTGGTTCATTAGCTCCAATTAATAAGGTAATTAAATTAATATCAGCATGTTCTCTTGCTCTAAAGAGGTTCTCATTATTTGATGGCGGATAATGAATCAAGCGCAATAAAGAGTTACCTTTGGTTGTTGATTTGTTAAAAAAATCTCCTGGCAAACCAAGAGTAAGACTAATTGAGGATAATAATTTTATTCCTAAAGAGTTCATTTGATTAAAAAGATCATCAAAAACATTATTAAAATCATCAATCTCATTTACTAAAACATTTTTCATTATTCTTGAATCATATGAAGAATCGACAATTGGACCATGATGCCAAAATTCTTTTAAATCTGGGACAGTCTCTCCAAGCGCTGTTTCTTTTCCAAATGGTGTATAACCTCTTGCACCAGCGTTTTCTCTAAAGGAATATGAATTTTTGATAGGAACCTCAAGATCAAAAAACTTTTTTGAATATTCATAAGCTTTATCAAAAAGATGGTGAGGAATTGAATGATCCGTAATAACAAAGAAACCATGATCTGAAAGTGCCTCAGAAAGTATATTAATAGATTCTTTATCATTTTTATTTAAGCTTTTTAGCGATAACTTTGGTATTTCACTCATAATTTATTTTAACAAAAAAAAAGGCAGTAAAACTGCCTTTTTAATTTTTATAGAAAATTTAGAATTTATATGTAAATCCTAATTGCATTCTATATCTTGAAGCATAGCTATCTATACTTGGACCTCTTGTATCAGTACCAGTAATTACTATTCTGCCTTGGCTATCTAATCCATCAGCATCAACAAGAGCTCTCGTATTGTATCTTTGAAAATATGAATGTCCTTTATCTTCATTAATGTAGTTAAGAACATTTAATAAATCAAAGTAAACAATAAACTTATGATCTCTGATTGTAGGAATTTCTTGAGAAATTCGTAGATCAAGTTGTCTTGTGTAAGGTAGTTGGCCAGTATTTGCCTTTACATGTGAACCAGGAGCACCAAGACCAGCTACAGCACTTAGGACTTCACCTTCAGTTACACCTTGATAAACAACATTTGGATCACCAACAGTTGGGATATAAAGCAATGTACTCGCATCATCATACCCATCATCTATACCATCAAATACATAACTAAATCTTCTACCAGAATAAGCTTTATAAAATAAAGAGAATTTAGTAGGAGCATTAGCAAAAATGTTAGCTGAGTAATTTAAACCAGCAACTAATCTATGCTCTACAGCCCAAGTAGTATTACCAACACCTACATTCATTAAATCAACTCTTGGCATATACTCAAGATTTGATGAAAGCTGAGATGAAGTACCTTGCCATCCTGATTCAGCATCTAAGTTAGTATAACTACCAAAAACACTTACTCCGTTATCAAAATCTTTATCTAGTGATAATGTGATTGAATCAGAACTTGTTCCTTCAGCATTTGTTACATAAAAAGCGTAACTAGAATCATATAAAACTACACCAGTTTTACCTTTTTGATCAACAGTAGCTGATGCATCAGAGAAACCAATGCCATCTTTTGCATCGTCTCTGTTATATGCAATTTTTAGGTCATAGCCATTAGCTGTAGTTAATAGCAATTCAAGATTTAACTTCCATGTTGATGGTGTGTCATAACTTGGATCTATGCCTTGTGCTGAACTTGTACTAGCAAATTCTGAATATGGGAAATCTTGATAGATTGTCTCAGGTGCTTTAAAACATGTTCTATCACCTGCTGTTTGACATGGTGAGTAGTATCTAGAACCATACTGAACCACTCCTGAGTTAGCAAATGGACTTGCTAGCCAAACATTTGGCACTCTACCAGCAAATAAACCATAACCACCTCTTATTTCAGCAGAGACAATTCTGTCAGAGCTAAATAGATCCATATCTGTTGCATCTAACTGAAAACCAAATCTTGGTTGAACAATGCTTGTGCTGGCAGGTGTATCATTTCTAAAGCCTAATAGACCAGAGCCATATTCGTTATAAGCAGGTCCAGCATCCATTTCAAAACTATCATATCTTAAGCCATAGTTTACAGTTAAGATATCTGAAACATAGTATTTATCTTGAATATAGAAGGTTTCAAACGTTCCACTAAAACCAGCCATAGCATAGTATGGATCCCCAGTAGCTGATTTATTAAATCTAAAGAATGAAGGAATACCATCATAGTAATTTTGGACACCCTCAAACTGGTAAGCACCATTTTCTCTAGAAATAAATAAATTACCAAGTTCTTTGTCTATGCTGTCATAACCAACAGTAATTTCATGATCACCCATTGTGTAGACTGCTTTAAGGTTCAGAATTTCATCAAAAGCAAATCCTTCATTAGCACTTCTGTACTTATCTGGACCTAAAAAGATGTTTTCAACAGTAGACCCATTAAAAGAACCATCAGCTGCTGAAATTCTTATTCTAACTTCAGGAAAATCTTCACCACCTAAAGCATCCTGATCATTTGCCCATTCAACTTCAGAATATTTAGCTTGTACATATAAATTATCAGAGATATCTCCGTAATATGCATAGGTATCCTTTTCAGTTGTAGCAGGATAATTGTAATAATGTGAACTAAACCTTATATCATAGTTATATGGTCTAACAGTATTATCCTCAGAAAAACTGTATACGTACTCAAGTCTATGATTGTCATTAATATACCAATCAAGCTTCAGTAATTCTTTATCAGCCATTTCTGGAGGAGGAAGAAATGAAGTTGTACCAGGATCATATCCATATAATTCTTGAGTTTTAGATCTAATTTCGTCTACCAATGCCTGAGTAGCAATTCTATATGTATATGGTTCTGCAGGTGTGACTGATGTAAATTCTTCTTGAGAAACAAAGAAAAATAATTTGTCTTTAATAATTGGTCCACCTAAAACAAAACCCTTAGTTTCATCACTAAATTGGCTTGCTTTTTGTCCATTTAATTTTCCAACATTATCTTCGTCAGTGCTGTACTCATAATATGAACCTTTAAATTCATTAGTACCTGACTTGGTAACAGCGTTAATGCTTGCACCAGTAAAATTACCTTTTGAAACATCAAATGGGCTAATGTCAACCTGTAACTGCTCAATAGTTTCAATACTAATTGGATTTCTTACTGATGGGAAACCATTAGCATTTAGACCTAGTTGGTCGTTTTGCTCAATTCCATCAACGGTAAAGTTGTTGTATCTATTATTAGTACCAGAAACTGAAATAGTTGCATTTCTTGATGTTCCTTCAACAAATATTCTTGAATCTTTCTTTACATAATCAGAAATAGATCTTTCTATGCTTGGAATATTTTCAATATCTTGAGCTGTCACAGCTAAAGAAGTTTGAACCGAAGCTGACCTAGTACCAGTTACAACAACATCATCTATATCACTAGTCAAAACCAGATCAACTGATAATTTAGCTGTCTCAGAAACTGTTAGATAAACATTATCTAAAGTTTCAGTAGCATAGCCTGATTTTGATATTGTAATTTTGTATGGTCCACCAGGTTTAAGGTTACCAACAGAAAATACACCGTTTGCATCAGAAGATGTTGTCTTGCTAATACCTGTAGAAACGTTTGTAACTACTACGGTTGCGCCTGAAACACCAGCATCACCTCTTAAAGCTGAAGTAGTATCATTTGAAGCGAAGGTGTTTACAGAAAAG
>VMBT01000501.1_pt1 | contig 25060 bp, 24 predicted proteins | sample 4404301 | NCBI WGS metagenome assembly VMBT01 (sample SAMN12238535, study PRJNA552566) | marine metagenome | isolation source: Coastal seawater | place: USA: coastal Georgia, Sapelo Island | collected 2008-08/2009-08
ATAGTAATTTTGATGTGCTTGTCGCAAACGAAGACGAACGTTACGACATACTGACTCAACTGCAGCATCAGCGCCATCCAATCGGACACCAAAGCGCAAGCTTACTAAAGACTATTCCAAAGGAATTACAATGTGTTGTACTGGCATATTCATCCACCCCTTTTTCTAAAAAATACGTTCAAGCCCTCGCAGTTATACGCGCCGAACATCCGCCCCTCCTAAGAAAAGCGTGTTTTCATGAAGAAATTGCGCAGGGTTTGGGCCTGAGTAATGACAGCCCAAAGGCAAGACCTTCAATTTTTAACGATGATGATGAATTCGCACTTTTGACTGAATACGATGAAATATTGCTCAATATTCTTTATGATTCCCGTCTTCGATCTGGGATGAGCTTGAACACAGCCGCTCCAGTACTGCGGCAGATCATCAATGAACGTTACCCCTAAAATATACTAAAGCAGTGTAATCCTATGAGAATATTATTATTTTAGCCGCAGAATTTATTGATGTGATCCGAGGGGTGGATAACAGTAGTGACACAATAGCCTCGCGTTTTGAACTTTAGAAGCGTAAATAAATTACGGCGGAAAGGTTACCGCTTTGTGGTCAATGGACAGACAGGTAGTGTTCAGGGCGAACGTCCTTGGTCGCCTTGGAAAATCGCTTTTGCGGTCCGCCTTGGGTTTATCGTGACCGCTATTTTAGGTTATTATGGCAGTCAGATGCAATAGGATGGACCCATGCGCGCGGTATTACAAAGAGTGAGCGAAGCCTCTGTCGAAGTTGACAGAAAGATCATAAGCGAAGTCGGTGCAGGGTTTTTGATCCTCATCTGCGCCATGGCTGGAGATGACGAAAGTGGCGCCGACCAGCTTGTCAGCAAAATCTGCAAGCTGCGTGTGTTTGGCGATGAAAATGGCAAAATGAACCGGTCCCTCTTGGATATCGGGGGCAGTGCGCTGGTGGTCAGTCAATTTACTTTGGCCGCCGATATGTCACGCGGCAACAGGCCGGGGTTTTCCTATGCTGCCAAGCCAGAAGATGGCAAACGACTTTACGAATATTTTGCAGCACAACTCCAAGCAGCGGGCGCGCCTGTAGCCACAGGAGTCTTCGGAGCAGACATGAAAGTGCGTTTACTGAACGACGGACCGGCGACATTTTGGTTGGATACAGAACAACATTAGGCGGCCACGGGACAAACAAAGGGATGCATGGAAGATGGTTCTGATATGGATTAGGACAGATGGTCGCCATGGCATCCCTCAGAGCTCACTCAAAAGCTACTCACATCTAACCGTCACTGCTCTGTGGTTGGGAGTTGTGCCTTGGACCTTTGGCACGGCAAAGAAACCCGTGCACAGGAAGACCTTGAATTCTGCTGCCTGCACGATGATGCGCCCCATTTTATAGGGGTATTGAAGGAATTGACCTTCACGCCGCGAAACGCGGAACACTTTCCCTTGTAGAGCTAGACGACCCCCTACCCAAGAGGTGACGCAATTTTAGGGATGGGACGAGGCGAAAAATGTCTGGCGCGTGGATCTTATGATTGATCCGGGCACAGAGGCCGAATGGGTGTTCAAGCGCAACCCAGACATTCGCTTGCCCCGCTCAGACGCGATATCCACCACCCCAGATGGCATCCCTTTCCTGCGCCCACCCCGATCCTTTTGTTCAAGGCAAAACACTGCCGGCCCAAAGATCAATTCGATTTCGAAACCGCCCTGCCGCACCTAAGCCAATCGGAGAAACAATGGCTTATGGGGTCAATAGAAAAGGAATATCCCCAGTGTGACTGGATTACAGAAATAATTGCGTACATTTCTACCTCACGCGCTAAATAACGCGTCGATCAAGCCGTAATTCTAAACAGCCCATTCGGCTTCGTTTAAGGGGGGCTTGCGTTAAGTGCCCTAGGAGTTGCTTGCTCCTCTGAAGCCGGATGGAGCACCTTTGCCACAAAACCACAAACGAATTTGACGTTAGTCCGCAGTTATCCTGTGGTGATTCTACGCCTTCTCTTGTGCATAGCAAGATGTTCCGATGTTTACGGAAACGCGAACCCCAAAAGCCTTAATCCTCAGATTACCAATTTATTTCAGCTATTTAAAAGACAATTCTCACGTTATTTTTGTTACTTACGTTTCTGCATTTGTATATTTTTTCAACTCCGCTCGTGCAACTTGGCGACGGTGCACAGCGTCTGGGCCATCGGCAAAGCGCAGGGTACGGATATGGGTCCACATATGGGCCAGATCAAAGTCTTGGCTGATCCCGCCGGCGCCATGCATTTGCATGGCTTCATCGACAATTTTCCCTGCCATCAGAGGCGCAATCACTTTGATCTGTGAAATCCAGGGCTGGGCGGCGCGCACCCCTTGGGTGTCCATCATATAAGCAGCTTTCAGACACAACAGCCGCGCCATTTCGATTTCCATCCGCGCATTTGCGATAATGTCATAATTGGCCCCAAGTTCGGTGAGGGGTTTGCCAAAAGCCGTGCGCGACAATCCGCGCCGGCACATCATTTCAAGCGCCTTTTCCGCCTGCCCGATGGCGCGCATGCAGTGGTGGATACGACCGGGGCCAAGACGTCCTTGTGCGACTTCAAATCCGCGCTGCTCTCCTAAAATCACCGCATCTTTGCCAATTCTGACATCTGTAAAACGCAGATGCATATGCCCATGTGGCGCATCATCGTTGCCAAAAACCTGCATCGGTCGGAGCACTTCGATACCCGGGGTTTTAGGATCAAGCGCAAACATCGTATGCCGGCTGTGTTTTGCAGCATCCGGATCCGTATTGGCCATTAGAATGTATAGTGCACAGCGCGGATCCCCTGCCCCGGAAATCCACCACTTTTCTCCATTGAGGACAAATTCATCCCCATCTCGTTTTGCTTCAAAAGACAATTGTGCTGCATCAGAAGACGCAATACCTGGTTCTGTCATCACATAGGCAGAGCGGATCTTGCCCTCCAAAAGATCGCCCAACCAGCGGTCTTTGTGCGCTTGGCTGCCATAGCGTTCGAGCACCTCCATATTTCCTGTGTCGGGAGCAGAGCAATTAAACACTTCAGCAGCGATCCCGACTTTGCCCATTTCTTCGGCGAGATAGGCGTATTCCACGGTGGTCAATCCATAGCCACGCGCACTGTCGGTCAGCCAGAAATTCCAAAGACCGCGCTCTTTTGCTTTGGCCTTGAGCCCGTCCATGATTTCTATCTGACGCTCCGTCAAGACAAAGCGGTCACCCGAAGGATGTTTGCCGACCTCTGCGAAATATTCGCTGTTTAGCGGCGCGATTTCGTTTTCGATCATATCGCGCACTTTTTCGATCAAACCAGCAACTTTTTCACTGACGCCTAAATCCATATCTCTGTCCTATTCCATATCGGGAAGTTTATATTCTTTGAAATTCTGGCGCAGTGTCAGTTTTGACACTTTGCCGGTGGCGGTGAGCGGCAGTTCTTCAACAAATTCGACCGCATCAGGCAATTGCCATTTGGCCACTTGTTTCAATAGCATCTCGTCTACCTCTGCCTTCGTTACTCGCACCTCACCTTTCGGCACGACAACAAGCAAAGGACGTTCGTCCCATTTGGGATGAGGTACCGAAATAACCGCGCAATTTGCGACCTCAGGATGGCCCATCACAATGTTTTCAAGGTCAATCGAACTAATCCATTCTCCACCTGATTTGATGAGGTCTTTGGCGCGATCCTGAATGCTGAGGAATCCGTCACCATCGATGGAGGCGACGTCACCTGTTCCAAACCAGCCCTCTTTGTCCATGGCGGCGTGACTTGCCTCTTCATTATTGTAGTAGCCACTGATGATGGTATTGCCGCGCACGTATAATTCACCGACGGCCTGTCCGTCATGTGGCAAAGCCTTGCCCTCTTCGTCCACGATCTTCAGATCAACGCCAAAGGCACGCCGCCCCTGAAGCGCTTTGATATCAAGCTTTTCGTCCTGCGACAGCATCGCTTCCTGATCAGAAGACAGGATGCCATGGGTGCCAATCGGGCTCATCTCCGTCATTCCCCAAGCATGGCAAACGGTCACGCCGCTGGTTTCAAACCGCTCTATCATCGACCGCGGTGCGGCAGAGCCTCCCACGATAACCGATGAAAACCCTTCAGGATTTTTGCCGCGCCCTGCAATTTCCCCCTGAAGGCCAAGCCAGACAGTCGGCACGCCCCATGCAGAGGTGACTTTTTCACGATCCATCAGGTCATAAAGTGATTTTCCATCCAGCGCAGCACCAGGGAAAACAAGGGAACAGCCCGTCAATGGCGCCGTGTAAGGCAATCCCCATGCGTTCACATGAAACAAAGGAACCACCGGCAGTACCCGCGCGCCTTCTTTTAAAACGCTTCCAAGACTGACGGCGACCGTAAAGGCATGCAACACAGTTGAGCGCTGCGAATAGAGCGCCCCTTTGGGATTTCCAGTTGTGCCAGACGTGTAGCAAAGACCAGACGCTGTATCTTCTGGCAATTCAACCCAGTCAAATTCTGTCGGCTCGCCTTCAACCAGTTCTTCATAACAGAGAAAATCAATCTTTGACTGGGGCATATGCGCCTTATCCGTCATAAGGATATAAGTCATATCGGCGGGAAAATGTTCTGCTAGTGCCTCAACAAGAGGAACGAAGGTAAGATCCACGCAAAGTACTTTGTCTTGGGCATGCTGGGTGATATAGATCATCTGCTCGGCGCTCAGGCGCGGGTTAATTGTGTGACACACCCCGCCAATGCCCGCAATGGCGTAGTAAAGTTCGAAATGGCGGTACCCGTTCCATGCGAGGGTTGCGATGCGATCTCCTTGCTTGAAGCCAAGTTTTTGCAATGCATGGGCCAGTTGACCGACGCGTTGGTAAGCCTCTGGGTAAGTGTAGCGATGTATGTCACCTTCGGTTCGTACAGACACAATCTCTGATGTCTTATGGGTTTCCGCACCAAACCGCAAAATTTCGATAATTGACAAAGGACGGTGCATCATCTGACCGAGCATATGTCATCTCCCTCTTTGAACTTTTTTGCTATAAGAAAAGGAAATGAGACAGTTTGCAAGGGAGCTGAGTAAGTATTCTACAATGCCGCTACGTTCAGTTTTATTGAATTGGATCAATCACACTGATGGATGGGCTGAATGACTTTAAAAACGATACCTTCAATCTGAGCTATAAAGCTTACTTTGAAGCGCTGAGGGTTGCGCGATGTCATGCACCGACAAAGGGGTGCTTGGCTTTGACAGCCTGTTGCGCACCACCCACAAAAGGCGCGATTGCGCGCGCGTTACAGCCACATAGGCAAGACGTTTCCAAAGCGGTTGACCCGCCTCGTTGCGCCCAGTACGGGCTGCTGCATAGATGTCTGGAGCAAAGACCTGAACGGTATCCCATTGGCTGCCTTGCGCTTTGTGGATCGTTACAGCAGCCCCGTGCAGAAACGCGGCCCCCATGCTTGCTGCGAAGGGAATAAAGGGTTCTTCTTCGTCGGGCTTTTCAATTTTGATGATTGAGGCGGCAGAGAGGTTTGGATCCTCGGCCCCCATTACGTGAAGACGCGAAAAGCCAACCCGTTTGCCTGGACCAAGGTAGACCACCTGAGCCCCTTTGATCAGGCCACGCGCCTCAAGGTCGAGCCTTTTTTTTCGATGTTTCAGGGGTAATTCTATCCCGTCGCAAATCAGGGGTTCACCCGGCAGCAATTCGGTTTCAGGGGCCTCATACACGCTGCGAAAGGCATGGATGAGCCGAATTCGGGTTGCGTTGCGCCAGACGAGCACTGGGCTTCGCGCCATGAGGTCGACTTCAACGCGCTGCGCCCATTGCACGCGTTCATCGACTTTTGCGATATCCTGAATGTGCGCTTCAAATTGATCAAAGGTTAACTCAGGGTCGCCCAAAGCATGCGCCAGATCCAAAATAGGACTATCGCCAGATTGTCGATGGATTCGGTTAAGATGAATGACTTGGGATGGTTTAAGACCATCAAATACCATCGCACCAGATTGATTGACTGGGGCGAGTTGCGCGGGATCCCCAAACATCACAATCGTGGAAAATATGTCCTGGAGATCCTCAAACTGTTTGTCATCCAGCATGGAGGCTTCATCAAGAAACGCGATATCCAGCGGGTCTTCGCGTCGTTTCCAGCCCGTAATGAAATCCGACCCGCGCAAACCGGCAGCCGCCAATGCACCCGCAATTGATTTGTGTTCCTGATAAAAGGCAAAAGCACGGGACAGAGCGTCCTCACCCAGCCCCTCAACCGACGGTTTTTCACCCTGTCCGGTCAACCATTCTGCCAACTGTTCGTATTCGGGGTCATAGACGGGCGTGTAAAGAATACGATGGATTGTGGTGGCAGGCACGCCCTGCATGCGCAGAACGCTTGCGGCTTTGTTCGTCGGGGCAAGGATCGCAAGAGACCGTTTTTCGCGTTTTTTGCGTGGCTCATAGTCCCCTAGAATAAGCTCAACCCCCGCGCGGTGAAGGGCTTTGTACAGTTCCGCCAAAAGTCGGGTCTTTCCGGACCCGGCCTTTCCGACAAGGGCTGCGATGGATGTCCCGCGCTCTTTCGCAGGAAACAGCATGTCCTCCTCAAGATCAACACCTACGGATTTCATAAGGGCGCTGATTTTGTCAAAGGCCTCGGCCTGATCGGGAGAAAGTTCTATTTCGCTAAATGACATCCCAAAAAGGCTACACCCCCGCGGATTAAACCGCCAGCATCAAAAAAGGGTTTTACACGATTAAAAGTTCTGACTGGGTGGATTTATATTTGTCAAAAAACCACTGGGCAGATTCCCGCGGTTCAACCCCCGCAATCTGGCAAATCTGCTCTCTTTGCACGGCGTCCAACGTCCAAAGACCAATTCCGATAAATTCTTTACCTTGGCCTTTTTGGGCGATCAAATTCGGAGAAGATCCAAGCAGACGGTAAATGCGAATCATACGTTGATCAAAAACACCCAGACATTGTTCTACGCCGCAGCCCAACATTACCTCACCAGCCGAGAGCATCAAACGTGCAGCAGTTTCTCGCGGGGCGTGTCTGGAAAGACAAAACCGAGTGCTTTCCCAAATAAATGGGCTTTGAATGCTACCCCCACCCAAGAGATCTGTAAAATGTTCATTAACCATGCATCGCCCAGTGGTCGGCATCAAACGCATGGAACCTGCATGACGCCCCGAAACATCTTCCCAAATCACATAGAGCGGGTTGAGAGCATCATATTCATCCATCTCATGACCGAGGTCATTCACGCTCACATCCCAGTTTAGCCGAGTTTTAAATTGATATGCACGATCAGAATACATACTGTCGCGCAAATGAGGAAAAGTATCCAATTCCGATTTATATAGATATCTCAACATTACCGCCTCCTAAGTATACACCTAGTGATTTGGCCTAATCGAAACTGGTTATCATGTTGCGAGACCAGCGCACGCTGGGGTCTAAAAAACGATCAAACCCCGACTGATGGCGGCTGCAACTGCATGAATGGTGTTGACTGCGCCCAATTTGTACCGTGCACTTTCCGCATAAGCGCGCAAAGTATGTTCAGAAATCCCCATTGTGTTTGCCGCCTGTGCACGACTGTACCCCAAAGAAAGCAACGTCAGCGTTTCTGTTTCCCTCGGAGATAGGGACTGAGCGGGTTCTGCAGATTTGTCTGGTTCAAGCTCGAGCGCTTTCTTGTTGAACATATGTGCAATCAAAATAAAATCACGCCGCGCGTACTGAATGATTTTTTCCCATTCATCATCAGAACAGGTGTGATTAACTGTAAAGAGCGCGTATTGTCCATGAGGTCCGCGGATCGGGATTGATAACCCCTGATTTCCAAGGCCAAAATCAATCGCCTCGCGCAGAAAACTGCGCGCAGCCTTGCTTGTCCAGTCCAGTTCCTTCCAATTCACCGGATGAAATTTCTGAAGACACCCGAGTATCACAGGATCGATATTTATATATCCTTGAGATTTGTATCGCTCGACCCAGAGTTCGGAGTAAGTCCCAACCCCCATCTCAGAGCCTTTTGCATTGACCCAATGATAAACTAAATGATCGACACCAAAATCTGACCTCAGGCTCTCAATGACGCTTTGCAGGTCAGTTCTGCTCTGAGCGGCCTCCAAGCGAGAAAGCGACTTCTCGTAGGGCGTTATTAGGGCGTGCCGGGTCAATCAAGGTTTCTTCTTGTTTCGATTCAATTTCAACCATCGCCATCAGTTGGGCATCTTCGATCCGCGAGGCAAGTGCATCCATACCGTTATCCTTAGCAAATTTGCCCAAATCGCTTAGTACGTCAATTATCCAATCTTGCTTCATTTTTGGCCTCTACGTTCGGCAGTATCAACAGATCTTAATATTATACTTTAATTGCAATGCGCTGCAGAAAAAGCCGCTGATTCATACCCCCCAAAAATAGTGGGGCAAAAGTTAATAAGCGTTTGAAATTTCTGCGCCCAAAACGAAAAAAAGGCCGCAACTTGGTGTTGCGGCCGTATTTTGAAACGTCAAAGTGATTCTTATTTCGCCAGAGCATCCTCAAAAGTGCGCAATCCGGTGCGCGGAGATTGAACCAACACAGCCATATTTCCGGGCTTATGTTCATTACGGCGCATCTTGATATGCGCAGCCGGAATTTCGTCAAAACCAAAGACTTCGGACATACAGGGATCCAGACGTCTTTCAACCATCAGGTTGTTCGCAGCGGCCGCCTGTTTGAGGTGGGCAAAATGGCTACCTTGAATGCGCTTCTGGTTCATCCAGACATAACGCGCGTCCATGGTAAGGTTATATCCAGTCGTCCCTGCACAAATCACAACCATCCCGCCGCGTTTGCAGACAAACGTAGAGACGGGAAACGTGCTTTCACCGGGGTGTTCAAAAACCATGTCGACATTCACGCCTTTTCCGGTGATATCCCAGATTGCTTTGCCAAATTTGCGCACCTCGGCGAACCAAGCTTTATATTCGTCACTGTTCACCGTGGGAAGCTGACCCCAACAATTAAAGTCCTTCCTGTTGATGACCCCTTTTGCGCCAAGGCTTTTGACAAATTCGCGCTTGTCCTCGTCAGAAATCACCGCAATCGCATTGGCCCCAACCGTATTGATCAACTGGATGGCATAAGATCCCAATCCGCCGGATGCCCCCCAGACCAAAACGTTCTGCCCAGGCTTCAATTCATGCGGATGATGACCAAACAACATTCTATAGGCTGTTGCCAGTGTCAGTGTGTAGCAAGCGCTTTCTTCCCATGTCAGGTGTTTCGGGCGAGGCATCAACTGTTGAGCTTGAACATTGGTGAACTGCGCAAAAGACCCGTCAGGTGTTTCATAACCCCAAATTCTTTGGCTCGTCGACAACATCGGATCGCCACCGTTGCATTCTTCATCGTCTCCGTCATCTTGGTTGCAGTGGATGACAACTTCATCGCCAACTTTCCAGCGAGTCACTTTCTCCCCAACCGCCCAAACGATACCGGAGGCATCCGAACCTGCGATGTGAAAATCTGCCTTGTGAACATCAAACGGGCTGATCGGAATGCCAAGACCGGCCCAAATACCATTATAATTCACTCCAGCCGCCATCACGAGAACCAGTACCTCGTGGCTGTCCAGTTTCGGCACATCAACGACCTCTAACTGGAAACTCTTGTCAGGTTCTCCATGGCGCTCTCGTCGAATAGCCCATGCGTACATCGTTTTGGGCACGTAGCCCAAAGGTGGCATTTCGCCTATTTCATATAAATCCTTCTCAGGAGCCTCATAAGGAGCAATCCCAGTATTCGTGTCTAACGCCATTTTTGTGCCTCCAGCTGAAATTTTGCCGCAACGCAGAATCAAACTTCTCCCTTGCTACAGCCCATCGCGCAATAATGCAACATTTTGAACGCAATTTTTGTAATTTTATGTCTTTTAGAAGTGAAATCTTTGAATATAAAGAGCTTTATCCAGTAAATTGGACTTCAATATATCTCAAACATTCACCAGTTTGTGGTGATTTGGACGGTTTTAAGCAGAGCTGCGGCAAAAAAGGCCTTTATTTGAAGCGGTGAAAGATAATTTTTCTTATGCGCTGCATTGCAGCGAATTGACAACGGCATAATATTTCGCATAAAAGACATGAATTGAAATTTTATTGCCCGATGACTTGAAGGATTCGTGATGTTACAGGAAAAAGACCGCCCTTGGTTGATCCGCACCTACGCCGGACATTCGACCGCCAAAGCATCAAATGAGCTTTACAAAAAAAACTTGGCGAAGGGCCAGACAGGGCTTTCCGTTGCCTTCGACCTTCCCACCCAGACAGGCTATGACAGCGATCATGTTCTGGCGCGCGGCGAAGTTGGCAAAGTCGGTGTGCCGATCTGTCATTTGGGCGATATGCGCACCCTCTTTGATCAGATCCCGCTGGATCAGATGAATACCTCTATGACGATCAATGCGACCGCACCATGGCTGTTGGCGCTTTATATTGCGGTCGCAGAAGAACAGGGTGCAGATGTGACCGGCCTGCAAGGCACGGTGCAAAACGACATTATCAAAGAATATCTCTCGCGCGGCACGTATATTTGTCCGCCCAAACCATCGCTAAAACTCATCGCCGATGTTGCGGAATATTGTTATAAGCATGTTCCAAAGTGGAACCCGATGAATGTCTGCTCCTACCACCTGCAAGAGGCCGGAGCGACCCCTGAACAGGAACTTGCCTTTGCGCTTGCCACAGCCACCGCCGTGCTGGACGAATTGCGCGGTAAGGTCCCTCAGGAAGATTTCCCAAAACTTGTGGGGCGGATATCGTTTTTTGTGAATGCTGGCATCCGGTTTGTCACTGAAATGTGCAAAATGCGCGCTTTCGTCGATCTTTGGGACGAAATCTGCGAAACCCGTTATGGTGTGAGCGATCCGAAATATCGCCGCTTTCGCTACGGGGTTCAGGTGAATTCCCTGGGGCTTACTGAACAGCAGCCCGAAAACAATGTGTATCGCATCCTCATTGAAATGCTGGCTGTCACCCTGTCCAAAAACGCGCGCGCGCGTGCGGTTCAACTTCCGGCATGGAACGAAGCACTTGGCCTTCCCCGCCCATGGGATCAGCAATGGTCCATGCGAATGCAGCAGATTATGGCCTTTGAAACGGACCTTTTGGAATATGACGACCTCTTTGACGGAAACCCTGCGGTAGACGCCAAAGTTAATGCGCTGAAAGAGGGCGCACGGCATGAATTGGCCAACCTTGACAGTATGGGTGGGGCGATCAGCTCAATTGAATACATGAAATCGCGCCTTGTGGACAGCAATGCAGAACGTCTTAATCGGATCGAACGCAATGAAACCGTCGTGGTTGGTGTCAACAAGTTCACGACCGGTGAACCCTCTCCTTTGATGAGCGGGGATGGTGGCATTATGGTCGTGGATCCTGCCGTTGAGGAAGATCAGATTTCACGCCTCAATGTCTGGCGTGCAAGCCGTGATGAGGCCGCGGTTGCAAAGGCTCTTACAGATCTGCGCAAAGCGGCGGCAGAGGGGCAAAACGTCATGGCCCCATCCATCGCGGCAGCAAAGGCCGGTGTGACAACGGGCGAATGGGCCGCACAGATGCGCGCCGTTTTTGGCGAATATCGCGGACCGACCGGCGTATCACGCTCTGTGTCGAACAAGACCGAAGGGCTTGATGACATTCGCGCGGCAGTGGATGCGGTCAGTGATAAACTTGGGCGGCGTTTGAAATTCCTTGTCGGCAAACCGGGACTAGACGGGCATTCAAACGGTGCGGAACAAATCGCTTTCCGTGCGCGTGATTGCGGAATGGACATCGAATACGAAGGGATCCGGCTCACGCCCGATCAAATCATTGCCTCAGCGCGTGAAAAAGAGGCACATGTGATTGGGCTTTCAATCCTTTCAGGAAGCCATATTCCCCTTGTTAAGGATCTTATGCAAAAATTGCAGGAGGCAAATCTTGCCCATATTCCTGTGATTGTTGGGGGCATTATTCCCGATGACGATGCTGAACGCCTTCTGGCGATGGGCGTGGCAAAGGTCTATACCCCTAAAGACTTTGAGCTAAACAGCATTATGGCCGATATTGTCACTTTGGCTGATCCCGTACGCACAGCGGCAGAGTAGCCTCTGTTCTGTGACGGATCAGACAATTAGGGCCTGAGCCAAAAACCGATGCAACATGACCTCGCCACCGAGGCGTCATTCTATTTCTATGTTGTTCGCGTTTCACGGCTAGACGGGAGAGGGTAAAATATCTACGGCTATCAGGTGAAACGCAGATCAATCCTTGGACTGGAACAAAGTCATGATCATTCGCCCCATTCGCCCAGAGGACTACGACGCTTGGCGCCCGCTTTGGTATGGTTACCTTCAATTTTACGAAACGTCAGTTGACGACGCCGTTTATGACCTCACATTTGACCGGCTGACATCGTCAGATCATCCCAATCAATGTGCATTTGTTGCCGAAATAGAGGGGGCGCTTGTCGGGCTTGTCCATTACATCATCCATCCTCATAACTGGAAAGTGGAAGATGTGATTTATCTTCAGGATCTTTTCACTCATCGGGATCACCGTGATCAAGGCATTGCCCGCGCCCTCATCGAAGCGGTCTATAAAGTTGCAGATGACAACGCCACCCCGACAGTTTACTGGATGACACAAGAGTTTAACCATACGGCACGCCGGCTTTATGACAAAGTCGCAAATGTGACACCGTTTATAAAATACACACGTTAGGGATCATACATGACAATTCACATCGGCGCCGAAAAGGGCGATATCGCAGAGACAGTATTGCTTCCAGGTGACCCTTATCGGGCCAAATGGGCGGCGGAGAAGTTTCTGAAGAACGCACGCTGTGTCAATGAAACCCGTGGCATGTTGGGCTTTACCGGCGACTATCAGGGGCATAGAGTGACAATCCAAGGCTCTGGTATGGGGATGCCGTCGCTTTCGATTTACGTGAATGAACTGATCCGCGATTATGATGCGAAAACCTTGATCCGCATCGGATCCTGCGGAGGTATGCAGCCCCAAGTCAAAGTGCGCGATGTCATCATAGCGATGACTGCCAGCAGCCTAAGCACACCTTCCTCTGCGATTTTCAAGGAATTTAACTTTGCACCAAACGCTGATTATCGCCTTCTGAGCGCATCTGTGGAGGCTGCGCGCAAGCGATCCACACCCCATCATGTTGGTGGCATTTATTCGTCCGATGTATTTTACGACGAGCGCCCTGATCTAAATGAACAGATGATGCGCCATGGGATCCTTGCCGTGGAAATGGAGGCGGCAGAGCTTTATAATCTCGCGGCCCGCTATGACCGTCGCGCCTTAGCGATACTGACCGTGTCAGACCATCTGAGCACTGGCGAAGCTTTACCTTCTTCTGAAAGAGAAAAAAGCTTTGGCGATATGGTTGAGATCGCCCTTGAGGCTGCGTTCGACGGGGACTAATCTGACAGTCCATGGGTTTGATCATACCGGTTGGGCGGCGGGCTTTGCCAGAGGCTGTAATCCGCGCCCGCCTTTGGAGAATATACCTCAACAAGAAGTGGATAGCATTGCGCGGCATCGCTGGAATGTTGAGAAGAACAATCGCCTCCCGGACAGGCGCTTAACCCGCCAATCAGGTCAATTTCAGCAAAAAACTCAAGGTAATCCCCCGGCCTGACTGGACTGGCCTTCATAAAATACTGCCCCGTATCACGAGTAAAGCCGGTACACATGAACACATTGAGGACGTCATGCACGATCCCCTCGGCATCCAATGGCGAAATATCATAATAACTGCTAACAGCGCGGGTCAAATTGGAGTGACAACAGTGGTGATAGTTTTGCCCAGCTGAAAGCACATGATGGGTATAAGGATCGCATCTCGTCCCAATCACGTCATGGACAGATCCGCCATGGGGGTCGATCCCATACCAAGACAGGGTGTTGGCGACAACGGTTGCCATTGGACGAAGATAGGGAAAAGACGACCACATCTGATGGCCAATGGTTAAATGGGTGCCATGCAGGGCACGGGTTTTGCCCGAATAGAACTTTTCGTTCTTGTTGTCCCTACTCCAAAGATTCAGGTCCCCGACTTGGGGTCCCTCAATACTGGTAATACGGAAAAATCCGCCCTGCGGCACCTCAAAACACCGAGCATCGCGTGGCGGAACGATGATTTCCGCACTTTTTTCAACGTTCTCAGCACGAAAGCGTGAAAGTAGGTTCAGGTCAGGGGCTGGCAAGGTGTCTACCGGATAACAAATAACCGGAGGAAGTTTCTGATGCGCCTCACGGTCCATTTCATCCATCATGTCAGGCGCCTCCTAGTCTTTTGATCTGACACTACGTTGCTGTAGCTCTGTGGACAAGTAAAGAGCTGGCTTATTCGCTGATCGCTTCTCCACGAAATCCACCTGCAAAAACATCTGCTCCCATTTCGCCACTAAAGGCGCCTTGAACAACATCTTCGGAAATACGCCCCTGCAGATCGCCTGTCATTCCAAGATAAGAAACCGCCCCCTTTAAGTCAGTTCCAGAGATAGTAGCCGAAACACTCAGATTTTCGTCTTTTCCCGCAACTGTTCCGTTCAAAAGATCTGCGTCCAAAACAAGCGTACCGTTTTGACGTTTTTTGATACCCTGTACGTTGTAAACGCCTCCTGTCTCAATAACTGTCACATTGGCATAGGCCGCAACGGCATACTGTGTTTGAAATCGGATGTTTCCCGTCGTAGGTGGCGCGACAGCTGGCTGCCAAGGCCCTTGGGCAGCAAACGCCACCAAATTTGGACCGCTCAATCCCAAGACGTAGGAAAACCCCTGCCCGTTTCCATCAATGTAGATGCCATCAGTTCGATCGGTGAGGTCCACATCAATTGTCCCGTCAGCTTTGAGAGAAGCAAAACCACCGGTGGTAAATTGTGCGGCGTCTGGGGAACTACTTTTGGAACACGCCCAAAGCCCAAAAACCAGTATGAGCAAACCAAAAATCCGCATCGCATCCTCCTTAAGAAATTTTGCAACTTTGGTTAACGCGGCGGTGGTTAACACCTTATTAATGTCGACTTATGAGGAGGATTGAAGACGTTGCGTTTATGTGACGCCATAAAGCATCCAAAAATGAACATCACTTCGAAACTGTATTAGGCACAGAAGGAAAGTTAACGTCGAAGCTCTTAAAGAAGCCCCTGCTTCGATGACTGGTGATCGTAGCATTCAAATTTGCAAAGCGGTGTCGCAACATTTATCAAAGAAGCTCTTCGGGTAACTGAATGCCTCTCAAAAACACGCCAAGACGTCGGCGGACCCTCGATCTAAGATTGACTGGTGCGCGTGCGAGCAGACGTTCTGTATTCCGTTTGCATTCGTCATACTTTCTATAGAATGCGGGCATTCGATAATGAAATAGTCTCACATCGTTCAGTTTGGCTTGGCTGTTCAATCGATAGGGTGAGAAATTATCTAAGTCGGACAAAACTTCCACTCTCCCGCCCATCCTTGCCGCTGCCACAGGCAATGATATCTGGTCGAGCCAAGGCCTTTTGCCGCCGATAAGCGGATTGGCATCAATTTTTGTTGCCGTGTCAAACCAGACATCAGGGAACCGCATCCCAGCAGGATTTCCCTTCTCAACAAAACCCACCACTCCGGCATTAAAATACGGTAAGACAACGCGACGTCGACCTTTGATAAGTCGAACGCGCCAGTCCGGGATCTCCAAACCGAACATTTCATAGACCGGCACCCAATCCTGTTCATCTCTCCCCCAAGTTGGAACGCCCTCAGGTGTAGCAAACAACGGCGTGTTTTGGGTAATTACAGAAAAATCAGGGGATCCCAAACAAATGACATCCGTATCGAGGAACACAGATAATTCGGTCTCCCGCCGTTCCCGAGACGCAAGAATTTTATTGCCATGTGGGTATTTTGGTGACCACTTCACTAATTGGTCATCAAAACCGCGAATATCAACATTAAGGATTTCCATCATTTTTCGCGTCACATCATTGATGGCGCCCAACTTCGAATTGGGCGTGTAAGCAACAATATCTGGATACCCCCCCAAAGCACTGCGTATTGACTCCGCCAATAACAAACTAGGGGTTTCGAAATTTGCACCGTCCATCACAAAGAAATAAGTTATTGATTTATGATTGAGACGTTGAAGAGCCATTTCTGATCTTTACCCCCACCCCGAGTGAAAACAATTTGGTTTAAAGCTATATAATCCAGTTCTTTTCCAGTGATTTTTTTACGATCCAATCACTGAGGTCGAGATAGTTTTAAATCAGCACATCTGCTCTCTCAATGTTCGAGAAAATTTGATTTAAGTTTATCCTAAACGGTTTTTATACCGTGCGTTCCACCATCATTTTTTTGATCTCTGCAATGGATTTTGCCGGATTAAGTCCTTTAGGGCAAGTTTTCGTGCAATTCATGATCGTGTGGCAACGGTAAAGTTTGAATGGATCTTCCAGATCATCCAGCCTTTCCCCCGTTGCTTCATCTCGAGAATCGATAATCCAGCGGTACGCATGCAAGAGTGCTGCCGGCCCCAAGTAACGATCAGAATTCCACCAATAGGACGGGCATGATGTTGAGCAAGACGCACACATGACGCATTCATACAGACCATCAAGCTTTTTGCGGTCCTCAATAGATTGCTTCCACTCTTTAGCAGGGCGGTTGGTTTTGGTTTCAAGCCACGGCATGATGCTGGCGTGTTGGGCATAAAAATGTGTCAGATCAGGGATCAGATCTTTGACCACAGGCATATGGGGCAGCGGATAAATTTTCACATCCCCTTTGATTTCGTCCATCCCGTAAATACAGGCCAAAGTGTTGATCCCATCAATATTCATCGCGCAAGATCCACAGATCCCTTCGCGGCATGACCGGCGGAACGTCAACGTCGGATCAATTTCGTTTTTGATCTTGATCAAAGCGTCCAATACCATCGGCCCACAGCTGTCCATATCCACAAAATAAGTGTCCACCCGAGGGTTTTCGCCATCATCAGGAGACCAGCGATAAATGGAAAATTTGCGCAGATTGGTGGCGCCTTCAGGCTTCGGCCAGGTTTTTCCCGTCCGAATGCGGGAGTTTTTGGGAAGTCTCAGTTGAACCATGATCTCACCTGTTTCTCTGATTACTGTATATAGGACGGCGGTTCATCGTCCGCCTCTTCTAAATTAAAAGGCACTGGGTCCACAGGCAACCGTGACACCCAAGAGTGATCTTTTTCATAGCCAAGCGCGATTAAAGCATCACCAAATTCCTGCGCATATATTTCACCGATAGCGCGTGGTAGCTCTTTGTCCCAGCGCACAGAGGCTCCCGAAAGCACGTGCATGCTGATGCGACCATCACGCTCACCAGGGCTTGCCAGCCGTCCAAAGAGGCTGTTGTTCCAAATGATTTGATGGGCTTCTTCTGTACGGTTCTCTTTCAACCGCCAGTGCCGCAAGACGGTGTCAAAGGTTGTCATTTTTTCATCCTGAATGACATCTTCGTAACGCAGTTGTAATATTGCTGCATCAGCGGTGGATATCGCGACCATTTCGGCAACGGTTTGGGCATGCTTTTCGCGCATTTCAAAAAGCAGCTTTTCTTCATAACTTTCCAGCTGACACAAATGATTTTGGTAGCTTAGTCCGTTAAGATCTTCGCGCGGTTCATACAAAAACGCTTCACCACCTTTGGGGGCGAAATGGTGGTATTGGCAGCCAGACAGCAACACATCTCGAGGATCGCGGATCAGATGTACAGATCGAAATTCCCGCATCTGCCACAAATCCTCAGGAAACCAACCCGACCAGTTCACGACAAAAGCCGATCCTGTTTTGGGAAGCCGGTTGAGCGCAAACTTGGACCACATGCCAACCATGGGGATATCCCATTTGGCGCTCATATCACGCAGAATACGTTTCATCCAAATCGTGCCGCATTTATGATGCGTAACCATTCCCATCAGATGGCGCGGATCGTTTCCTTTGCTTTGCTGATCAATATGCAACGTTTTACTCATGGGATACCCATTAAACGCTTTTTCTTTGCATATGATGAAAACTAATCATCAAAATGTACGCACCTTCGGAGCGATCTTTTCAAGAGCGATGCCTCCTTGGGATTCATCCGTCAATCGTTCAAGGATCACGGGGCGATAAGTAAGCTTGATGTTATGCCCGCTTACAGCAGCCAGCGAATGCTTGCGCCAGTTTTCATCATCCCTATTGGCGAAGTCTTCATGCGCATGTGCTCCGCGGCTTTCCTTGCGGGCCTCAGCCGCCGCGATTGTGGCCAGCGCATTGGGCATCAAATTGGTAAGCTCAAGCGTTTCCATCAAATCACTGTTCCAGATGAGAGACCGGTCCGTGACTTGAAGATCTTCTTCTTTCGCAGCTATGGACTTCATCTTTTCAAATCCTGCGGCCAAAGTGTCTGAGGCGCGGAAAACCGCTGCATCTGACTGCATGGTTTTTTGCATCTCAAGGCGAAGCTCGGCCGTGGGGGTGGTACCTTTGGCGTGGCGCAAACCGTCAAAACGATCGAGTGCTTTTTCGATATCCGCGCCATTTGGCAGATCAGCCGGCGCATCACGGTCGACGATTTTACCTGCTTTGATGGCTGCTGCCCGCCCAAAGACAACCAAATCGATCAACGAATTTGACCCAAGTCGGTTGGCCCCGTGCACAGATGCACATCCCGCCTCACCCACAGCCATCAAACCGGGCACAATGGCGTTTGGATTGTCTTCCGTGGGATTTAACACTTCGCCCCAATAATTGGTTGGAATGCCCCCCATATTGTAATGGACAGTCGGCAGAACCGGGATTGGTTCCTTGGTAACATCGACACCGGCAAAAATCCGTGCGCTTTCTGAAATACCTGGCAGACGTTCGGCCAAAGCCTCTGGCGGCAGATGGGACAGGTTGAGGTGAATGTGATCTCCCTCAGTTCCCACACCGCGGCCTTCGCGGATTTCCATTGTCATACAGCGGCTGACATAATCGCGCGGTGCAAGATCCTTGTAATGGGGCGCATAACGCTCCATGAAGCGCTCCCCTTCGGAATTCGTAAGATACCCCCCCTCTCCGCGGGCGCCTTCGGTAATCAAACACCCAGATCCATAGATGCCTGTTGGATGGAATTGCACAAATTCCATATCCTGCAATGGAAGGCCCGCGCGCGCCACCATGCCACCACCGTCTCCAGTACAGGTATGTGCGGATGTGGCAGAAAAATAGGCACGCCCATATCCACCAGTGGCAAGGACCACCATCTTTGCGTTAAAGACATGCATGGTGCCGTCATCAAGTTTCCAACACAACACCCCCTGACAGGCGCCATCCTTGGACATGATGAGGTCGATTGCGAAATACTCAATGTAAAATTCAGCGTTATTTTTCAGAGACTGCCCATAAAGCGTATGCAAGATGGCGTGACCTGTGCGGTCAGCTGCGGCGCAAGTGCGCTGCACGGCAGGGCCTTCACCAAATTCTGTGGTATGGCCTCCGAAAGGACGTTGGTAAATTTTTCCCTCTTCAGTGCGTGAAAAGGGCACGCCATAGTGTTCTAATTCGTAAACCGCCTTGGGCGCTTCGCGTGCGAGGTATTCCATCGCGTCTGTGTCGCCCAACCAATCTGATCCTTTAACCGTGTCATACATGTGCCACTGCCAATGGTCAGGCCCCATATTTGACAAAGAGGCCGCGATCCCCCCCTGAGCTGCAACAGTATGTGAGCGGGTGGGAAAAACTTTTGTCACGCAAGCTGTGCGAAGGCCCTGCTCTGCCATGCCCAGCGTGGCACGAAGGCCGGAGCCACCAGCCCCGACAACAACCACATCATAATCGTGCGTTTCATATGTGTAAGCGGTCATCTCAAGCCCCTCAGAAAGCTAATTTTGCAAGGGCAAAAAGCCCTGTTGCCATCGCCAGATACGATAGACATGTCACGGATATGATCAGAAGCTTCTGCGCCGTGCCATGCACATAATCCTCTATCAATACGGTAGCGCCGGACTTAAAATGTGCAAACCCCACGATAAGGGTCAAACCCGTGATGAGGGCAGGAAAGGGTTTGGCGAAGTAGGCAACAACCACATCATGCGATTCGCCGACCACAGATCCAAAAGTGAAGACAAATAAAGGAATCAGGATCAAAAGTGCAACCGAACTCACTTTCATTTCCCAAAAATGCTCTGTGCCTGATTTTGCGCTTCCCATACCAAGCGCCCGTTTTCTATCAGTGATAAATCTCATTACATGCGCCTCAATTCTTACAAGATGACAATAGTCAGCAGCGTCAGCAATCCAGATCCATAAACAACCGCCCATCCCAGTTTATAAGCGGAATCAAGATCAAGTCCCCGCGCGTTATCCCAGATCAGGTGCCGGACCCCGCCGAGCGTGTGATACCAAAGCGCCCAAATAGACCCAAGCATAACAAGCTTGCCAAATACGCTTGTCAACAAACCATCAACGAAGGCAAAGTATTCCGGAGACGTCGCGGCCGCCAACAGCCACCAAACGACCAAAAGCGCTCCGACTATCAATGCGTTACCGGTGATACGAACGAGGATAGAGGAAATAGAAGTCAGCTGTGGGCGATAAATCGATAAATGCGGCGACAAGGGGCGCGAACCCCGGTTCATTTCGGCCATGAACAGAACCTTTCCCGATCAAGTTGACTACGTAAACGCATTATAATGCGTTCTTATCTGCTCCTGTTTTAAAACTAATTCTAAGGCCTAAAGTCAAGGAATTAGCAAAAAATAATGCCCAATCCTGATCTTGTGATCACAGTATTTATTCTTGTGATCACAGTTTGGAAAATTGGGCCCTGAGATGACTTTCAAATTCACTGCAAATTGTGATACTTTGCAAATTAAGATCGTAAAAGGCGTTTGCCTCTCCGCAGGCCTCTACGTTAACTTCGATGTCCTGCGGAAAGCCGTAAGTTTTGTTCAGAAACTCAACTTCTCTGGCGATCATCTCAGAAACTGAGTTTTTTTCCTTGGACTTGAACTGAAGCCGCCCTTTGAGTTTTGACATATCCTCCAAGACCGGACCCCAGCTGTCAGATGCAAGTTGAAATTCATCTTCACAGCTGTCCTTTCGCTCTTCAGGCAGGTCTAGTTCGTCGGCCAACTCTTCTCTCGTGTCTACACTTCCACCGTAAAAGAGACAGACAAGATTGTAATAGCGCTGTTCATCTGGTCCATGCACATCCCAGAAATACGTACCATCCCTTGCCTCAGCTTCAGCCTGAAATCCGAATGCCGCGTCATAGGCGACGATCTGGGCCGCGTCCTCTTCAAACAATTCATGGATCATGAGGACTGAAAGCACGTCAGCGGCGTCCTCTTCCTGACCAAAGATCGGCAATTGCATCAAATCAATCACCGCATGACCAAGTTCATGGTAAAAGACAGAATTTAAATTCGACTCAACAAACCGATCTTCTGCATTGTCTGTTTGCGCCCAGACAACCGTCGCCAGAACCGCCTGTGAAACCAAGGCGGCAACAGTCATTATCACTTTCAATTTTTGCTCCCTTACCTTGGAATAAAGGTCCAGTAATCCAAATCCAAAAGAATCTCTGGCAAATATTTACCATCGCCTCCCTTGATATCAAAGCTCTTTAGACCGGCCTGTGCCACCAAACGCAACCGAAGTGCCCCAATATTGGGATCTTGGGTCTCAGCTTTATCCATGACCTCTGACCAAGCACGCACCGTCATTCCAGAAAAACAAGGATTGGCATGTATTCCGCTATTAAGCGCAGCAATGCATTGTGCATTGGCAAGCCCATTAAACGACAAAGCATGGGCCAAAGAGATAATATGCCCGCCGTAAATCAACCGCTTCCCATCTGGGCGTAATGTACTATCAAAATGTACTTTGGATGTATTTTGCCACAACCTCGTGGCCAACATGTGTTCGGCTTCTTCGATCGTCACGCCATCAATATGATCAATCTTTTCGCCAATCGAATAGTCCCCCCAAACATGGCGCTCGCCAGCTTGGGAAAAATCATAGTTTTCAAAATTCAATCCCTCCGGCAGGATCAAATCCTGGGCGCGTACAAACGCGTTTAAAGCTGGCAAAACTGTTTCCGGCGGCGGGGCTGCTGCATCTCTTTTTTTCACCATTACCCAGCGCACATATTCCATAACCGGTTGACTATGTTGGTTAAACCCTGTCGTGCGAACATAGACATTGCCAGATTTGCCGTTGGAATTCTCTTTCAGGCCAATCACTTCCGAGCGTGATCGCAATGTGTCGCCCGGATAAACAGACTTCAACCAGCGCCCTTCCGCATAGCCGAGGTTCGCCACAGCATTGAGCGATATATCTGGGACTGTCTTGCCAAAGACCACATGAAATACGATTAGATCGTCTATGGGTGACTGGGGTAGTCCACACCGTCTCGCAAAATCATCGGATGAACAAAGCGCTCTGCGGGCTGGATAAAGTGCGTGATAGAGCGCGCGCTCTCCTGATCCGATTGTACGGGGTACAGCATGGTCGATCACCATGCCAAGAGCGTAATCCTCAAAAAAACGCCCAGTATTGGATTTAGTCATTTACTGCTCTGCAAGCCTCTTGTCGGGATCATAGGGGGCATCAATTACTTTGGTCACAGCCTGACCGCAGCGCAATTGCCCTAAATTTGAATCAAAAGTATACGTTGGATTTCCATAAAGTTCCCAACCCTCAGAGAGAGCTTTGGTCACTTTATGGCAAAATGCAGAAGTATCTTCTTCGGTCAAAAATCTGTAAAGTCTGGTCATCATCGCGCCCCAAATGGATGAACACCCAACCAGAGGTGAACGCCGACCATGAGCCCGAAAAAGCCTACCGTGGCCGCAAGAAACACCCAATCTCGGCCAGTATCCACAATTTCGGGCTTTTCCCAAGTTTCCGCTTTGTTGATCAGAATAACACTCCAAACCGCCCAACCAAGCATGCTGCCAAACATCAAAATAGAGGCCAGATCCCCGTTCACAAGCAGATGCGCGACAGCCCAAGTTTTGACAGCTGTGAGCATTGGGTGTCGCATCCGTCCACTCATGCGTCCCTTGGTCACTGACATGGCCAAAAGCACCACAGCAAGGATCATCAGAAGATTGTTGATATGGGTGAAAAACGCCGGAGGCGTCCATAGTGTTATGACGGGCGCTGCGCGGTACCCAATGATCATCAGAATAAGGCCTGCAAGGATGCCCACCGCCGAAATGCCCTTTCCTGCGGGGCCCAGCGCATCGCGCTTTTCAGGCATGACACGTTTGAAAACATGAAACCCCGTCCAAAGAATAATTCCCAAAATCAGTAGTCCCATCTCATGACCCCGTTGCTTCTAACTCTTCTATCATCTGCGCCTTGCGCAGCACGCGACGCGCTGTGTCAGCATGAAGATTTTCGACAATTTTTCCATCCACAACCGCGACGCCTTGACCGGCTCTTATAATATCATCATAGGCTGCGATCTGGCGTTGCGCCAGAGAAATAGCCGCCTCGGAGGGCGCAAAAACATCGTTTGCCACGTCAAGCTGCGCCGGATGGATCAAAGATTTGCCATCAAAACCAAGTGCCAAACCCTGTTGGCATTCTGCGCGCAAACCTGCCTCATCTTTAAAGCGGTTATAAACCCCGTCAATTGCAACAACACCATGCGCCCGTGCCGCCAAGATGATCAACTGCAGGCTCGTCTGCAAGGCAAAGCGCGCATTTTCACTGGAACACCCCAGTTCATGGATAAGATCGTTTGTGCCGGCAACGATCCCCTGAAGGCGCGGATGCGCCGCAATCTGGGCGGCATTCAGCACGCCTTGCGCCGTTTCCATCATCGCCCATATGGGCATGTCTTTATCAATCAGAGCACCGATGTTATCGATATCCCGCGGCGTGTTCACCTTGGGCAACAGGATGGCGTCCGCCCCCACCCCAGAAAGAGCATCCACATCATCGCGCCCCCATGGGGTATCAAACCCATTGATCCGCACAATTTTGTAGCGGGCTCCGAAATTACCATTCAAAAGCGCTGCCCGCATAATGGCACGTGCCTCTGCTTTGGCATCGGGGCTTACGGCATCTTCGAGGTCAAATATCAACGCATCAGCAGTCAAAGTCATCGCTTTTTCAAGCACGCGTTCCTTGGACGCCGGAATGTATAGCACCGAACGAAACGGCCGGACCAACTGCTGCATAGGTTACCCCAATCTTTTTTGCGCCGCGAATAGGCCATGGCTGATAGAAAACTACAAGCCCCATCTTTATGAGACTTTGGTTGTGTCAGATGCTTAGGACAGCGCCACCCAAATCAGCCGCACCCCCGTTAACACCAAGAGCACATAGGTCAACAAAAAGAAAAAACGCTCGGAAATAAGATGATGCGCCCTTACCCCGAGCCAGACCCCTAAAAGTGCAAACGGCGCAAGCATCAAATCGAGCTTTAAGGTTTCCCACGTGAACAGACCTAAAAAGCTGTATGGCAAGGCCTTGGCAATATTTATAACCCAAAAAACAATCACCGTAGTGGCCTGATATTCCGTTTTGCTTGGCTTTGCGGACAGTAAATAGATTGCTGCGGGTGGGCCGCCGGCATGGCTCACGAAACTGGTAAATCCTGCGGCAACTCCTGCAAGTCCACCGGCCCAAGGGGGTAGTTTTTCCTTTGCCCTAGGGACAAAACCATAGGCCTGTATGGCCTGCCAAAGCACAAACAGCAAGCTGATCACACCGATCAAAAGGCGTAACATATTGGCATCTGCAAGGCTGTAAAACCACACACCCAGCGCTACGCCAGGCATCCCGCCCAAGCAGAGATAAAGCGATTCTTTCTTTAACCACTGCCCCCAATAGGGTTTCAGGCTCGTCACATCCATTAACATCAAAAGTGGCAACATAAGCCCAATGGCTTGACCCGGGTCGATCACGGTTGCAAGACCTGCGGCGGCCACAAAGGCCGCACCCGATCCAAATCCCCCCTTGGATACGCCAGCAAAAACAACAGCCGCGG
>VMBT01000505.1_pt1 | contig 25009 bp, 32 predicted proteins | sample 4404301 | NCBI WGS metagenome assembly VMBT01 (sample SAMN12238535, study PRJNA552566) | marine metagenome | isolation source: Coastal seawater | place: USA: coastal Georgia, Sapelo Island | collected 2008-08/2009-08
AGCGGTTTTGTCCGCCGGCGCTGCAGCGGGGAGCGGACTGGAAAAACTCCGCGACAGCTGGTCGCCAAGGGGGGTGCCCTGGCAGCCGGCCAAGGCCGCTGCGAGCAACACAAGCGAACCCCAGCGCAGTGGCGCCATCAGCTGTCGGCCGCCTTGATGATCCTCACTGCGCTAGCCCGAAGCCGACCCGTTTTGGTGGTGGCCGGCGCTTTTTTCGCCGCGGGCTTTTTGGCGGCTGGTTTCTTGGCGGTGGTGGATTTCGCTGCGCTCTTGCGGCCCTTGCCTTTGCCCGAGGCCGCCTTCGCGGCCAGCAACTCCACCGCCTGCTCAAGGGTGATGGTGTCTGCTGTTGTTCCTTCCGGCAGCGAGGCGTTCACCTTGCCCTGCTTGACGTACAGGCCATAGGGACCATCAAAGAGCTGGATGGCTTCATCGCCGCCCTCAGGGGTGCCGAGATCCTTCAGGGCCGTGCGGCCGCCGCGACCCCGCTTGGGCATCGCCAGCAACTCCAGGGCACGGGAGAGGCCCACCATCAGGACATCGTCCTCAGCCTTGAGGGAGCGGTAGTCCTTCTCGCCCTTGCCCTTGTGGTGGACGACATAGGGGCCAAACCGACCCAGACCGGCCTCGACCTTGCCGCCATCGGGGTGTTCGCCCAGGTGCCTGGGGAGACGCAGCAGCCCCAGGGCGTCCTCCAGGGTCAGGTCTTCGGGCTTGGTGCCCTTGGGCAGGGAGGCCCGCTTGGGCTTGGGATTCTCGTCACTGACCTGACCGCGCTGCACGTAGGGCCCGTACTGGCCAAACAGCAGATAGACCAAATCTCCGGTCTCGGGATCTTCACCCAACGCTTCGGGCCCATCGGCCTTCTGCTTGAGGATCAATTCCGCTTTGTCCGCGTCGAGATCCGCTGGAGTGATCTCGTTGGGGAGGGTGGCCTTCAGGAGCTCTTCGCTGCCGTCGTCGGCCACGCGCTTGGTTTCCAGATAGGCCCCAAAGCGACCAATCCGAACCACACAGGGCAGCCCCTCCAGGGCAATGGTGCGGGAGGCGGTGGGGTCGATATCCCCTTCCCGCTGCTGAACCTGGGTCTCGAGCCCCTGATCACCCTTGTAGAAGCTCTCCAGGTAAGGGAGCCACTGCACCTTCCCGGTGGAGATGTCATCGAGGGTGCCCTCCATCCGAGCCGTGAAGCTGGTGTCCACCAAATCGGGGAAATGCTCCTCCAGCAGGGCCGTCACAGCGAAGGCCGTGAAGCTCGGGGTCAGGGCATTGCTCTGCAGGGTCGCGTAGCCGCGGTCGACGATCGTGCCGATGATCGAGGCGTAGGTGGAGGGGCGACCGATGCCCTCCTTCTCGAGCATCTTCACCAGGGCCGCTTCGCTGTAGCGAGCGGGGGGCTGGGTTTGGTGGCCCAGCGCCTCCACGCCTTTGCAGCTGGGGCTATCGCCGCTCTTCAGGCTTGGCAGCAGGACTTCCTGGCCTTCCAGCGCCGCATCGGGGTCATCGCTTCCCTCGACGTAGGCGCGGAAGAAACCGGGGAAATCGATGCGCTTGCCGTTGGCCTTGAAGCTGGCGGGTCCGAGGCTGCCGCCATCCACCTCCAACTCAACGCTGAGCATGGTCAGGCGGGCTTCCGCCATCTGGGAGGCGACGGTGCGTTTCCAGATCAGCTCGTAGAGGGCCAGGTCCCGGCCGTCCAAGCCAGTGGTGGAGGGATCACGGAAGCTCTCACCGGCGGGGCGAATCGCCTCGTGGGCCTCCTGGGCGTTGCGGGCCTTGGTGGAGAACTGACGGGGTGAGCCGCTCAGGTAGTCCTTGCCGTATTTATCGGCGACACAGTTGCGGGCCGCATTGATGGCCTGGTCACTGAGATGCACCGAGTCGGTGCGCATGTACGTGATGAAGCCCCGCTCGTAGAGCCCCTGGGCCGTGCGCATGGTCTCGCGGGCCGAGAGACGCAGCTTGCGGTTCGCTTCCTGCTGCAGGGTGCTGGTGGTGAAGGGGGCCACCGGCTTGCGGGTGGAGGGCTTTTCCTCCACGGACGACACCCGCCAGGGCGCAGCCAAGACGGCCTCGCGCAGGCTGCGGGCATCGGCCTCGCTGAGCAAACGAACCTTGCTGCCGGCCTTCAGTCCACCGGTGTTTTCGTCGAAATCGGAACCACCGGCAATGCGCTCGCCCTTGAGGTGGGTGAGCTTGGCGTCAAAGGGGGAACTGCCTTGAGCCAGCTGGGCTTTGAGATCCCAATAGCTGCCGCTCTTGAAGGCACGGCGGGCCCGTTCCCGTTGCACCAGCAGCCGCACGGCCACGGACTGGACCCGTCCGGCGCTCAGGCCCCAGGCGACCTTCTTCCAGAGCAGCGGGGAGAGGGTGTAACCCACCAGGCGATCGAGGATCCGCCGGGTTTCCTGGGCATGGACGAGCTCCATATCGAGCTCTCGGGTCTGCTCCAGGGCGCGACCGATGGCCTCCTTGGTGATCTCGTGGAAGACCATCCGCTTCACCGGCACCTTCGGGTTGAGCAGCTGCAGCAGGTGCCAGCTGATCGATTCCCCTTCCCGGTCTTCGTCGGTCGCCAGTAGGAGTTGATCGGCGCCCTTGAGGGCGTCCTTGAGTTCCTTGACCACCTTCTTTTTGTCCTTCGGCACCACGTAGAGCGGCTCGAAGTCGTTGGTGGTGTTCACGCCGAGATTGGCCCACTTCTCGCCCTTGTGGGCAGCGGGGATCTCGCTCGCGTTGTTGGGCAAGTCGCGCACATGCCCCATCGAGGCCTCAACCTTGAAGTCCTTCGGCAAGAACCCGCGGATGGTGCGGGCCTTGGTGGGGCTTTCAACGATGACGAGGGTGTGCGCCACAGGCAGGCGGTGAACCGCTTCCCTCTTTATCGCACCGGCGGTCAACCCCGGCGAGAAAGTCCGAAGGACGACGCCAGCGCGGCTACAGTCCAGCCCAACGGGCGTGATCCAACAGCTGTGCTCTCTCTCCTGGCTGCCGCCGAGACCGTTTCCACTGCGGCTGCTCCCCTGGTGAGTGGCATCACATCGCTGCAGCTCAATGCAGGAGCCATTGCACCGGAGGGTGCAGTCCTGCTCGCGATGCTGGCCTGCCTGCTGGTGGACCTAGCGGGGGAAAAAGCAGCTGCACGTTGGGTCCCCCTCTTTTCTTATCTCGGACTGGGCAGCGCCCTGGTCCTGCTCGCCCTGCAATGGGACGCAGCACCGCTTGAACCCTCCTTCCTCGGCTCCTTCCTGGCCGACAACCTGGCCATTGCCTTTCGCGCAGTGGTCGCCGCCTCAACCCTGGTCTCCCTCTTAATCAGCTGGCGCTACGTCGAGCGGGCGGGCACCCCCGTTGGTGAATACGCCTCGATCCTGTTGGCGGCCACCCTTGGCGCGATGCTGCTTTGCGGGTCCACCGACCTGGTCAGCATCTTTGTGTCCCTCGAGACCCTCTCGGTGGCGAGCTATCTGCTGTCGGGCTACATGAAGCGCGATGCCCGCAGCTCCGAAGCCGCACTGAAATATCTGCTGGTGGGGTCCGCCGCTGCTGCGGTGTTTCTCTATGGCGCCTCCCTGCTCTACGGCTTGACCGGCGGCAGCACCAGCCTGGAGGCCGTCGGCATTGCACTGCAAACCAGCGCTTCGCCGGTGGCAGCCCTGGCCTTGGTGTTCGTTCTGGCCACCGTCGCGTTCAAGATCGCAGCGGTGCCCTTCCACCAGTGGACCCCTGACGTCTATGAAGGCTCGCCAACCCCAGTGGTGGCCTTTCTCTCGGTCGGCTCCAAAGCCGCTGGCTTTGCCCTGGCCCTGAGGATCCTGGTGGGTTGCTTTGAGCCCTTCGAGGCCCAGTGGAAGCTTCTCTTCACCGTCTTGGCCATCTTGAGCATGGTCCTGGGCAACGTCGTCGCCCTGGCCCAGACCTCGATGAAGCGGATGCTGGCCTACAGCTCCATCGGTCAGGCCGGCTTCGTGATGATCGGCCTGGTCTGCGGAACCGAAGACGGTTACGCGGCAATGGTTCTCTACATGGCCGCCTACCTGTTCATGAACCTGGGGGCCTTCGCTTGCATCATCCTGTTCTCCCTGCGCACGGGCAGTGATCGAATCAGCGACTACGCCGGTCTCTACCAGAAGGATCCACTGATCACCCTGGGCCTGAGCCTCTGCCTGCTCTCCCTCGGTGGCATCCCTCCGATGCTGGGCTTCTTCGGCAAGATCTATCTCTTCTTCGCCGGTTGGGCAGACCACCAGTACCTGCTGGTCGTGGTCGGCCTACTGACCTCCGTGGTCTCGATCTACTACTACATCTCGGTGATCAAGATGATGGTGGTCAAGGAGCCCCAAGAGGCCTCTGAGGTGGTCAAGGCCTACCCAGACCTCAACTGGAACCTTGCTGGACTGCAGCCCCTTCGGGCCGCCCTGGTGTCCTGTGTCGTGGTCACGGCCGTGGGCGGCATCCTGTCCAACCCGCTGTTCACCTGGGCCAGTGGTGCGGTCTCCGGCACCCCGATGCTTCAGAAAGCCCTCGCTTCGGCCGCGGGCCTGCCTGTGGGTTGATGGCAAGCGGCACCGGGCCCGTCGTTGCCGAACTCGAGCACATTCGCAAGACCTACGGCAGCGGTGACACCACAGTCATTGCCCTCGATGACCTGAGCATGAGCGTGCGACGCGGTGAGTACGTCGCCGTCATGGGCACCTCGGGCTCAGGCAAGAGCACCGCGATGAACATCCTGGGCTGCCTCGATCGGCCCACCAGCGGCAGCTATCGCCTCAACGGCACCGCTGTTGAGCAACTCTCCGACGATCAACTCGCCGACCTCAGAAACCGCGAACTGGGCTTTGTCTTCCAGCAATTTCACCTGCTCCAGGAGCTGACGGCCCTGGAGAACGTGATGTTGCCCATGGTCTATGCAGGCGTTCCGGCTGAGGAGCGTGAGCAGCGGGGCATCCGTGCCCTTGAGCGGATCGGCCTTGGCGAGCGCCTCTACAACAAACCGAACCAGCTCTCCGGCGGACAACAGCAGCGTGTCGCCCTCGCCCGGGCGATCATCAACCAACCCAACCTGCTGCTGGCGGACGAACCCACCGGGGCCCTCGATTCCCGCACCACCTCCGAGGTCCTGGATCTGTTTGATGAACTGCACCAGCGGGAGGGGGTGACCATCCTGCTGGTGACCCACGAACACGAGGTGGCGGCGCGGGCCCAGCGGGTCGTGCACTTCCACGATGGACGTCTGGTGAGTGCAGGCGCTGGATCCCAGCCCTAGCCCCCAGGTCGCTCCAGGCTGCTGATCAGTTGCCCCATCAACAGGGCCACCGCATCGCTGCCGCGCAGGGCTGAACCGGGATCGAACTCACCCGGATCAACGGCCACCCAGCCACCGGAAACCGGTTGACGCAGCTCGAAATGCAGGTGGGGCCCTGTGCTCAAGCCGGTGCTGCCCACCCGGCCGAGCACCTCCCCCTGCAGCACCCGATCACCGGCGCGGACATAGAGCTCAGAGAGGTGGCCGTAAAGGCTGCGGCGGCGCGGCCGTTGGTGCTCCACCTCCACCGCCAGGCCATAGCCACCGGCCAAGCCACTGCTCACCACCCGACCGGCCAACGCCGCCACCACCGGGGTGCCCTCCGGGGCCGCCAGGTCATCTCCGGCATGGAGACGCCAGCCCCCAAGCAGGGGATGCAAACGCCAGCCAAAACCGCTGGACTTGAAGGCCGAACCAATGATCGGCAGCAGCAACCGGCGGTTGCCATTACCCGCCACTGGTGCCGGCCGAGGCGTCACCCGAAACACCTTGGCCAGGTCAAAGCGGCCGCCCAGCAAGGCCGACACCGGAACCGACAGGGGAGGACGCCGCGAACCCTCACGCCGCAGACCCCAGCGCAAGGCAATGCCACCGCTGCATTCACGGGCGGAAAGCGCACCGCTGCGACAGGCCTGTTGAAAGGCCCCCACATCCAGGGGCCGGAGCTCCCCTCCGCCCCCCCGCAGGGCCCGACGCTCCGAGGGGGTGACGATGCCCTGGCGCACCAGCGCATCCAGAGACTGATCAAACCGCTTCGGCGGCGGCAGCGCCTGAAGCTGCGGCAGGGAGGGACGCAGGGGCGCCTGCTGCGCCGGCAGGGGCGGCGGCTCCAATGGTCCACTGGGCTCAGACGCAACCGGTCCAGCCAGAAGCACCGGCGTCAACAGCAGCCAACGGAGCCGTGGAGGGCGCATCACATCCGCATCCTAGGAAGCCCTAGAAACGGCGCCTGAGCACCAGCGAGCCGGACTCGTTCTGCAGCTGCAGACCACCGTCCTGGCTGAGGCCGGCGATGCTCCAATGCTGGCCGTCATGCTCAACGCCACCGGGGTCCCAGAGGCGTTGCTCGGCCTGCCGCCGCACCAGCTCCGGCTGGTCCGCCGCGGCCACGGCCCATTCCAAGGCCCGCAGTACACGCGCCCCCACGGCAGCCGGCTGCTGCCTGCCCAGCAGTTGTCCCAGGCTGATCGCCCCCATCGGTACGGCATTGGAGCCATTGAGGCCCAAACCAATGCGGGCGTGGCGAACGGCGCCGGAACGCCAGGCCAGGCGCGGCAAAAATCCACAGAGCTTGCGGCCCGAGACCAACAGATCGTTCGGCCATTTGATCGCCGGCGCCAAGCCCAGACCCTCCAACTGCAGGGCCAAACCGACGGCCACCGCCAGGGCCAGGGAGGCCGCTCGATCCCCCTCGCAAGGCCAGGGCAAGGCGGCACTCAACCAGATCCCACCGGCGGGAGAAGACCAAGAGCGTCCCTGCTGGCCCTGGCCAAATCCCTGGCGACGAGCCAGCACCACGCGGGCGGCTGAAGCCATGGGATCACGCCGGAGCCACTGATCCAGCTCCCGTTCCGTGCTCGCGCAGATCGGCCGCACCTGAATCCGCCAAGGCAGCGGATAGTCCCCTGGGGTTTGGCGCAACTGCCGCGCCAGAGCCGCGGCGCTTAAAGGCTGCTCAGCCATGCCCCCATGCGCTGGGCGCCGGCCTCCAGGGCCGCCGTGTCATGGACCAAGGCCAAGCGCGCGAACCCCTCGCCCCCCTCCCCGAAGCCGTTCCCGGGGGTCAGGCAGACGCCTGTCGCCTCCAGCAACTGGCCGCAGAACTGCTCGGAGGTCCAACCGCGCTGGCGGGCCTGCTCAGGCAAGGCCAGCCAGAGGTAGAGCGCCATCGACGGGCGCTGCACGGGCCAACCGGCCGCCGTCAACGCCGCGATCATTCGGTCGCGGCGCTCCCGGTACACCGGTTTGAGCCGCTCAGGCCAATCGGGCGCCTGCTCGAGGGCCGCGATCCCCCCAGCCTGCAGGGCAACGGACTGGTTGAAATCCACCACCCCCTTGAGCTGGCGCAGGGCCTGGATCAGGGGTGCAGCACCGATCGCAAAGGCCATCCGGAATCCCCCCAGACACCACCCCTTGGAGAAGGAGAAAAACTCAATGCCGCACTGGCGCCAATGGGGGGAGCGCAGCAGAGACGGAGCCTCCCCCTCGAGGGCCAAATCGACATAGGGGTTGTCGTGGGCGAAGACCAGGCCATGGCGAACGGCCCGCGCGGCCGCTTCATCCACCCAGCCCTGCTCTCCCGTGGTGGCCGTTGGGTTGTGGGGAAAGCCCAGGACCATCAACTTGAGCGCATCCCACTCCGCAGCGCTCAGCTGATCAAAGTTGGGGGCAAAGCCCCGCTCCCGCTCCAGACGCAGGAAGCGCGGCTGCGCGGATGCCAAGCGCAGCCCCCCCAGGTGGGAGGGATAGAAGGGATCCAGCAGGAGCGCGGAATCGCCGGGATTGAGCACCGCCAAGGGCAGGTGGGCGGTGCCTTCCTGGGATCCCACCAGGAACAGGACCTCGCTGGCGGGGTCCACCGCCACCCCAAAGCGCCGCTCGGCCCAGGCCGCGACGGCTTCCCGGAGCGGGGCCGTCGCGCCGTGCAGGCAGTAGGAAGCGCTGTCGGGATGGCCTAGGCGTTGGCGGATGGCCTCGATCGCCACCGGCGGTGGTTGGAGATCGGTTGACCCCAAGGACAGGTCAAGTAGGGGGGCCAGCCCGGCCTCTGACCGGGCCCGATAGGCCACCTTGCGTTGGTCATTGCGGGCAAAAACGCCGCTACCTAGCCCACGAACCCGTTCGGAAATCGAGAACGGATCAGAGCTGGGCATCCAAGAAAGCCTGGAGCTGGGGCTTCGCCATGGCGCCCTCGTGGCGGGCGATCTCTTGGCCGTCCTTAAACAGCACCAGAGCGGGCAGGCCCTGCACCTGCATCAAATCGCGGCTCGCTGGGTTGGGGTCAGCCTCCAACTTGCCCACGGTCAGACGACCGGCGTACTCCTGGGCCGCCCAATCCATCATCGGCGCCATCAGACGGCAGGGGCCGCACCAAGTGGCCCAAACGTCGACGAGCACTGGGGTCGAGCACTCCAGCACCTCGGCCTGGAAGTTGGCATCGGTGAGCTGAAGAACGGACACGGCGGCTGTCATGGGTCTGGCGATTGTATGGAGAGCTCAGAGCTTGTCGATGGAACGCCTGAGCTCTTCAAGCTCCGTATCAACCTCGCTCACCTTGACCGGCTGCACCCCCTCAGCACCGGCGGGCAGGGACGGGGCCTCGGAAGAACCCGAGAGCTTGCCCTTCAGGGCCTCCAGCTCGGAATCGACCTCAGGTGCCCCCTCCAGGGCGGCGAACTGGCTTTCCAGATCTGCGCCGGCCAGTTCAGCGGCGGCCTGACTGCGGGCCTCCAGGGCTTGGACCTTCTCCTCCATCTTCTCGAAGGCAGCCATGGCGGAATTTGTCCCGAGGCTGCCCACTGCGCTCTGCAGCTGCTCCTGGGCTTTGGCCGCCTGGGCCCGCGCCTTGAGCATGTCTTTTTTGGTCTTGGCTTCGGCGATCTTGCTTTCGAGCTGCACCAAGCTCTTCTTCAGCTGATCCACCTGGCCGCACTGGCTCTGCAGCTGGCCCTGCAGTGCGGTGGCGGTGTCCTGACAGGTCTTACGGCGCCCCAGGGCCTCACGGGCCAGGTCCTCTTCGCCTTTTTTGAGGGCCAACTCGGCACGCTCGTACCAAGTTTTGGCCTGGGCATCGGCCTGATCGGCCTGGTTCTGAATCCGCTTCTGGCTGGCGATCGCCGTGGCGACGGCCTGGCGCAGTTTGACCAGATCGGCCTGCATGTCCGCAACCGACTGGTCGAGGATCTTGACGGGATCTTCAGCCGCACTCAGGGCTGCGTTGGCGTTGGCACGAACCAACCGGCCGAGGCGATCAAAAAAGCCCATGGAGCAAGCAGAGCTGAGGCCGAGACTAACCAGCGCAGGCCGCCCTGCACAGCGCCAATTCCCCTAGGGTCTCCCCATGGGCATCGCCCCCCGCAACCAAACGCGACGCCAAGGGGAGGTGAACCTCTTGGTGCCGCCGCCCAGGCCACCGATTCAAGGGCTGGGGGACTCCCTGAGCAGCCTGCAGAAGGAGTGGAAGGACGAGGGGAGCTTGGCGGGGCTCTGGCAGGCATGGCCGCGGATCGCCGGCCCCCAGCTCGCACCCCACTGCCGGCCGCTGCGCCTGCAGGGCGGACGACTTGTGGTGGGAGCCCAGCACCCCCAATGGCTCCAGGCCCTTCGCTTTAACAAGCACCAACTGCTCGGCGCCTTGCGTGGCGCTGGATTTGCGGTCAAGGACCTGCAGTTCCAGCAGCACCAAAGCACGCCCTTGCCCCCAGCGGGCAGTGGCCTTGAGGAGGAGATTTGGGCGCAGCATCCCAGCCGTGTGGACGTCTTTGGCATGGGGTCCTGTCCCACCTGCAAACGCCCCTCACCCGTCGGGGAACTCCAGCGCTGGGGGCACTGCAGCTTCTGCCAACGGGACACGATGGATCAAGGGGTCGCCATGGGCACCCCCAGCGAGACCGATCAGTAGCGCTCGGGGCGGGGCTCCTGCCAATCCGGAGCCAAACCCGCCCGTTCCGCCAGGTCCTTAGACCACTGGTTCAGGGCTGGACGGGGAACTCGCCAAAGCTCGTAGAGACCGATCGTTCCCAGGCGCTGGTGCGGCACCCCACGCCAGTGGGGCAAGGTCGCGGTATTGCCGTCGATCACCACCAGAACGCTGGCCCCTGGGGACGCCGGAGACGGTTGCTGGCCGCGCCGCTGTTCCTTGGCCAAACGGTCATTGAGGTTCAGCGGGCCATTGGGCTGCACCCCCTCGTAGACCACCACCTGTTGGGTGTAGTAGTGCAGCGACGGTTTGAGGATGCCCACCATCGCCAGGGGCTCCTGAGGCCGCTGCTGCTCCAGCGCCAGGGAGGCCATACGGCGAATTGGGAGCTGACGTAGGCGGTCCCCCAACTCGACCATGGGCACCAGCGCGGTCACGACAAACGCCCCCATGCCCAACTGCTGAACCAGCAGCCAGCCCCTGCGGGCGCTGGAGGGGCCCCACCAGAGCAGCAGTGCCGCCACCCCACCCACGCCAAAGCAGAGCGAGGCGCGCGTCAGCGCTCCACTGGCCAGCAGGGCCGAGGACAAGGTCGGCATCTCCGGCTCATTAATCAAGGGAACCCAGAGGTTCCCGGCGGCCAGACCGGCCGTCAGCACCCCCACCAGGGCCAAGGTGCTCCCCCTTAGGACCGCGGAGCGCCATCCCGGCCGCAGGTTTTGCGCAGCCAAGGCAATCAAAAGCCCTGCGGCTGGTGTCGCGGGGATCCAGTAGCTGGGGAGCTTGGTGGCCGCTGCGGTGAAAAAGACAAAGACCGCCAGCAGCCAGCAGGCCGCAAAGCGCTGCAGGGACTGCTCGGGGGGGGCCGGTTGGGGACGCAGGGCCCCCACCAGACCAGCCAGCAGCAAGGGGGTGAAGGGCAGCGATGCCACCACCAGCACAGGGAAGAAAAACCACCAGGGCTGGAGGTGGTTGTTGACCACGCCGGTGAAGCGCTGAAGGTTGTGGTAACCGAAAAAGCTGTCCCAGTAGGGCTGCCCTTCCACCAACAGCTCAAGGACGTACCAGGGCAAGGCCACCGCCGCCGTCAGGGCCAGGCCACGCCAGGGTCTCCAAAGGGCCCATAAACCCGGGAGATCACGCTGCAGCAGGGCAAACAGCAGCGCGGTCAGCCCCGCCAGGACCACCGCCACGGGCCCCTTGGCCAGCACGGCCAGACCCAGCACCAACCAGGGAATCCACCAACGGCAGAGGCCGGCGTAGCGCCACCAAAACAGCAGCAGGGCCGCCGAGAGCAAGCCACTGAAGAGCGCATCACTGACCGAAATGCGGCTCCAGAGCAGGACCAGTGGCGAGAGGGCAAAGGCCAAGGCCGCCGCCATGGCCGTGACGGCCTGCTGGGCCCCATCAGGCTGGCCCTGGGGGCGGCGCAGCAGGGTGAGGGCCATCAGCAGCATCAAACCGATGGAACTGAGTGCTGATGGGAGCCGCGAGGCCCAGGTGCCGAAGGGATTCCAGAGGTCCTGAGCGGGCAGGGCATAGCCCAACCCCATCAGCCAATAGACCAGGGGCGGCTTGTCGTAGCGCGGCAAACCGTTGACCCGCGGCGTCAGCCAATCACCGGTCTCCGCCATGGCCTTGGCGGACGCGGCAAACAGCGGGGGGGTCTCATCCACCAGACCCGTCATGCCGAGCCGCCAAACAAACAGCAGCAGACCGGCAACCGCCACCAGCAACAGCACCAACCAGGGCTTGCGGTTGCGCACGTTGCTGGATCGAAGCAGGCCCGACCCTATCGCCCTTTCCCCATCAGGCCGGCTTCCAACCACTGCTCCAGCCGTTCTGCCAGAACGGCCCTGGAGGCCTGGCGCTCCACCCAGTGCCGGCACTGACGGCGATCGATCTGATCGACCCTCTCCAGCGCCTCTGCCAAGGCGCGGGGCTGGTCGGGTTCCACCAACCAACCATTGAGGCCGGGCTGAATCAATTCACCAGGTCCGCCCCGGCGGTAGGCCACCACCGGCACACCGCAGGCCATGGCCTCGACCACAACATTGCCGTAGGCCTCATTCCACTTCGGGGTGTTCAGCAAGGCCCGGCAGCGACCCAATTGCGCCTGAAGGGCAGCCGTGGGCAGAAAGCCCCGCCAATCCAGGGTGCCCGGGGGAACGGAGGCTTCAACCCGCTGGGCGTAAGCGGGGTCCTCCACCAGGCCCCAGACGGCCAGGCGCTGCCCCAGCTGAGCCGCGGCGGCGGCCGCATCCTCCAAGCCTTTTTCAGGCGCCACCCGGCCGACCCAGCCCAACAGGGGCTCGGGTTCTAGGCAGAGGTCATAGGCGGAGAGATCAAAGCCATTGCCGACCACAACGGGGGGCTGCGGCAGGGCGAAATCAGCGGCCTGGGTGGCGGTGTGGAAGGCCAGCCGGCGTTGATCCCAGCGGGCCACTTCGGCGATGGCCGCATCCATGGCTTGGTTCACCGAGCCCATGCTCACCAGGTGAAAGATCGGCACCTCAACCAGAGGGGTCAGCCAAAAGGGGAGCCAGTCGTAGCCCAGGTTCAGCACCAGATCGCAGGGCTCCCGCAGGGCCCGTTGCCAAAGCCTCGGCAGCAGTCCCTCAGCTGGCATCAGCACATCCGAAGCCCTTGGGGCGTGCTGGCAACTCTCCTGGGGCGCTCCTGCTTCAGCCAGTAGGGCGGCCCCATCGCAGCTCGGGGGCAAGCGGGAGCCCTCGGCCGCCACGACCGTCAGTTGATGGCCCCGCTCGAGCAGCCCACTCACCAGGCTGGTCAAGGTGAGCTCCACGCCCCCCGCCTTGCCGCTGCCCAGCGGGCCCAGGGCAGGAGCCACCACCAGGATCGAAAGAGAGCGCGCGCTCATGGCGTGACCTCCTGCTCCATCGAGTCCGGTTGCCACAACTGGGTGCGGCGGTTGATCAAAACCACGCTCAACAGGGCCAAGGCCGCGCCGAGCCACTGCAAGGCACTCAGGCTCTCCTCGAGCAGAGCCACGCCGCAGAGCAGCGCGAAAACGGGGGTCAAAAAGGTCAGCGCCGTGAAACTGGTCAGCTCTCCATGGTTGGCGAACCAAAAGAACAGTCCGTAGGCCAGGGCGCTGCCGAAGAGGGCGGCGTAGGCCATCAGCAGCCAGCCGGTGCCTGACCACTGCGGCCAGGGGCCCAGGGCTGCGGGGTTCCAGAGCGGCTCCAGGGCTGCTCCCGCCAAAAGAGGCAGCGCCCCCAGGGCCAGGTGCCAGCCGGTGACCGCCACTGGATCGCTGTGGCGGCAGGCATAGCGACTCAAGACCGTCCCCAGGGCCATGGCCAACGCCGCGGCCAACATCCAGAGCTCACCGTGGCTCCAGGCGGTCTCACCGAAGACCTCCGGGCCCATCAGCCACCACTGCCGCAGCAGGGATTCCGGCAGCCCGAGGCAGAGGATGCCGAGCAAGCCCACCAGCAGGCCCACCCAACCCACAGGATTGATCGCCTCGCCAAACAGGCTGCGGGCCAGCAGGGCCACCAGCAGCGGCTGGGAGTCGATCAGGACTGAGCCCAAGCCCGCGCCGGTGCCGCCCAAGCCCCGCGCCAGCAACCCCTGAAAGGCCGTGGCATCCACCACGACGAATAGGGCAAACCAAAACCAATCGCGGCGATCGACCGCCATGGAGCGACCCAGGACCTGGGCCGCCAGCAAGACCACCAGCCCCGCAGGCAGAAGCCGCATCCAAGCCAAGGTCAGGGGGCCCGCCCCATCCAGCAGGGGCCGCATTGCCGCCATCGCGGTTCCCCAAAGCGCGAAGGGGAGGACCATGGCCAGCCAGCGCAGATTCACCGGCTCCAATCGCCCACAGGCTCCTTTTTAAGATCCAGCCACTGCAGATCGACTCGATGCCCTGGCCCTGGCGACGCAAGTCACGCCGCAAACTCGCGCGGATTGCCATTGAAGGGCCCATTGCCTCCGGCACGCGCAAACGGGTGCTGAAGGCCCTGCGCGAGGTCGAAAAACGCGAATTCCCGGCCCTGCTGCTGCGCATCGACAGCCCCGGCGGAACCGTGGGAGATAGCCAGGAGATTCATGCGGCCCTGCTGCGCCTGCGGGAGAAGCAGTGCAAGGTGATTGCCAGCTTCGGCAACATCTCCGCCTCCGGTGGCGTCTACATCGGTGTGGCCGCCGACAAGATCGTCGCCAACCCGGGCTCCATCACCGGCTCCATCGGTGTGATCCTGCGGGGCAACAACCTCTCGCGCCTGCTCGAGCGGATCGGCATCCAATTTGAAACCGTCAAAAGCGGCATCTATAAGGACATCCTCTCCCCGGATCGCGCCCTCAGCAGTGGCGAGCGGCAGGTGCTGCAGGAGTTGATCGACTCCAGTTACGGGCAGTTCGTCAGCGCCGTTGCCGAAGGCCGGGGACTCAGCGAAGACGAGGTCCGTCGCTTTGCCGATGGACGCGTCTTCAGCGGTGCCCAAGCCCAAGAGCTGGGTCTCGTCGATGCCCTGGGCGACGAAGAGCAGGCCCGGCGCCTGGCCTGTGAACTGGCCGAGTTGGACCTGGAGAAAACCAAGCCCATCACCTTTGGCCAGGAGAAAAAGCGCTTCGCCGGGGTCATCCCTGGACGGTCCCAGATCTCCCTGGCCCTGCAGTGGCTCAAGCTGGAGCTGAGCAGCAGCGGCCAACCCCTTTGGCTGCATCGCCCATGAGCCCTGAGCAATCGCTCCGCGCCCTGAGGGGCGCCACCACCGCGACGGCCAACAGCCGTGAAGCCATTCAGGAGGCGGTTAACGAGCTGCTCGACGCTCTGGTGGAGCGCAACAACCTCGAAGGCGCTCAGATTCTTTCGCTGACCTTCTCGGTCACCGCGGATCTGGACGCCTGCTTCCCGGCGGCCATCGCACGGCACCGGGCAGGCTGGGATGGGGTCGCCCTGCTCGACTGCCAGCAAATGGCCGTGGCCGGTGATCTGGAGCGCTGCATTCGCCTCCTGGCCCACGTCTGGCTCGAGCGACCCGCTCGCCACGCCTATCTGCGGGAGGCCGCACGGCTCAGGCCCGACCTCGCCGCCTCCTAGGTCAGTCGCATCTGGTCACAACTGCCAGCTGCCTGGCCGCCCACCGGCCCCGACCTGAACCCCTGCCCCCCTGAGAATGGGCCAAACGGGTCAAGTTTCAGGCGCAATGATCAATCGCAAGCGGATCTCTTTGAAACGAATGTCCCTCAAACAGACAGCGATCAAGCTCGCCGCCGCCTTTGGCTGCGGAGCTGCACTAGCCGGAGCCCAGCTTGGACTGGCTCCCAAAGCAGCCCTGGCCCAGGGAACGCCCAGCATCATGGAGTTCCGCTGGGATAACACCAAGGACTACCGCAAGCTCTACTACTTCACAACGAACACCGTTCGTCAACAGCGCGCTGAATACTATTTTTTGCTCAAGCCGAAGGATCGCAAAACCGCGATCTTGAAGCTGGCCATCTCGATTCCCCAGAGCTTCGACACAACGATTGATCCGCAAAAGATCAAGCTCTGCTACATGAAGTCGGGCAGCATGACCAAGCGCACCCGCTGCGAAGAGACCATTCCGGCGACCGTGGAGGTCACCACCGATGGCCGCTCGATTGAGATCTTCCCGGACACCCCCGTGCCCGTTGGCAAGACCATTGGCGTCTACATGCCGGTGATCAATCCGCGCAGCGCAGGCATGTTCCAACTCAATGCCCTGGCGCAGGCCCCCGGCGCCGTGCCGATCTCGGGTTACCTGGGCAGCTGGCTGATCCAGGTGGACGCCACCTCGGATTTCTGAGTCACCCCAGCTGATAAATTGGGCGATCGACGTTGAAGGCGCAGCCGAGCCGGAGCCATGACCAAGCGCACCCTTGAAGGAACCAGCCGTAAGCGCAAACGGGTGTCCGGTTTCCGTGTTCGCATGCGGAGCCACACCGGCCGTCGCGTGATCCGCTCCCGCCGCAAGCGCGGCCGGGCCCGTCTGTCGGTCTGATCCCCTGAAGCCCTTGCTCTCGACGAGCGAGGGCAGCAACGCCCCCTCAGCCAACCCCGCGTAGCCCCAAGCCATGGCGCTCTCTCGGGAACACAGGCTGAGGGGGCGTTTTGTCTTTGATCGGATCTACCAAAAGGGTCGGCGGATCCACGGCCAGTGGATGGTCCTCAGAACCATGGCCGCCAAGCCCGAACTGCTGAAAACCGATCCACGGGACCACAACCCCTTGAGCTGCCGCCTGGGCGTTGTGGTCAGCAGCAAGGTCAGCAAACGCTCCGTGGAACGCAACCGGTTGCGTCGTCTGCTGCATGGCCATCTCAGCCGACTGATCGCCAATCAGGGCGAGGGGATTTGGCTGTTGATCTCGCTCAAACCGGGTAGTGCGGACACGGAAGAGCAACTCCTCCTGGGAGAATGTTCCGAACTCCTTGCCAAGGCAGGACTGAGACCATGAGCGCTGCCTCCCAACCCGCTCCCGTCGCCCCGGGGGCCAGCATCAATGAGGAGGTCTTCTATGAAGGCGGGCCTGCCAAGGGTGATCTGATCACCAACCTGCTGTTCGGGCTCACCCTGATCGGCATCCCCTTCGCCGTGGGCGCCCTGGTGCGCGCCCTCTGGCTGCGCTTCCGGATCACCAGCCGCCGGGTTGAAGTCACCGGCGGCTGGCTCGGCCGGGACCGCACCCAGGTGGTCTACAGCCAGATTCGCGAGGTTCGTTCGGTCTCCCGCGGCTTCGGCTTCTGGGGTGACATGGTGCTCGTCCTGAGCGATGGCATGAAGCTGGAGATGCGCGCGGTACCCCGCTACCGCGATGCCCAAGCCTTCATCGAGGCACGGCTGAAATCCGGTCCCGCCGCCAAGAGCTCTGGCACCGCCGGATTCGGTGGCGACGCCGCCGCCTGAGACACTGACTCACACCTCCCAACCCCTCCGTTAGCGACGCCGTGATCGGATACATCTCCGACAACCTGCTGCTGCCAATCCTGGATTTCTTCTACGGATTGGTACCGAGCTACGGGCTCGCGATCATTGCCCTCACGGTGGTGATTCGCCTGGCTCTCTTCCCCTTGAGCGCCGGCTCGATTCGCAATGCCCGCCGCATGCGGATCGCCCAGCCGGTGATGCAAAAGCGCCAGGCTGAGATCAAGGCCAAATACGCCAACAACCCGCAAAAGCAACAGGAGGAACTGGGCTCCTTGATGAAGGAGTTCGGCAGCCCCCTCTCCGGCTGCCTGCCACTGCTGGTGCAGATGCCGATCCTGTTTGCGCTGTTCGCAACCCTGCGTGGATCACCGTTTGCCGATGTTCCCTACACCCTCAATCTGAAGGTCCTGCCGGCTGATCAGATCGCTGCTGTTGAACCCAAGCCCTTCAACAGTGCAAGCCACTCCATTTTTGTGACCAGCACCGATCACGTTCCCGTGATCGCCAGCTTGGAGAAGGGAACCAAGCTCGGAGTGGGTGACACCGAGACCGTCAGCCTGCACACCAAGGACGGCGCCAGCTTTGCCTCCGTCCTCAGCGGCGTCGAGAACGGTTCCGCCTTTGCCCCCACCTGGTCTGTGACCAAGGGCGAAGGCCTGGTCAGCGTGGACCAAAACGGCGCCATCCATGCCATCGCACCAGGTGATGTCACGGTCGAAGCCAAGATCCCTGGATTGGCTGCCCGCAGCGGCTTCCTCTTCATCAAAGCCCTGGGACAGGTTGGCTTCTACACCGATGGCGCCATCAACTGGGATATCGCGATCCTGGTGGGCGGTTTCGGCGTCACCCTCTTCCTGAGTCAGATCCTCTCGGGGATGGGCATGCCCGCCAATCCCCAACAGGCCACGGCCAACAAGATCACCCCCGTGATGATCACCGGGATGTTCCTGTTCTTCCCCCTGCCCGCTGGGGTTCTGCTCTACATGGTGATCGCCAACGTCTTCCAGGCGGTTCAGACCTTCCTGCTGACCCGCGAGGCGCTGCCCGACAACCTGCAGTCGATCCTCGATCAGCAATTGGCTGCCGAAGCCAAAACGGTGACCGCCACGGTCACGGGTAGCAGCCGCATGCCGTTCGAACCGAAGGGCAAGAAATAGGGCATGGGCGACCGTCTCCAGACCGGTGACCCCCTCACTCCCGTTCCGCTCCAGGAGCTCAAGCTGCTGGAGCAGGGCAAGCACTGGACCATCGACCAACGGCTCGGCGAACTCGACAGCCTGACCCCGGTGCGCGGCCAACTGCTTGCCGTGCATCGCGGCAATGTCCTCGAACTGGACGGCGAGGCCAACACCATCGTCACCCTCTGCTGTGACCGCTGCCTGCAGCAGTTCAACCACCCCCTGAGCTTCCAAACCCGCGAGGTGCTTTGGCTGGGGGAGCAGGCCCGGGAGCAAGGGATGGATCTGGAGACCGTGCTGGAGGCCGGCAGCGAGGTGCTGGAACTCGATCCCGATGAACTGACCGAAAGCATGGACCCCCGGGCGGATTTCGATCCAGAGCACTGGGTGTTTGAGCAACTCAACCTCCAGCTGCCGGTCGTGAATCGCTGCGGCGCAGAGTGTCCTGGCCCCAACCTGAAGACGGAACCGGGCGATGGGCCCATCGATCCCCGCTGGGCTGCCCTGAAGAACCTGCAGCCATGAGCCAGGCCTGGGCGGATCACCTTGATCTCTTGATCCGGGCCCGGACGCCGATCCTCTGGATCCGCAGCCAGGAGGAGGAGAGGATCGCGAACCTCTTGGGCGATGCCGCCAAGCGCCTCGATCAGCGAGCGCTGGCCCGCTGGGATTTCATCAGTGGGCTCAAGGGCTGGCCCGGCCGGGACGGAGAAGCCGCGCGCAATCCGTTGGCAGCCCTGGAGAGCCTCAGCGCCCTCCCCGCTGAGCAGCCAGCCCTGCTGGTGCTGCACGACTTTCACCGCTACGCCGACGACAGCAGCATCTGCCGCAAGCTGCGCAACCTGGCCTCAAGCCTGCGCCAACGGCCGCAAACCCTGGTGATCACCGCGGCGGAATGGCAGCTGCCGCGGGAGCTCGAGGAATGCATCACCCTGCTGGACCTTCCTCTGCCCAACCAACAGGAGATCCAGGCCCTGCTGGGAAACATTGCCCAGGCCAGCGGCCAGGCCATCGGCGCCGATCTTCTGGAGCTCCTCACCCACAGCTGCAGCGGGCTCAGTGAGCAGCGGATCCGCCAGGTGGCCGCCCGCGGCCTGGCCAGTCGGGGACAACTCGGCAGCGCGGACCTCGATGAGGTGCTCGAAGAAAAGCGCCAGGCCATCGCCCGCAGCGAACTGCTGGAGTACTGCCCAACAGAAGCCACCCCGGCTGATATCGGCGGGTTGGATGCCCTGAAGCGCTGGCTCGAGCAACGGCACATGGCCTTCAGCGATGAGGCGCGGCGCTACGGCCTGCCGCTTCCCCGCGGGGTCCTACTGGTGGGGCCGCAGGGCACCGGCAAGTCACTGACGGCCAAGGCCATTGCCCACAGCTGGAGCATGCCGCTGCTCCGCTTGGATGTCGGCCGGCTGTTTGCCGGGCTGGTGGGAGCCTCAGAAGCGCGCACTAGGGACATGATTCAACGGGCCGAGGCCATGGCCCCGTGCGTGCTCTGGATTGATGAGATCGACAAGGGCTTTGGCAGCGCCGATGGCCGCAGCGATGGCGGCACCAGCCAACGGGTGCTGGCGAGTTTGTTGACCTGGATGGCAGAGAAAACGACGGCGGTCTTCGTGGTGGCGACGGCGAATGGGGTGGAGAAGCTGCCCGCCGAACTGCTGCGCAAGGGACGGTTCGATGAAATCTTCCTCTTGGATCTTCCCGATGCCCAGGAGCGTCGAACGATCCTCGATTTGCAGCTCCGGCGCCGACGCCCCCAACACGAAATCCCATTGGATGTGGTGGTCGATCGCACCCAGGGGTTCTCTGGGGCAGAACTCGAGCAGGTGGTGATTGAAGCAATGCACCAGGCCTTCAGCGAATCCAGGGAATTCGCAGAGGCCGACCTCACCAGCGCCGCCGCACAACTCGTACCCCTCTCGCGCACGGCCCGTGAACAATTGGAGCAACTGCAACAGTGGGCCAGCAGCGGCAGGGCCCGCCCAGCCTCCACACATTGCGGCGGGTAAAGAAGATCAACTGCAGGTAAAGAAGTCTGCGGCTCGCTCTCGACCTTTTTGAGGGCCGGCCCAAGCTGCATGGAACACATCCAAGCGGCAATGGATCAACGCCCCGCCCTGGCTACACAACTGATGGTTGCTGGTCTTGGGGCCGGAGTGATCACCAGCTACGCCGTCGCCCAGGGTCAAAATCCCCTGACCGCCCTGAGCATTACGGTGTTCTCAGCCCTGGCAGCCGTCCTGGTGGGCCAGGTCCTCTAGACCCGAGAGCAAGGCCATGCCCGCAGACACGCTTTCAACCAGTCAGCGGGAAAGCCTGATCGATGCCCTGCGTTCCTGCCGCAGCACCCAGGAACGCCTGGCCTTTGCCAAGGACTACGCCCAGACCGGCCGTGAACCGCTCTGGGAATTGATCTGCGATCTGCTCATCAGCCGTTCGATCTCGAGGGCCGTGGCGGCCCATTGGCTCAAGGACCTGATCGAAGAAGGCAAATCCTCCTAGCGGGCGCAGCGCTCGGCATCGGCCTTGATCGAGGCCTCGAGCTGGCGGCGCTTGTCTTCAATCAAGTGCGCGCTGCTGACAAAGGCGCAGGCCGTATGGCCATCTTTGGTCAGGCAAACCTTGTAACCAAGACCATCGGTTGTGGGCTCAAAGTCCATCAAATCCATGCCGATGCGCCATTAGAGCTCGCACGTTGGCGGCCCACAAGGGATTGTCACCAGTAGTGTTCAAACCCGCAGGGGAGGGACGGCCATGGACGGGAGATTGGTGGTCATTGGACTCTTACTGGTGTTCGCTGGCTTGTACGTCTCGGTGTATTTCGTCACCCAGGGCATCACGCCTCCCACCTAGGTCGCCATGCAACCTCCCACGGCTCGCTCCTGGCGCAACTTCACCATCAAGATTGCGCTCTTTTGGCTCGGGAAGTTATGGATTTGCCAGATTGATGCGACCAGACCGATCTGCCACATCGTCGAGCGCGGCTTCCTGCCGTGCCTGCTGACCTTTGCGCTGATGGATTTCCTGCTGTTGCCGTGGCTGAGGCAACGCCTCCAACGCAGGCGCTAGCAAGCCCCCACAGCAACCGTTAAAACCCAAAAGACCAGGCCAACCGCCGCATGTTCAAGATCTACCGGAAGGTCTCGGAGTTCCTGGCTCGTTTTCTGACGGTGGGGCATCCCCTGCGGATCCCAGCGCTGTTGATCTCGCTGTTGTTTTTCTGCCTGGCCGCCACCTGGACCTTCTGGGCCACCTGGGCCGTCCTCAGCGGTGTGCTGGGCCTCTCCAACCTGATCGGCATCAGCGCTGGCGTGGGGATGAATATCGCGGTGTTGAAGCTGCCCGCTTAAACCCGGCTGAAACGCGCATAGGCCAGGTAACAGAGCAGGGTCAACACCAACACTTGAGCGAACGACGGCACAAAGAAACACGCCACCAGAACGCCAAGCGTCAGTCCCAGAAGACCGGAGGGTTTCATCGAACGGGGTCGGCTCCTCCCCCTTATCCAGCAGAAGTCAGGACTCGACCAGGGGAAGAAATACTGATGAAACCATCGGCCTTGACATCGCCGCGGCTTTGGCTTGGATCGTCCCTAACGGGAACGGGGCCATGGGCAGTTACTGGTACCAGTTCAACAACGGCGATCTGCTGCGCTCCGAGGTTCTCCCCTCTGAGGTGGACTGCCAGCCCGCACCGGGAACGCAGGGGCAGCTCGTCTACCAGGTGTTCAGCAGCCGCGAGCGCTTCCGGCTCCTCCGCCTCCATCGCAGACAACAAACCGCGGGCGTGGAGTGGGATCAGGCTGCCTAGGGTGATGGGATGACAGCCAGCGGACGGGCCTTCCGTTTCATCCTCTTGATCGTGGGCATTGGCCTCTTGGTCTGGATAACGAGGCAACAACCGCGTCCGACACCCAGCGGCGGCGGCGGACTGCCGGCATCTGGCATGGGCTCTCCCCGGCCCGGACTCCGCAGCTTGGGCTACTGAAGAGAACACCGAATGTTTCGCGACCTCTGCCCGGCCCTCGCCAACAAGACCTACTTCAACTACGGCGGTCAGGGGCCTCTGCCTACCCCATCGCTCGAGGCCATTACAGCGAGTTGGCGCACCATTCAGGAACTGGGGCCCTTCACAACCGATGTCTGGCCCTTCATCGAGCAGGAAACCAGCCGCCTGCGCCGGAGCCTGGCGAGCTGGTGTGGGGTCGGCCCCCATCGCATCGCCCTCACCGAGAACGTCACCAGTGGATGTGTCTTACCCCTCTGGGGCTTGCCCTGGGAGGAGGGCGATGAGCTGCTGATCAGTGACTGCGAGCACCCAGGCGTGGTCGCGGCCTGCCAAGAACTGGCCCGCCGCCACAACCTGACCCTGGCCACCCTGCCGGTGCTGGAGCTCTGCCAGTCCACCGCCCAGCGGGACCTTGAGGGAGCCGTTCTGGAACAGCTCCAGAGCTGCCTGAAGCCCAGAACCCGGCTCCTGGTCCTCTCCCACCTGCTCTGGAACACCGGCTCCGTGATGCCCATCGCTGCGGTGGCCCAACACCTGCAGGCGCACCCCCAACAACCCTGGCTGCTGGTGGACGCAGCCCAGTCCATGGGCAGCCTTCCCGTCGCCGAAGCGGCGCAGGCAGCCGACATCTACGCCTTCACCGGTCACAAGTGGTGCTGCGGCCCAGAGGGCCTGGGGGGAGTGGCCCTCTCCGAGCGGCTCTTGGATCAAGGCCAGCCCACCTTGATCGGCTGGCGCAGCCTTGAGCAGGAGAGCAGTGCCGGCAGCAGCTGGCACCGCGATGGTCGCCGCTTTGAGGTCGCCACCTCCTGTGTGCCCCTCTTCAGTGGACTGCGGCAATCCCTGGAGTTGCTCAGTGCAGAGGGGAGCGAGACGGAACGCCTCGAGAGGATTCGCCAGGGCAGTCACCAGCTCTGGCAAAACCTGCAGGCGCTCCCCGGCTGCCGCACCCTCTTGAGCGAACCCCCGCCAGCTGGTCTGGTCAGCTTTCGCCTGGAGGGGGTTGAGACCGCGCAGGCGGTTGAGGCCTTGGGTCAAGCGGGGCTCTGGATCCGGCGGCTGGATTCACCGGATTGCCTTAGGGCCTGCACCCATCTCTGCACCCTCCCCACAGAAGTCGAGGCCCTGAGCGCAGCCGTGAGGGAGCTGCTTCCCTAACAGGGTCGACTGCGCAGCGCCTTCTCGGCCTCCTCGCGGTCGTCGAAATGGACCTTCTTGGTCCCCAGGATTTGATAGTCCTCGTGGCCCTTGCCGGCGATCAAGACCAGGTCCTTGGGACCAGCCATGGCGATGGCCGCAGCGATGGACTGGGCCCGATCCACGTCCACTTGGACTGGGGTCCCCTCAGGGATCCCGGCCAGCACATCCTTGAGGATTTGCTCGGGGTCTTCGGTGCGGGGGTTATCGGAGGTCACCAAAACCTGATCGGCCAAGCGAGCGGCGATCGCCGCCATCTGGGGACGCTTGGTTCGGTCGCGATCTCCCCCGCAACCAAAGACACAGATCAGCTGCCCTTCCACAAAGGGGCGGCAGGCCTTCAGGGCACTCTCCAAACCATCGGGGGTGTGGGCGTAATCCACCAGCACCGCCGGAGCAGCGGCGTCGCCGCAGTCGGCGCGGGCCACCTGAACACGCTCCATCCGGCCGGGAACGCCCTTGAAGCTGCCCAGGGCCTCCAACATCGCCCCCAGGGGGAGTCCCTGCTGCAGCAAGACACCAACGGCCTCCAGCAGGTTCATCAGGTTGAACTTGCCCAACAACGGCGAGCTGAACGCTCCGCGACCCAGCGGGGTGATCAGGGTTCCGCTGACCCCCTGCGAACCCATCTGCAGCGCCTCCATCCGTAGATCGGCGTCAGAGTCCGGCTCCAAGGAGGCCCGCCAGCAGCGATCCCCCAGGCGCTCGGCCAATTGCTTGCCCCAGGGGTCGTCGACATTGACCACGGCCCGGGCCTCAGGGGCCAGCAAGGGCGCTGCAAACAACTTGGCCTTGGCCTCGAAGTAGGCCTCCATCGAGGGGTGGTAGTCGAGGTGGTCCTGGGTCAGGTTCGTGAAGATCGCCCCGGCAAACCGGCAGCCACTGATCCGCTGTTGATCCAGGGCATGGGAGCTCACCTCCATGGCCGCAATCCGCGCTCCGGATTCGGCCGCCAGGGCCAACTGCGCCTGCAGCTCATCGGCGAAAGCCGTGGTGTGCTGCGCCGTGATGCTGTGGCCGGGCCAGCGGTTGATCAAGGTGCCAAACAGGGCAGCTGGGTAACCACAAGCGCTGGCCAGGTGCTCCAGCAGGTAGGTCGTGGTGGTCTTGCCGTTGGTCCCCGTGACCCCGATCAAAGCCGTGCGTTGACTGGGCTGCTGCCAGAACTCCGCCGCCAGCAGGCCGGCCCAACGGGAGACGGGATCGGAGACCACCAACACCGCATCACCATCGGCCGGGGGCCTGGCCTCCGCTGCGGAGCGCCCAATCACCGCCAGGGCCGCTCCCAACTGAAGTGCCTCAGGCCAAAACGTTCCCCCATCCACCGTGGCGCCGGGCAGCCCCACAAAGACAGTCCCAGGGCCCACACGACGCGAATCGCAGCTCACCCCCTGCACGTCGCCATTGCCCAGCCCTGGGGGGACAGCCAGCCCGACCTCTCGCAGCAGGGAGTGGAGCCGTTGGGCCATGGGTGGGCGCGCGTTAGAGCTGTTTTAAGTCGGTTCTGCGCTGAAAACGTCGCCCCTGAGACCAGTCCCGTGAGCCTCAATCAAGACACCCCAGGCGGGCCGGCTACTGAACCCCCTGTTGGGCCAGCCACAGGGCCAACTGAGGCGCACCCAGCCGCGGTGAAACGCGGGGCAAAACCCTTTCTGCGCCAGTACTTCGATCCAGCAGCACCGGCACCTCCAGGTCAAAGCGCGCCAGCAATTGGGGGTCGCGATCGACATCCACCGCCTCGAAGGACACCCCAGCAGCACGCAAC
>VMBT01000506.1_pt1 | contig 24996 bp, 17 predicted proteins | sample 4404301 | NCBI WGS metagenome assembly VMBT01 (sample SAMN12238535, study PRJNA552566) | marine metagenome | isolation source: Coastal seawater | place: USA: coastal Georgia, Sapelo Island | collected 2008-08/2009-08
ACGCGGGGGTCGTGTCGCTCGGCTTGAGCACGACGGTGTTACCCGCGGCGATCGCTGGCGCGAACTTCCAGACCGCCATCATCATTGGGTAGTTCCACGGGGCGACCTGCGCGCAGACACCGACCGGTTCGCGGCGGATCATCGATGTCATATCAGCCATGTACTCGGCGGCCGCTCGCCCTTCGAGATGGCGTGCGGCCCCGGCAAAGAACCTGATCTGATCGACCATCGGGCCGATCTCCTCCCCGCGGTGGACCGCGTAGGGCTTCCCGCAGTTTCTCGACTCGATGGCCATGAGCTCATCGCCGTGCGCTTCGACGGCGTCGGCGATCCGCAGCAGGGCGAGGGCGCGTTCGGAGGGCGTGGTGTCGCGCCATGATTCGAAGGCGGAGCCGGCGGCTGCCATGGCCCGATCCACATCGGCCGGACCGGAGATCACGGCGCGCGCGTACTCCTCGCCGGTTGCCGGGTCGATGACCGCCGAGGTTCGGCCGTCGGCGCTATCGCACCACTCGCCACCGATGAAGTTCCTGAAGGTGTCTCCGCTGGAGCTGCTCATGGATCGTTGTGTAGCAGACGCTCGGCGGTCGTCGCGACGCTCAGTCGCCGACGACCACTCTCAAGATCAAACTGCTCTCGGTCCGTGCGACCCCCAGATCGGCCCTCAGCCACCGGACGAGATCATCGAGGCCGTCGGCCCCCGCGCACTCCGCGACCACCGTGTAGTCGGCAGTACCGGTCACATACGCCGCGAACACGATCTCCGTCCGCTCGGCCAGCCGAGTCTCGAACTCCTCCGCGGAGGCGCCCGGAGCGAGCGAGAGATCGACGACCGCGCGGAGCGATCGCCCGACGGCACCGGGATCGACCACCGCGCGGTAACCGGTGATCACTCCCTCGCGCTCGAGGCGTCGGACGCGATCGGCCACCGAGGTGGGCGCAAGGTGCACCCGCTCACCAAGTTCCCGCCAGGACATCCTTCCGTCATGCGCAAGAAGGGACAGGATTCGTTGGTCTAGTGAGTCCACATCCGTTGTTTCGGGTGCCATTGAGGCATTCTGGCCCGGAATCACCCGACATCCTCGGCTCGCGCGAGCGCACACTTGACCTATGGCCATCTTCACGAGCGTCGGCGTTCCAACCGAGACCAAGACCGACGAGCACCGCGTCGCCCTCACCCCTGACGGCGTGGTCGAACTTGCCGGACGCGGCGCGCGCGTCGCCATTCAGAGCGGCGCCGGACTCGCCGCGGGGTTCGACGACGCAAGCTACGCCGCGGTGGGCGCCGAGATCGTCGCGGACGCGGCGGCGGCCTGGTCCTGCGACCTCGTGGTGAAGGTCAAGGAGCCGCAGGTACACGAATTCGAGTATCTGCGACCCGACCTCACCCTGTTCACCTACCTGCATCTCGCCGCCTACCCGAACGTCGCCACCGCTCTCACCGAGTCAGGTTGCACCGCCTTCGCCTACGAGACCGTGACGGATCAGCGCGGGGCGCTCCCACTTCTCGCGCCGATGAGCGAAATCGCCGGTCGGCTCGCGACGCAGATGGGCGCTCAGTTCCTCGCTGCCCATCACGGTGGCCGCGGTGTGCTCCTCGGTGGCTCGCCCGGGGTGCGGCCCGGTCGCGTCGTCGTCATCGGAGCCGGAAACGTCGGATGGAACGCCGCGCGGATGGCTGCCGGTCTTGAGGCGGAGGTCATCGTCGTCGATCGGGATCTCGATCGTCTCCGTTGGGTCGATCAGGTCTACCGCGGACGCGTCACCACTGCGGCCGCCAATCGGGGCTCCATCGGCCGTGCGGTGAGCGACGCCGACCTCGTCGTCGGCGCCGTGCTCGTCGCGGGCGACCGAGCGCCGGTCGTCGTCGATGAGGAGATGGTCGCCTCGATGCGGCCGGGATCGGTCATCGTCGATGTCGCCGTCGACCAGGGAGGGTGCATTGCCACCACCCGAGAGACGACGCACTCAGCCCCGACCTTCGTCGAGCACGACGTCATTCACTACGCCGTCGGCAACATGCCGGGGGCGGTCCCTCACACCTCGACTTTGGCGCTCACCAACGCGACCCTTCCCTACATCGGACGTCTTCTTGACAGCGGCATCGAACCGGCTGACCTCCCTGCTGAACTCCGCGCTGGTCTCAACGTCAGCTCCGGTCTCGTCGTCAACGACATCGTCGCCGCTTCCCTCGACTGAGATCCCGTCCGCGTCGGCTCCTACGCTCGACGGATGGACGGACTGCGACTCGGCTACAACACCGGATACTGGTCCTCAGGGCCGCCTAAGGGAGCTCTCGACGGTGTGCTCGAGGCCGATCGGCTCGGTTTCGACTCCGTATGGACCGCCGAGGCCTACGGCTCGGATGCGCTGACGCCCCTCGCCTGGTGGGGCTCGCGCACCGAGCAGATCAGACTCGGCACCGCGATCATGCAGATGTCGGCTCGCACCCCCGCGGCCACCGCGATGGCGGCGCTGACCCTCGATCACCTATCCGGAGGTCGATTCATCCTCGGGATCGGCGCCTCCGGTCCCCAAGTTGTCGAAGGCTGGTACGGGCGTCCCTACCCTCGACCGCTCGAGCGGACCCGCGAGTACGTCACCATCCTTCGCGAGATCATCGCTCGGGAGGGTCCGGTTGAGTTCCACGGGCGCCACCACGACCTGCCGTACACCGGTGAGGACGGGACCGGTCTCGGAAAGGCGCTGAAGTCCACCGTGCACCCACTGCGCGACCGCATCCCGATCTTCTTGGCCGCCGAGGGTCCGAAGAATGTGGCGCTGTCGGCCGAGATCTGCGACGGATGGCTCCCGCTCTTCTTCTCTCCGCGCGAGGATGCCTTCTATCGCCAGTGCCTCGAGGACGGCTTCTCCGCCTCTGGGGATCGCGAGCGCGCCGAGAGCTTCGAGGTCGCGGCGACCGTCACCGTTATCCCCGGAGAGGACGTCGAGGCCTGTGCCGACCTCGTCCGACCTCATCTCGCGCTGTACGCCGGGGGTATGGGTGCCCGAGGCGCGAACTTCCACTTCGAGGTCTTCGCCCGCATGGGCTACGAGGCAGTCGCCGAAGAGGTGCAACAGTTGTACCTCGCGGGCCGCAAGGAGGACGCCGCGCGAGCCATCCCCCTCGAGATGGTGGAGGACGTCGCCCTCGTCGGACCGATCGACAAGATTCGCTCCGAGATCCCGCGTTGGCGCGATACCTGCCTCACCACCGTGCTCCTCAGCGGGCCGGCCTCATCGCTCTCGTCGATGGCCGCGCTCTTCACCGACTGAGCGCCAACCCCCGGTCAGTCGCAGCAGGAGTCGCGCCAACCGCAGGCACGGCAGCGGAAATGCGCGTGCTCAGGGGCCATGTCGCCACCGCAATGGGGGCAGTCCGCGAAGGTCCCGAGTGGCGAGCGACAACTCGCAGCGACCTCCGTCGCGGTTCGCTCGCTCCTGTCCTCCACAGCGGTCATGCTCGCAGACTCCGGGGGTTCTGAAGCGGATGGGTCCACGTCGACCCCCGCTGGACAGCGTCGACCGTGTCGACCCCCGTTAGGTTGGCCGCTCGTGTCCACCGTCGCCGGCGATCCATCGTGAGCGCGACCGAAGTCACCCGTCACGGAACGGCGCGCGCGGCCCTGCGACACCGACGTTTCCGAATCCTCTTCATCGGGGCGACGCTCTCGAACGTCGGCACGTGGATGCAGAACTTCACCCTTCCCGCCTACATCGATTCGGTGACGGGGTCCGCCTCCCTCGTCGGACTGCTGGTGTTCGTGCAACTCGGTCCGCTCCTCTTGCTCTCAATTCCCGCTGGTGTGCTCGCCGACCGCTACGACCGGACCACCCTGGTGACCTCGATGCAGATCGTGATGATGGCCATGTCGGTCGTGCTGGCCCTATCGACGTGGAGCGACGCACCCCTGTGGACCATCTTTGTGATCCAAGGCGTCATCGGGGTTGCCAACACCATTCAGGCGCCTGCCTTCTCGGCGAGCATCCCGCTCCTCGTGGATCGTCGCGACATCCCAGGCGCGGTCAGCCTCAACTCCGCGATGATAAATGGGAGTCGGATCCTCGGACCCACCCTCGCCGCCGCTCTCGCGGCGCTCGGTGTTGGCATCCCCGGCCTCTTCGCGGTGAACGCGGCCACCTACGTCTTCCTTGCGGTGCCGATCGTGCTCGTCCGACTCCCGAACCCGGGCGGCGCGGGTCCGACGCGAGGACTGAGCGCCTTGACCACGGGCTTGAGGCTCGCTCGCGGGCGGCGCTCCCTCTCCCGTGTCCTGCTTTCGATGAGCGTCTTCTCGTTCGTCTGCCTTCCGTACATCGGTCTGTTCCCGTCGGTCGCCCGCCTCAACCTCGGCCTCTCCCCCGACGGCGCGACCTACAAATTCCTCTACATCGTCTGGGGTCTCGGCGCGTTCTTCGGATCGATCGCGGTCGGCACCGTCCTCTCGGGGGCGAGCCGGCGGAACGTGATCGTCCGCGGCTACGGGCTGTTCGCCCTCTTCCTCGGAATCTTCGCCCTGCTCCGGAGTCCGGCGGTGGCGTTCCCCGTCTCGGCCGCGCTCGGGTTCGTCTACTTCATGACCGCGACCGCATTGGTGACCGTTCTCCAAGAGAACCTCCTCGATCGTGAACGAGCCTCCGTCATGCCCCTGTGGTTCATGGCCTTCGGTGGAACGATCCCCTTCGGCAACCTCATCGCTGGCCCGATCATGGACGCCATCGGCGCCCGATGGGTCCTCGGTGTGGGTGCCGTCGCAGCGGTGGGCCTCGCTCGCTGGACTGATCTCGACCGACTCTCCCCCGACGACTTCGTGGCCATCGAGGATGTGGAGCCGGCACCGCGAGACGGACCGACGCGCTTGTTGTGAGCGGTCAGACCGCGAGGCTCCGACCGCTCAATCCGCGGTCAACAGCGCGACGACGCGCTCGAGACCCGCGACTCGGCTGCCCTTCACCAGCACCGCAGTCGATTCGTTGAAGTCGAGATCCGCGACCTCGGCGAGCGTGACCGGTGCGACCCCGTAGAGATCACAGTCGACCGCCACGAGCCGGATCCCGAGTTGACGGCACACATCGGAGATCGCGGCATGAGATCCACGCGGGTCCTCGAGCTCGGCCATGAGTCCCAGGACTGCGACATGGTGCTCGGCAGGGATGGCGATCAGCGCCCGAAGGGCCGCTTCGACTGAGGTGGGATTCGCGTTGTAGCTGTCGTCGATAACCACGAGGCCATCGCGCCCGTCCCTCACCGTCATGCGACCGGAGGCCGGAGCGACCGACGCCAACGCATCAGACGCCGCGGCGAGGTCGACCTCCAGCAGTCCGGCGACGGCCAGGGCCGCACAAGCGTTCGAGACCATGTGCTCCCCGGATACACCGAGACGCACATCGATCGAGCCCCATGGAGTGCGGGCGGTGAATCTCGGTCGAGCGCGCTCATCGAGCGTCACCGCCTCCGCGCGCACCTCCCCCCGGGCACCGAAGGTGATCACGGATCCAGCACACCGCGAGGCCATCGCGAGGACGCGAGCATCCGCTGCGTTCAGTACCGCCGCGCCCGAGACAGGAAGTGCTTCCACCAACTCCCCCTTGGCCCGCGCGACGCCATCGAGGCCGCCGACCAGCTCAGTGTGGGACTCACCAACCGCGGTCACGACTCCGATATCCGGCCGGGCGATGTCGCAGAGCTCGGTGATTTGCCCGTGACCTCGCATCCCCATCTCGACGACGAGGGCCTCACACCCCTCGGGCGCGTTGAGAACAGTGACGGGGAGTCCCTGCTCGTTGTTAAAGCTCGCGCGGTTGGCGTGGGTCCTGCGACCGGCGGAGAGAGCGGCGGCTGTGAGGTCCTTCGTTGACGTCTTGCCGACGCTGCCGGTGATACCGACCACTCGCGTGGTCGAGAGGTGGTGACGCCGGACCGCGGCGGCGAGCGAGGCGAGGGCCGCGAGCGTGTCATCGACGATCACCGCCGGTACATCGGCCGTCTCGACCATCGCACGGTTGGAGCACAGATGAAGCACCGCACCACGAGCGGCTGCGTCTAGGAGGTGGTGGTGACCATCGCGCTCAGCGACGATGGCCACGAACATCTGACCGGGAGTGATCGTGCGGGAGTCGAAGTCGGCTCCACTGACCGAGATCGACGAGAGGTCGCCGACCGGGACCCCGCCGACCGCGTCGGTCAGCCAAGGTGCCTCAATCCTCATCGCCTCGAACGGTACCGTCGGCCGGATGGGCAGCGCGGTCACCGAACTCGTCGTCCTCTTCGGAGGACGGTCGGCCGAGCACGACATCAGCTGTGTCACCGCGCGACACGTCATCGACGCGGTGGACCGGTCGCGCCACACCCTCACCCTGGTCGGCATCGACCGCGACGGACTCTGGCATCTCTCTGATGCAGCCGACGATGAGTTGAGCGCGACGGGACCTCAGATCGAGGCGAGTGAACTCCTTGGCGCTCGGGTCGGTACTGGCGCCGTGGTCCTCCCTCTGCTGCACGGCCCGCTCGGTGAGGACGGCACCATCCAAGGGCTACTCGAACTGGTGGACCTGCCCTATGTCGGATCTGGTGTCCTGGGCTCGGCACTCGCGATGGACAAGGCGATGGCCAAGACGGTCACGGGGGCGGTCGGAATCGCTCAAGCCGCGTATCTGGTCGTCACCGAGAACGACTTCGCCGCCGGCTCGTCAGCCGAGGAGGCGATCGCTCACCGCATCGGGGAAACACTCGGTTTCCCGTGCTTCGTGAAGCCCGCCAACATGGGGTCGAGTGTCGGTGTGAGCCGAGTCGATGAGCCCGCTGAAGTGCTCGATGCGGTGCGGCTGGCCCTGACCTACGACCGAGTGGTCGTCGTCGAGGAGGCGATCGTCGGTCGTGAGATCGAGGTGGCCGTCCTTGGCGGCGCCGATCCGATCGCCTCCGTGCCCGGGGAGATCATCCCGGGTGACCGCTTCTACTCGTACGCCGACAAGTACCTCGACGGACGCTCGCGCACCCTCGTTCCCGCGGATCTCGACCCGGAGGTCGCCGAGGCCGCGAGACAGCTTGCGCTGGAGGCGTTCCGGGCACTCCGGTGCGAGGGGCTTGCCCGCTGCGACTTCTTCCTCCCCGACGACGGTCGAGGACTTCTCCTCAACGAGGTCAACACGATGCCGGGCTTCACCCCGATATCGATGTACCCGAAGATGATGCAGGCCTCAGGTGTCCCCTACCCGGAGATCATCGAGCGGTTGATCGACCTCGCGGTTGAACGTCATGCCAGCCGGCGGCGCCGCGTCGACCACTGACGGTCAGGGTGCAAGTGCGGCGCGGATGAATCCACGCAGTTCATCGCGCAGCCGACGCAGCCCGGCGAGGTCCCGCGTCCAACCGACGGTCTCGAGCGCCTCTGGTTCGGTCGCGATACCCGTGACGGTGGCGTAAGCGAGGGCCGCGACCAGCCGGGGATCGGCGCGTCGGAGTCGACCGCGTTCCATCTCGCTCTCCAGATAGGCGACACAGGCCTCCACTAACGGAGCGATCCGGGAACGCAGACGTTCGACGAGCTCTGGGTCGAGGCGGCCGAGCTCTCGGACGAGACCGAGGAGCGCAGGCCGGCGGACCGCGGGGCCGAACACCGCCCGGATCACGGCGTCGATCCGTACGAGCGGATCGTCGTCGGAGGCGCGAATCGCGGCGGTGATCACCACGACGAGTTCGTCGGCGACCGTGTCGAGAACCGCGGCGACCAGCGCCTCCTTCGAAGGGAACCAATAGAGCACCGACTGCTTGCGCACGCCGACCGCGCGGGCGATCTCATCGAGCGACACCGCTTCGACACCCCGGAAGCCGAAGAGATCGACGGCTTCATCGAGGATCCGATCTCGCGTGGGACGCTCGGGCACCGGCGCAGTCTCGCATCCCACGACGCCGTCTACCACTTGGTAGAGAACCTGCTAGACATTGCGGTGTGATCGCCGAAGGCCTCGCGGGGAAGAAGATCGCCATCACCGGCGCGACCGGCTTCGTTGGCACCGCCCTCGTCGAGCGACTCCTGCGCGGGGTACCCGACTGTGAACTCGTCCTCTTGGTGCGCGACGGCCGTCGCACCTCGGCCGCCCGCAGGACCGAGCGGGAACTGCTCAGCAACGACGCCTTCGACCGACTTCGTGAGCAGCACGGCAAGGACGGATTCGCCGAGATGTGCGCACGACGGATCACCACCGTCGCCGGCGATGTCTCCACCGATGGTCTCGGGCTCGACGATGCCGCCCGCGCGGTGTTCGCGCAGGTCGACGTCGTCATCCACTCGGCGGCGACCGTGTCGTTCGACTCCCCTCTCGATCAAGCGGTCGAGATCAACCTGCTCGGCCCAACCCGCATCGCCGCGCTCTGCGCCGACCTCGGCATCACTCCTCACCTCGTCGCCGTGTCCACCTGCTACGTCGCCGGAAACCGCCGGGGCACGGCCCCCGAGCAACTGGTGAGCGACGGCCCCTTCGACATCGGGCTCGAATGGCGGGACGAGGTCACCTCGGCTCGCCGACTCAAGGGGGACACCGAGGCCGAGAGTCGCCGTCCCGAGCGGCTCCGCGAGTTCCGTAAGCGGGCGCGAGCGGAGCTCGGAGCGGCGGGCGCGCCGGCACTCGCCGCCAAGACGGAACAACTTCGAAATCGTTGGGTTCGAGACCAACTCGTTGCCGCTGGCCGTGCCCGGGCCGCGAGCGTCGGATGGCCCGACGCCTACGCGTTCACGAAAGCCCTCGGCGAGCAGGCCCTCACAGAGACTCGCGGAAATGTCCCGGTCTCCATCGTGCGCCCCTCCATCATCGAGTCGGCCTGGGCTGAGCCTCGTCCAGGTTGGATCCGAGGCTTCCGGATGGCCGAGCCGGTCATCCTCTCGTACGCCCGGGGCCTGCTCAAGGAGTTCCCCGGCGTCCCCGAGGGAACGATCGACGTCATCCCCGTCGACATGGTCGTCGCCGCGATCGTCGCCGTCGCCGCCGCCGGACCGTCGACCGCGCCGCCGATCACCCAGGTCGCTTCGGGCGGCATCAATCCGCTCCGTTATCGCGCCCTCGTCGACAATGTGAGCAGCTGGTTCACCGCCCACCCGCTCTACGACAACGACGGGCAGCCGATCATCGTCCCCGAATGGAGCTTCCCCGGCCGGGGTCGCGTTCAGACCCAGCTGACACGGGCGAAGACGCTGATCACCCGCGCCGAATCGACCCTCCAGGCCCTGCCCCTTCGAGGCCGGCAAGCCGAGCTCGCGGCCAATCTCGAAACGCGGCGGATGGAGGTCGAGCGCGCCCTCGAGTACGTCGAGCTCTACGGCCTCTACACCGAGTGCGAGGCGATCTACCAGGTCGACAATCTCCTCGCTCTCTGGGAGCAGTTGCCCGAGAACGACCGCCGCGACTTCGCCTTCGACCCGCGACTGGTGGACTGGCCGACGTACATCAACGAAATCCACCTGCCCTCGATCATCGAGCACGCTCGGGTCAAGACCACACCGGGTCGGGCCAAGACGACCGACCGGACCGCCCGACTCCGACGCCAGGTGCTCGACCCGGCCCGACAGGTGGCCGCGTTCGACCTCGAGAACACCCTCATTGCGTCCAACGTCGTCGCCAACTACTCGTGGCTCGCCACGCGGCGCCTCGATCGCGGTGAGCGACTCCGCTACATCGCCCGCACCCTCGCCGAAGCGCCCTCGCTTCTCCGGCTCGATCGCCGCGACCGCACCGACTTCCTCCGTCACTTCTACCGGCGCTACGAGCACGCCCCGATGGAGCAGATCGAAGAGGACGTCACCGCGATGATGACCCATCTCGTCCTCACCAAGAGCTTCCCCGAGGGGATTCGCCGCGTTCGAGAGCACCGCGCCGCCGGCCACCGAACGATCCTGATCACCGGGGCCCTCGACTTCAACGTCGCCGGACTGCGCCCCCTCTTCGACGAGATCGTCGCCGCTGAGATGAGCGTCCGCCCCGACGGCACCTTGAGCGGCGAGATGACCACGGTTCCGCCGACCGGCGAGGCACGAGCCCAACTCCTCGCTGATTACTGCGACGCCGAGGGATTCCGCATGGAGGAGTGCGTCGCCTACGCCGACTCGTCATCCGACCTCCCGCTGTTCGAGGCGGTCGGATTCCCCGTCGCCGTGAATCCTGAGACTCGGCTGGCCGCCATCGCCCGCAAACGTGGCTGGCTCGTCGAGCACTGGTCGAAGGCCGCGGGCGGACCTCGCCCGCTCCTCCCGATCGCGCCCTTCGGCGACGAGCGCCTGCGACGAGGTGGGCGATGAGAGCCCTCAGCGTTCGCCGCAGCGTCCCCCGCTTCGGGGCCGCGCGCCTCGTCTCGACCATCAGCCAGCGCTCCGCGACCCGGGTCGGACCGCTCACCCTCGGAGAGGTCGACGATCCGGAGCAGCCCGGACCGGGTTGGGAGCGCATCGAGACAGCGCTCTCGGGAATCTGCGGCTCCGATCTCGCGCTCGCTGAGGGACGGGCGTCGGCCTACTTCGAGGACTGGGTCTCCTTCCCCTTCATTCCCGGACACGAGATCGTCGGTACCCGCGCGGACGGACAACGGGTGGTCATCGAACCGGTGCTCGGCCATACCGCTCGGGGTGCGGTGCCCCCCTCCCCCGAGGCCGCGCCGGGCGACGGAGACGACTACCGCCACCTCGTCACCGGTCCACTCGAGCCTGGGATCCAAACCGGTTTCTGCAACTCGACCGGTGGCGGGTGGGCGCCGTGGTTCTGGGCCCATGAGTCCCAGATCCATTCGATTCCCGACTCGCTTCCCGACGAGGCGGCGGTGCTCGTCGAGCCACTGGCGGGCGGCGTTCACGCCGCCTTCAGCGTGCGCGAGGCGCTTCGCCGCGGTGGCCTCCTCGACCGCGGTCCCCTCGTTGTCGGCGTGCTCGGTGCCGGAACGATGGGACTCGCGACCGTCGCCGCCCTCCGCGCTCACGTGCCCGAGGTTGAGATCGTGGTCGGTGCTCGCTACCCACACCAATTCGCGATCGCCCGCGCCCTTGGGGCCGCGGAGGTCGTTCGCTCCGGTGATCTCTCGGCCGCCATCCGTCGGCGAACCGGAGCCCACGTCATCGGTCGCCATCTCTCTTCCGGGGCGCACTGCCTCGTCGACGCGGTCGGTTCATCCGATTCCATCTCGGCGAGCGTGTCCATGACCCGCCCCCGCGGTCGCGTCGTGCTGCTCGGCATGCCGGCCGACGTCTCCCTCGACCTCACTGCGCTCTGGCATCGAGAGACCGAGTTGCGAGGTTGCTACACCTACGGCACCGAGACCCTCGACGATGGGACGTCGGCGCGCACCTTCGATCTCGCCATCGCGCTCGCCCAGTCGACCGGAGCCGAGCGACTCGTCTCGGCCACCTACCCGCTCGATCGCCACGTCGATGCCTTGGCCCACGCGGCCGAGGCGGGGAGACGCGGCGCCGTCAAGATCGCCTTCGACCTCAGGAGGGGCAACTGATGCCACGACCCGGATTCGTCCTCGACGTCGATCGTTCGACGCCGCCCATGTTGTTCTGGCACGGAGAGAGGTTCAGCCTCGAGCGCCTCCCCGCTGACCGATCGCGAGTCATCTACCCCGCGGAGCCATTGCCGGGCCTGAGCGACCCGGACGGCGCGATACGTCGGGCCCTCCTCGAACCCCTCGACATGGAACCGCTCCCTTCCCTGCTTCAGGCCGGGATGCGACTCACGATCTGCTTCGACGACGCGAGCCTCTCGCTACCGAAGATGCGCCGTCCCGATTCCCGTCAGCGCATTATCGAAGCGGTCCTCGACATGGCGGCGGAGGCGGGAGTCGACGACGTCCACATCATCGCTGCGCTCGGCCTCCATCGGCGCATGCACGACTACGAGCTTCGCCATGTGCTCGGCGATCGGATCTTCGACGCCTTCCACCCCTCGGGGGCGCTCTATCAACACGATGCTGAGGATCACGCCAACCTCGTCGTCCTCGGCGAGACCGACCACGGTGAAGTGCTCGAGATCAACCGACGGGTCGCCGAGTCCGACCTGGTGGTCTACGCCAATGTGAATCAGGTCGCCATGGACGGCGGTTGGAAGTCGCTCGTCACCGGGGTCGCCTCCTACCGGTGTCTCTCACACCATCACAATCCCGAGTCCTTGCAGAACACCCGGAGCCTGATGGATCGCCATCACTCCGCCCTCCACCACTCCATCTGGAGGATGGGCGCGGTCCTCCGCGACAACGGGCCGAAGGTGTTCCAAATCGAGTCGACGATCAACAACGACGCCTTCCCATCGCCCTTCGACTTCCTCTCCAAGCGCGAGTGGGAGTGGACCGGCCGCGACCGCGCCACGTTCCTCGCCACCTCCAAAGCACTCGACCGCACACCTCGCCGGCTCGCGCGTCGAATCTTCCACTCAATCGAGGCTCCCTACGCAATGACCAGCGTGCAGGCCGGCTTCACCGAGACCGTGCACGAGCGAACCCTCGAGCACGTGCACGCCCAGCACATCGTTCCCGTGGAGGGCCAGACGGACATCCTGACGATGGGGATCCCGTTCATCAGCCCCTACAACCCGGAATCGATCATGAATCCGATCCTCGTCATGTGCATGGGACTCGGTTACCTCTTCAACATGTACCGGGGTCGACCGCTGGTCCGCGAGGGAGGTGTCGTCATCATGACGCACCCGACGACCAAGGAGTTCCACCCCGTCCACCACCCGAGTTACATCGACTTCTTCGACGAGGTCCTCGCCGACACCACCGACCCAGCGGAGATGTCGCAGCGCTGGGAACGCAAGTACGCCGAGGACGAGTGGTATCGGCATCTCTACCGGACCGGCAACGCGTACCACGGCGTGCACCCGTTCTACGCCTGGTACTGGGGGGCGCACGGCCAGCAGTGGGCTGGCCGCGTGATCATCGTCGGTGGAGATCCCGCGACCGTCCGCCGCCTCGGCTTCACGCCGGCGTCGACGATGGACGACGCCTTCGAACTCGCCAGCGAGGTCGTCGGGCGCTCCCCGACCATCACCCACCTCCACGTCCCCTCCGTCTTGGTCGCGGACGTGCACTAGCCGTGGAGCGAGCCGACCTCTCCCGCCGCCTGCAACGGCTGATCGGCCCGTTCGAGCGGCTGACCCGTCTCGGCCTGCGACCACTCGGCCGGCGCGGTTTCCCGTATCTCCCGCCCCCCGTTCCCAACGGGGTGACCGTTCCCGAGCCCCCAGACGAACTCGGGGCCGAGTACGACACCGACTGGGCCCGCCGGCCCCTTGCCCGAGAGGCCCGCCGCCTGATCGCTCGTGGGCCACTTCGACTCGGCACCGTGGTCCTCGCTCGGCCGACCGTCGACGGACTCGACCGCCTAAGCGACCTCGCCGCCCTCGATCCAGCGCCCCCGCTCATCTTCGCCCCCAACCATCACAGCCATCTCGACACCCTGCTCATGACCTCGGTCATCCCTCGACCCTGGCGCGATGAGTTGGCTGTGGCCGCTGCCGCCGACTACTTCTTCGACCGGAGGTGGAAGGCCACGATCTCCGCGCTCGCGCTCAACGCCATACCCATCGATCGTGAAGTCACGAATCGGCGATCGAGCGATCGTTTCCGAGAACTCGTCGACGACGGTTCGAGCTTGCTCATCTATCCGGAGGGTGGTCGCTCACCCGACGGTTGGGGTCAGGGCTTCAAGGGTGGCGCGGCGTATCTCTCGGCACGCACCGGCGCCGCCGTCGTCCCCGTGTACATCGATGGCACGGGCGCGATATTCGGCAAGGGAGCATCCCGGCTTCGACCCGGTCGGACCCGAGTGGTGTTCGGTCGCCCCATGCGCCCGCTCGAGGGTGAGAACACCCGACGGTTCAGCGACCGGATCGAGCAGGCCGTGAACCGCCTCGCACTGGAGGCGAACGGTGACTATTGGACCGCCGCCCGCGCTGCCGCCTCAGGAGAGCCAACTGGACTCCATGGGCCATCGGGCTCACCCTGGCGTCGCGCTTGGGCCCTCACCGAGTTCCGTCGGCGTGGTGTGGCGGGACGGAGCGGACGAGGCCGCGCCTGGCCTGACCTCGGACGTCGCGGAGACTGAGCGGGGTCAGCAGTCGCCGACGGGGATGATCAGTGATCCCCCGATGATGAAGCTCGAGTAGACCGGGTTGGTCGCGTTCGCCCGGGCGAGAGCCTCGATCGAAGTCTCGTACTTTCGAGCGACCACCGTCGGGTTGTCTCCAGCCACGACCTCGTGTTGTTCGAACGTGCAGTTGGCTCCGCTCGTCGCACCACCGGTCGCCACCGCGGTGGCGACCGCCTCGGGTAGCACGGCTCCCGGCGGGATGATGAGGGTGCCCCCGAGTAGGAAGTTCGTGTACACCGGATTGGTCGCGTTCGCCTCGGCGAGTTGCTGAATGGAGATGCTGAACCGTTCGGCCACCCTGGACGGGTTGTCACCCGAGACGATGATGTACTCGATGGGCTCCATCAACTGGCCGAGCACCGTGGTCGTCGTCGGCGGCAGAGTGGTCGTGGTGGTGGTGACCAGTTCCTTCACCACATAGGAGGTCGGCTGAATCGGTGCCACGGTCGGAGAGACGGACGCATCATCGGTAGCGCAACCGACGCCGAGAACCGCCAAGCCGAGAACGACCGGGGTCGCGAGCGCCGTCCGTCGCTTCATGGTCGCATCGTATTCCGTTCACCCCTCGACCCGAGGGCACCGGACGTCAGACCAGCGGACGAGCGGTCGGCGGAATCGGACGCGGAAGCCTGCTCTCCCCCATGAGGAACTCATCGACTCCCGCCGCGGCGGCACGACCCTCCGCGATTGCCCACACGATCAGGCTCTGACCACGCCCCATGTCACCGGCGACGAAAACCCCGGGAATCGAGCTCATGTAGTGATCGTCACGGGCGACGTTGCCTCGAGGGTCGAGTTCGACACCGAGACGATCCAACCACGATCCCCGTTCCGGACCGACGAATCCGAGGGCGAGGAACACGAAGTCGGCAGGAATCTCACGATCGGTTCCCTCGACTTTCTGGAAGCGGCCATCGACCAACTCGACCTCGTGAACGAGGAGTCCACGGACGTTCCCCTCCCCGTCGTCGAGAAATCGTTCCGTGTTGACCGAATAGACGCGATCCCCACCCTCGGCGTGGGCTGAAGTGACCTTGTAGACCATCGCGTACTGCGGCCATGGATTCGATCCGGCGCGCTCCTCCGGCGGTCGGGGCATGATCTCCAGCTGGGTCACCGAGGCGGCTCCCTGCCGATGCGCCGTCCCGAGGCAGTCAGCGCCGGTGTCGCCACCGCCGATGATCACGACATGACGCCCGTTGACGTCGATCGGCGAGGCCTCCATGTCGCCGAGCTGCACCCGGTTCGCGAGGGGCAGGTACTCCATCGCCTGATGGATGTTGGCGAGTTCCCGACCGGGCACATCGAGATCGCGCCACGCGGTCGCGCCACAGGCGAGGACCACCGCGTCGTTGCTCGCCGTCAGGACGTCGATATCGATGTTCTCGCCAACGATCGCACCAGTTCGGAACTCGGTGCCCTCAGCGACCATCTGCTCGAGACGTCGGTCGATGTGGCGCTTCTCCATCTTGAACTCCGGAATGCCATACCGCAGCAGTCCTCCGATCCGATCGGCTCGCTCCAGCACCACTACTTCGTGTCCGGCTCTGGTGAGTTGCTGGGCTGCGGCGAGACCGGCCGGACCGGAACCGATGACAGCGACGCGCTTACCGGTCCGAACCGATGGAGTCTGCGGGGTCACCCACCCCTGCTCAAAGGCGTGGTCGATGATCTCAACCTCGACCTGCTTGATCGCCACGGGTGGCTGGTTGATCCCGAGGACGCACGCCGACTCGCACGGTGCCGGGCAGAGACGACCGGTGAATTCGGGGAAGTTGTTCGTGGCGTGCAGCCGGTCGAGGGCGGCGCGCCAGTGCTCGCGATAGACGAGGTCGTTCCAGTCCGGAATCAGGTTGCCGAGGGGGCAACCGTTATTGCAGAACGGAATACCGCAGTCCATGCATCGGCCGGCTTGGAGGCGGAGGTCCTCGGCCGGGAACTCCTCGTACACCTCACGCCAGTCGCGGAGGCGAACCGGCACCGGTCGCATCTCAGGAAGTTTCCGATCCCACTTCAGGAATCCCGTTGATTCACCCACGCGATGCCTCCATCACTCGGTCAAGGGTCGCCCGCTCATCAAGACCATCGCGGCCCGCCTGCTCCATGACATCGAGCACACGGCGGTAGTCGGTCGGCATGACCTTCCGGAAACGACCTGACTCAACCGACCAGGAGGCCAGCACCCGACGGCCGATCTCGGATCCGGTGTGCTCGACATGGCGAGCGACGATGTCGTGGACGAACGCGGTGTCGTCGTCGTCGAGTTTCTCGATCTGCACCATCTCGGGGTTGACCCGTCGGTCGAAGGATCCGTCAGGGTCGTAGACGTAGGCGATGCCGCCCGACATCCCAGCACCGAAGTTCCGTCCGGTCGCACCGAGCACGACGACGCGTCCTCCGGTCATGTACTCACAACCGTGATCGCCGATGCCCTCGACCACCGCGGACGCACCCGAGTTGCGGACGCAGAAACGTTCTCCGACTCGACCGCGGATGAACATCTCGCCAGAGGTCGCCCCGTAGCCGATCACGTTGCCTGCGATGACCTGCTCCTCGGCGACAAACCGCGAGTTCTGGGGTGGCCGGATGACGAGGCGACCGCCGGAGAGGCCCTTGCCGACGTAGTCATTGGCATCTCCCTCGAGGGTGAGGGTGATCCCGCGTGGCACGAACGCCCCGAAACTTTGACCAGCGGAACCCTCGAAGTCGACGTGGATCGTGTCGTCGGGAAGACCCTCGCCTTTCCACGCCTTGGTGACCTCGTGACCGAGCAGCGTGCCAACCGTCCGGTTGACGTTGCGGATCTGACGGCTGATCGTGACCGGCACGCCCTCGGCGATGGCCTGTCGAGCCTCGGCGATCAACTCGGCGTCGAGCGCCTCATCGAGGCCGTGGTCCTGTCCGCGGGTGCAGTGAAGCGCCTGGTCGTAGTGGTTGTCCGCCGGGGCGAGAATCGGCGAGATATCGAGTCCTGACGCCTTCCAATGGTCGATGGCGGGCCGGGTGTCGAGCGCTTCGACACGTCCGATCATCTCGTCCATCGTCCGGAATCCGAGTTGGGCCATGTGCTCGCGCACCTCCTCGGCGATGAACTCGAAGAAGTTGACGACGAACTCGGGGCGGCCGGAGAAACGGCTCCGGAGTTCCGGGTTCTGCGTGGCGATTCCGACCGGGCAGGTATCGAGATGGCAGACGCGCATCATCACGCAGCCGGACACGACGAGTGGCGCCGTGGCGAACCCGAACTCCTCCGCCCCGAGGAGAGCGGCGATAACGACGTCACGCCCGGTCTTCAGCTGACCGTCGGTCTGGACGACGATTCGATCCCGAAGGCCGTTCATCACAAGCGTCTGCTGGGTTTCGGCAAGCCCCAGTTCCCATGGGCCCCCGGCATGCTTCAGGGAGGTCAACGGCGACGCGCCCGTTCCCCCGTCGTGTCCGCTGATGAGCACCACATCCGCCTTGGCCTTCGAGACACCCGCCGCGACGGTGCCGACCCCCATCTCCGCGACGAGCTTGACGTGCACTCGGGCTGACGGGTTGGAGTTCTTCAGATCGTGGATCAGCTGCTTCAGATCCTCGATGGAGTAGATGTCGTGATGAGGGGGCGGGCTGATGAGTCCAACTCCCGGGGTCGAGTGCCGAGTGCGGGCGATCCACGGGTACACCTTGTGGCCGGGCAGCTGACCGCCCTCACCGGGCTTGGCACCCTGGGCCATCTTGATCTGGATGTCGTCGGAATTGGTGAGGTACTCCGCGGTCACACCGAAGCGTCCCGAGGCGACCTGTTTGATGGAGGATCGACGCGCCGGGTCATGGAGCCGATCCGCGTCCTCGCCTCCCTCCCCGGTGTTCGACTTCGCGCCGATCGAGTTCATCGCGACAGCGAGGGTCTCGTGCGCCTCGGCGGAGATCGAGCCGTACGACATCGCCCCGGTCGAGAACCGGCGCAGGATCTCCGAGGCCGGCTCGACTTCCTCGATCGGCACTGGGGTTCGATCGTCGGCGAACTTCATTAATCCGCGGAGCGTGGCGAGCCGGTCGGACTGCTCGTCGACAAGCGAGGTGTACTGCTTGAAGATGTCGTAGCGCTTCGAACGGGTGGCGTGCTGGAGCCGGTACACCGTCTCCGGGTTGAACAGGTGGTGTTCCCCCTCCCGACGCCACTGGTACTCGCCACCGACCTCGAGGCGCCGGTGGGCGCGCTCCTCGGGTCGCTTCGGATTGGCCACGGCATGGCGCATCTCGATGGCCGTCGCGATCTGGTCGAGCCCGATACCTCCAAGGCGGCTCACCGTGCCGGTGAAGTACCGCTCGACCAGGTCGTCCGCCAGTCCGATCGCCTCGAAGATCTGCGCGCCGGTGTATGAGGCAACGGTCGAGACCCCCATCTTCGACATGACCTTGAGCACGCCCTTGCCACAGGCCTTGATGTAGTTCTTGACCGCTACGCGCGGGTCGACGCCACCGAGGCCGTGGAGCCCCTCGGCGATCATGTCCTCGATCGACTCGAACGCGAGGTACGGGTTGATGGCCCCGGCGCCGTAGCCGATGAGCAGCGCCATGTGATGCACTTCCCTCGCGTCCCCGGCCTCCACAACCAGACCCGCCATCGTGCGTTGACGGGTGCGGACCAGGTGGTGGTGGACGGCGGATGTGAGCAGGAGCGACGGGATAGGCGCCTTCGTCACGTCGGCGTTGCGGTCCGACAGGACGATGACCCTCGCCCCAGTGTCGATCGCTTCGCTCACCTCGGTGAAGATCTCCTCGAGGCGACGCCCGAGCGCGCTGCCCCCTCCGGCGACCTCGTAGAGCCCGCTGACGACGTGTGCGCGCAGTCCGGGGTGGTCTCCGTCGTCGTCCGCGTGGATGATCTTCGCCAGTTCGTCGTTGTCGATGATCGGGAACGGCAACGCGAGCTGGCGGCAGGAATCCGGGCCCGGCTCAAGGAGGTTGGCCTCGGGCCCGATCGTCGCGGAGACCGCCGTGACGACCTCCTCGCGGATCGCATCGAGCGGTGGGTTGGTGACCTGAGCGAAGAGTTGCTTGAAGTAGTCGAAGATCAGCCTCGGACGCTCGGAGAGCACCGCGAGCGGGGTGTCGGTCCCCATGGAACCGATCGGTTCGGCTCCGGCGGTCGCCATCGGAGCAAGGATCAGTTTCAGCTCCTCATGGCTATACCCGAACATTTGCTGTCGACGGAGGACGCTCTCGTGACTGAACACGACGTGCTCGCGGTCAGGGAGGTCGTCGAACTCGACGAGCCCCTCGGTGAGCCAGGCGCCGTAGGGACGCTCGGCGGCGAGCTCGGACTTGATCTCCTCGTCGTCGATGATGCGACCGCGTCGCGTGTCGATGAGGAACATCTTCCCCGGCTGGAGGCGGCCCTTCATGACCACCTTGGCGGGATCGATGTCGATCACGCCGACCTCCGAGGCCATGACCACCAGATCGTCGTCGGTCACCCAGTACCGGCTCGGACGGAGCCCGTTGCGATCGAGCACGGCCCCGATCACCTCGCCGTCGGTGAAGGTGACACTCGCGGGCCCGTCCCAGGGCTCCATGAGCGAGGAGTGGAACCGGTAGAAGTCGCGACGCTCGCGGTCCATCGCGTCGTTGTTCTCCCACGCCTCGGGGATCATCATCAGCACGGCGTGGTGGAGCGGCCGGCCGGCAAGATGAAGCAGTTCCAGCACCTCGTCGAAGCGGGCGGTGTCACTGGCGCCAGGAGTGCAAATCGGGAAGGCGCGATCGAGGTGGGGAAGGTTCGGAGAGGCCGCCATGGCCTCTCGGGCCCGCATCCAGTTCTGGTTGCCCTGGACGGTGTTGATCTCGCCGTTGTGCGCGACATACCGGTACGGATGCGCAAGGGGCCAGGAGGGGAAGGTGTTCGTGGAGAACCGCGAGTGCACCAGCAAGAGCGCGCTCTCCGTCCTCTCATCGGTGAGATCGGGGTAGAAGGCGCTCAGCTGCGGTGTGGTGAGCATGCCCTTGTAGACGAGCGTGCGGGAGGAGAGTGACGGGAAATAGGTAGCCAGCTCACCGCTCAGCTCATGCTCCACCCGTTTGCGGGCGACGAAGGCGAGCCGGTCCACCTCGACACCACGGCGGCCATCCCCCGGGGTCACAACCAATTGCTCGAATCGCGGCATGGCGGCCCGCGCGGTCGCGCCGAGGGTGGACGGGTCGGTGGGAACCTCGCGCCAAGCGACGACGCTCAGGCCCTCGGATTCCATGATGCGGCCGATCTCGGCTCTCGCTCGCTCCGCCGTGTCGTGGTCTGTCGGCAGGAACGCCATCCCGACGGCGTACTCGCCAACAGCGGGGAGGTGCGGTCCGATCACGCCGCGCAGAAGGCGGTCGGGCACCTGAATGAGGATCCCTGCCCCGTCACCGGTGTCGGGCTCGGCTCCGGTGGCGCCGCGGTGCTCGAGGTTGGTGAGCGCGCGAAGCCCGGTCAGCACCAGTTCGTGGCTAGCGCGGCCCTTGATATCGGCCACGAAGGACACCCCACAGGAGTCGTGCTCGAATCGGGGGTCGTACAGGCCACGACGGGCTGAACTTTCTCGAACGGGTCGGGTCGTCATGAAGCGCTCCAAGTAGGGGGTTGGCGCTGGGACGACGTTGGCCCAGGCGTCGTACTCTAGTCGCGCGAGGCCCGCGGGACACCGCGGAGACGCGATGCTGCTCAGTCGCTGAAGACCGGCGGGCGCGACTCGAGGTTCGAGGTGATCGCCTCGACCTGATTGGGTCGGCCGATGAGGGCGGAGATCTCACGACGCTCGGCGGCGAACTGCTCGGCGAACCCGGCGTGAGCCGTTGTGGTGAGCAGCCGCTTCGCCGCGCGCACGGCCTCCGGATTCCGGGAGGCGATCTCACCGGCGACCGACATCGCCTCGGTGAGCGGGTCCTCGCTGAGGCGGGTGACGAGACCGAGTTGGAATCCCTCCGCGGCATCGAGGATCCGGCCCGTGAACGTCAACTCGCGCGCGATGTCGGGCCGAACGAGACGATCGAGCATGAGGGTGCCGGTCATGTCCGGGATGATCCCCCAGTGGATCTCCCGAACCGAGAGCTGGGTACCAGGGTGCGCGATGCGGATGTCAGCACCGAGCGCGATCTGAAGCCCCCCACCGAGCGCGTGACCGTGCATGGCAGCGATCACTGGAACGGCGAGTTCCTGCCACACCCAGCAGATCTGCTGACCGAGGTGGGTCAGCCCTGATTCCGTGAGTCGACCAGGAGAGCCGTCCGCTCCGGTCGTGTCCGCTCCTGCCTCGAGCATCGTCGCGAATCCTGAGAAGTCGAGCCCAGCGCAGAAGGAGGCCCCCGCTCCCGTGAGGACCACCACCCGCACATCCGATCGCGCCTTCAACTGCTCGCCGACGGCGGCGATCGCGAGGAACTGGCGCCCGTCGAGGGCGTTGCGCTTGTCGGCGCGCTCGAACCGCACCACAGCGACACCGGACTCGATGCGAAGGGAGACGCGCTCTGGGTCGCTGGTCTCGATCTCGTTGCTCATCCCGCGAGTCTGACAGACCCGTCCGAGCGACCACCGACCGTGGCACGCGGTGCGTGATCTGCGATGCTCCGTCGATGAGCACCACCCCAGACTCGCCCCCTGATGCCCCGAGCACCCTCGGATTGAGCGCCGATGAGGTGCTCACGACCACGCGGAGTGTGCGAAAGCGTCTCGATTTCGACCGTCCGATCGATCGGCGTTCGGTGATGGAGGCGCTCGACATCGCGCTCCAAGCGCCGACCGGCTCCAACCGTCAAGGGTGGCAGTGGGTGTTCATCGACGACCAGTCCAAGAAGGACGAGCTCGCCCGCATCTACTCGGAGAACTTCTCTCTCTACCGCAATCTCCCGAGACCGTCCTACGCCGATGGCGACCCTCGCGCTCAGGCCGCCGATCGCGTGGTCGACTCAGCGCAGTATCTCGCCGATCACTTCGCGCGGTCTCCATTGCTCATGATCCCCTGCATCGAAGGAAAGCCCGAGACATCGGGATCATCCGCCGCGTTCTGGGGATCGCTTCTGCCCGCTGTGTGGAGCTTCATGCTCGCCCTGCGCGAACGCGGTATGGGTTCAGCCTGGACCACGCTCCACCTGATCAACGGCGGGGAGGAAGCGGCGGCTGAGCTCCTTGGCATCCCATTTGACCGATATAGCCAGGGTGGGCTGTTCCCGATCGCGTACACGAAGGGCACCGACTTCCGCGCGGCGTCCAGACTTCCCGCTGGCGACCTCACCCACTGGAACACCTGGGGCGACTCGGGGGCCTGAGTCGACGTTCCACACCGCAGTGACGGCCTGCTCACCCTGAGGGGCTGCTTCGTATAGTGGACGCCATGGCCGTCAGCTCCTCCACCCCCGTCGAACTCGTCGAGCGCGTCTACTCAACCCTCCCCGAGCGCGTGTCGATCGCGTCACGCAGACTCGGCCGACCGTTGACCCTCGCCGAGAAGATTCTCGTCAACCATCTGGCCGATCCGGAGGGCCAGGACCTGGAGCGGGGTGTCTCGTACGCCGACTTCCATCCCGATCGCGTCGCAATGCAGGACGCCACCGCCCAGATGGCGCTGTTGCAGTTCATGACGGCCGGTCTGCCCGAGGCGGCGGTCCCGTCGACGGTGCACTGCGACCATCTGATCCAGGCCAAGGTGGGGGCGTCGATCGATCTCGGTGTCGCGGTCGACACCAACCGCGAGGTCTACGACTTCCTTCGCACCGTCTCGGCCAAGTACGGCCTCGGGTTCTGGGGTCCGGGTTCGGGCATCATCCACCAGGTCGTCCTGGAGAACTACGCCTTCCCGGGCGGGATGATGATCGGCACCGATAGCCACACGCCGAACGCCGGCGGTCTCGGCATGGTCGCCATCGGTGTCGGCGGTGCCGACGCGGTTGACGTGATGACCGGCTTCCCGTGGAACGTCCGTTGGCCGAAGGTGATTGGTGTGCGCCTCACCGGAACGCTCAGCGGGTGGTCGTCTCCGAAGGATGTGATCCTCGAGGTTGCTCGTCGTCTTACCGTCGAGGGAGGCACGGGCGCGATCGTGGAGTACCACGGACCGGGTGCCGATTCGATCTCGGCCACCGGCAAGGCGACGATCTGCAACATGGGAGCGGAGATCGGGGCGACGACCTCGCTGTTCGGGTACGACTCGCAGATGGCGGACTACCTCCGCGCGACCGGCCGCGCCGGTATCGCCGACGCCGCCGACCGGGTCGCGAATCACCTCCGAGCCGATGACGGGGCGCACTACGACGAACTCGTCGAGATCGACCTCGACTCACTCCGTCCCCTCATCAACGGCCCCCACTCCCCTGACCGCGCCCACCGAATCGGCGCCGAGGGTGTTGGCGCTGCGGCGGCGGAGCACGACTGGCCGCTGGAAGTTTCCGCAGCGCTCATCGGGTCATGCACGAACTCGTCCTACGAGGACCTCACCCGGGCTGCGGCGATCGCGCGTCAGGCGGCCGCGCATGGTCTGACCGCGCGCACCGAGCTGTTGATCACCCCGGGCTCCGAGCAAACCCGAGCCACGATCGAGCGGGACGGCATCCTCGCCGACCTCGAGGCCGTCGGGGCGACGGTGCTCGCGAACGCCTGCGGTCCCTGTATCGGCCAGTGGAGCCGTCCCGAGTCGACGACCGGCCAGCCGAACACGATCGTGAACTCCTTCAACCGGAACTTCCCGAAGCGGAACGACGGATCTCCGAACACACTCTCGTTCGTGACGTCGCCCGACACGGTGATGGCGATCGCGCTGTCCGGTCGACTCGACTTCGATCCGGTCACCGACACGATCACCGCTCCAGACGGCACCGAGGTTCGACTCGACGCGCCGGTCGGCGAGGTGCTCCCAGCCGCGGGGTACGACCCGGGCGAGGACACCTTCACCCCGCCACCGGCAGACCGGAGCTCGGTTTTTGTTGAGGTGTCCCCGACGAGCGACCGCCTGCAACTTCTCGAGCCCTTCCCCGCGTGGGACGGCGGCGACTACGAGTCGCTGCCGGTGTTGATGAAGGCGCGAGGCAAGTGCACCACCGATCACATCTCGGCAGCTGGGCCCTGGCTCAAGTACCGGGGGCATCTCGAGAACATCTCGGGCAACCTCTTCGCCGGCGCCGTGAACGACTTCGACGGCGAGGTCGGCATCGGACTCGACATCACCGATGACGGTCGGCGCGCCTACCCGGAGATCGCCCGCCGCTATCACGAGGCCGGCATCCGTTGGGTCGCGATCGGCGATCGCAACTACGGAGAGGGCTCCTCTCGCGAGCACGCTGCGATGGAACCGCGCTTCCGCAACGGGGTCGTTGTTCTGGCCCGTTCTTTCGCCCGAATCCACGAGACCAACCTGAAGAAGCAAGGGATGGTGCCGCTCACCTTCGTGGATCCGGACACCTACGACCGCATCGGTGAACAGGACCGGATCAGCGTTCTCGGACTGCCGCCCGTCCCGGGCAGTGAGGTCACCTGTCGCATCGAGCGCCCTGACGGATCTTCCGAGGAGTTCCGGGCATCGCACACGTTCAGTCCCGAGCAGGTGGAGTGGTTCGTCGCGGGATCAGCGCTCAACATCGTGCGGGAACGGGTCTCCTCGGGTGGCGCCTGACGACCTGCTGCGGTCCACCGGCGCCTCGCGGACCTTCACTGGACGGTCGATTTCCGACGCCGAGTTGCACGACATCCTTGACGACGCTCGTTTCGCTCCCTCAGGAGGAAATCGGCAGCCATGGCGGGTCGTCGCTCTGCGCGATCCCGACGTGCGCTCGCAGGTGGTCGAGGCGACGCGACCTGTCTGGGATGACTACGTCGCGATCACCGAGGACGGGCGGGTGCCCTTCAACGTGG
>VMBT01000507.1_pt1 | contig 24974 bp, 25 predicted proteins | sample 4404301 | NCBI WGS metagenome assembly VMBT01 (sample SAMN12238535, study PRJNA552566) | marine metagenome | isolation source: Coastal seawater | place: USA: coastal Georgia, Sapelo Island | collected 2008-08/2009-08
TATTAAAAAGGGGATCACCATTTGGATTTCAGGTCCAAAACCACTTTGTACCTTCAAAGTAATTTGTCCATCCATTTTTTTTTTATTATAAAATTTTATATTTTCTGGGAAAGTAATCCCAGCGTATTTTTCAGCTATGTGATGCCAATTTAGGAAAATATGGGTTTGAATTGAGCCCAGCCTACTTATTTTCTTTTCAACAATTTTTTCTGTAATTTTTAAAAGAGGTTTCATTTTTTTAAATAACATTTTGTAGTAAAGATATATATATAATTACTCATGATTAAAACAAAAAAAAATAACAATGAAAAATTCTCTGTTAGGTTATTACACTGGTATGATAACAACAAAAGAAATTTACCTTGGAGAGCCTTAACCGGGGAGAATCCTAATCCTTATCATGTATATTTGTCCGAAATAATGTTGCAGCAAACTGTTGTAAAAACAGTTATTCCCTATTTTTTAAAGTTTGTAAAAAAATGGCCAACTATTACAAGTTTAGCTAACGCCAATTTTGAAGAAATTTCTCAATATTGGGCAGGATTAGGTTATTATAGACGTGCAAAAAACTTACATGAAACTGCCATGCAGATTGTAAAAAATCATGGTGGTATTATTCCAAATAATAAAAAAACTTTATTGAGTTTGCCAGGGATTGGGGAATACACATCATCTGCAATAGTTGCTATTGCTTTTGGGAAAAAAGCAAATGTTATAGATGGAAATGTTGAAAGAATTTTTTCAAGACTATTCAAAATTCAAAAACCTATTAAAGATGCTAAAGATCAAATTATTGACTATTCTAACAAATATTTACCTATTGATAGATATGGAGATTATGCTCAGGCGCTTATGGATTTAGGGTCTTTAATTTGTATCCCTAAAAATCCACGTTGTTCTGTATGTCCTATAATTGAGTTTTGCCAAGCTGGCTCTGATTTGTCAGCAAAACAATATCCCAAAAAAAGTTTAAAAATAAAAAAACCTGAAAGATATGGCTTGTTTTATTGTTTATTAAACAAAAAGGGTGAGCTTCTTATCACTACTAATAAGAATAAGGGATTATTAGCTAATATGAACGTCTTACCATCAGTTGGGTGGTATGAAGAGGAAAACCGGTTTTCTAAAAAGCCACAATTTATAGAGATTAAAGATTCTTTATTTAATCTTGAATGGCAATTTATTGAAAGTAAAATTGTACATGCGTTTACGCATTTTAATTTAAATGTCTCAATTGCAACAACATTGGTTGAAAATGATATTGTTTTAAAAAAATATTTATTAAAAGGAAATTATAAGTTTGTTAAAGCGAAAAAAATAAAAGACTTAGGCTTACCGAGTATTATGAAAAAAATTATAAGACATCTCCAAGATGAGAATATTATTAAAATTTAATGCTTAAAATGTCTTATTGAAGTAAAAACCATCGCGATGTTTCTATCATTTGCCGCCTCTATTACTTCTTTATCTCTAATTGATCCCCCAGGTTGAATCACGGCAGTTACACCTGCTTCTGCGGCGGCAATCAAACCATCTGCAAATGGGAAAAAGGCGTCACTTGCAACTACACTATTTTTAATCATTGAATCTTCTAAATTAGCAATTAATGCGGACTGTTTGGCTTTCTCGATAGCTATTTTAGTAGAATCTATTCTACTCATTTGACCTGCTCCAATTCCAACAGTTTGAAGATTCTTTGCGTAAATTATTGCATTTGACTTTGTATGTTTTGCAACTTTCCAAGCAAAAAGTAGATTATTAATTTCATCTTCAGTGGGTCTTTTCTTAGTCACAATTTTTAAACTATTCTTGTCCAAAACATGATTGTCACGTGTTTGAACAAGCATGCCTCCTGCTATTGATCTAATTGTTAAACCATCCTCAGAAGGTTTTGGAATTGAAGTAGAAGACAAAATTCTTACATTTGGCTTTTCCTGGAATATTTCCAAGGCACCTTCGTCAACGCTTGGAGCAATTATTACTTCTAAAAATAATGATTTTAATTCACGTGCTAAATTTGCTGTTAAATTTCTATTAATAGCCACAATGCCGCCAAATGCACTTACCGGGTCAGTTTGAAGTGCATTCTTCCATGCTTCATTAATGTCATCATTCTCTGCAACACCACAAGGATTAGCGTGTTTTATAATTGCTACTGCTGGTTTTTCAAATTCACAAATCAATTCAAATGCAGCATCAGCATCATTGATATTATTGTATGAGAGCTCTTTACCATGCAATTGGATAGATTTAGCAACACCTATTCTGTTATCAGTTGTTTTGTAAAAAGAAGCTTTTTGGTGTGGATTTTCCCCGTATCGCATTTCAAGTGATTTTTCTAATTCTAATGTAATTCTTTCAGGTAATTTTGTAGTGTCATTTTCATTTTTGTTAAACCAATTCGAAATTGCTAAATCGTATTCATTTGTTAATTTAAAGGCTTTACCTGCAAGAAATTTTCTAAATTCATAGGTTGTTGAACAATTATCATCTAATTGTTTTAAAAGTTCACTATAATCTTCTGGATCTGTTATGACAGTTACGAATTCGTGATTTTTTGCAGAAGCTCGAAGCATTGCAGGCCCTCCAATATCAATATTTTCAATAATTTTTAAATTATCAGAAGTTTGATTAAGGGTTTCTTTAAATTTGTATAGATTGATTATGACAAGATCAATTTCTTGGATTTCATGTTTTGCAGTTTCCGAAACGTGAGTTGGATTGTTTCGTCTACTTAAAATGCCACCATGTACTTTAGGGTGTAATGTTTTTACCCTTCCATCTAAAATTTCAGGGAAACTTGTTATATCTGTAATGTCGGTCACAGGTATAGAATTTTCTTTTAAAAATTTTGCAGTACCACCAGTAGAAAGTATTTCAATCTTAAACTTGATAAGATTTTTTGCTAATATTTCAATATTACTTTTATCAGTAACAGAAATTAGTGCTCTTTTTATTCTAACTTTACCTTTAAAAACATTGCTTAAATCTGAAGTGGTCATTTTATAATTTATTCCTAATTAAAATATGATAATGGAATAGTTTCTTTTGCTATCTTTAGTCAATAAAAATTTAATTTTGAAGTTGGAATCCCCAATCACAGGAAATTGTGTTATGGGCTCTTATTGTTTCGATCCTCATAGTAATCATTATTTCTTTACAAGGGACAGGTCCATTAAGACCAAACATAACGGAATCCTGTATATTAATGTTTTGATTACTAGAAGTCATTTTCCATACAAATCCCTTTGAATGTTTTAATAAAATTGATCCATTCCTTGTCTTTATAAGTTCTATATTTGGAGAAATGTGAAATCGAATATATGCGTTTTTAGGAATTGTGCCTACATTCCCAATGCTTATAATTTCATCTTTACCTTTAATCTCATTATTGTTTCGAGGTAGATAAATCTGTCTACAATGATTAACTCCATAAATGGAGCCATAGCCTGAATGCATAACGTTAATTATGCTCCCTTCGTTGGTTTTCTGATATTTCGAATTTAAGATCTCTATTTTTCTTTTTCCGGTTAAATCCACATTGTTTCTATCATCAATATTTAGAGTAGAATGAGCAGCTGTTGAGGCTAAGGAGTTATTCATACTCTTGACGTTGGACCCAGATATTTCCCCTAAATTAGAAATTATTTTTTCTTTTTTGAAGAAAAGTTCGAATGCAAATAAACTTGCCTTTGTATCAACTGAAACTTTTTGTGGAAGTCCAATGTCCATAAATATCACTGTATCATTTGAAGATAACCTGCAATACCCAGATTCTTCAGCAACATTAAAGATTCTATTTTTATAACCGATCCTATTTAGAGTTTGTTTAATAAGGTTTTTTTCTACTAAACTTCCACCGTTAAACCAGGCGAAACTTTCATTTGGCATTTGAAAGCTTCTACAAAATTCACCCATTTTTATAGTTAAATTATGCAAATATTCTGCATCAATATTTTTTAAAATCGCAATAATTGACCTTATTTCAACTAGATGTCTTAGGAGTAGTAATTGTTTTGCAGGGCTTCGTGATTTGTGACCACCATCAGGATCAATTAAAGTATCAACGGCCTCGTATACTAAGTCTATCATTTTATGAATATTCTTAATATCTTTATACAATATTGATTTAGCTATAAAAATACCTTTGATAATAATAATTTTATTTAATGGGCTGTGAGTTTCTTCAAGTTTAAGTTCTAGAAACTTTGCTTGTATCGCTATTGAATTTAAAACTTTTTTTTGAAATTTTAATTCGCCGCTCTCTACAAACCAAGAATAATTAAAGCACCAACAACTTATTCTTTCTGCCATTGTGCCTGAATTAAATGCTTCAGACCGGAGATTTATGTCTTGATCAATCCATTCATCAACTAATGAACGGGCAATTGACCTGGCCTTAATGCTGCCATCTGATTTCAAGTCTCTTAAAAACTTAAACTTATTGAAATCATGTATTTGTCTGGGATTGATATTGCCACTTATAATTTTTTGGCCTTTAATTCCATCTCCATGCCAATTATCAGTCAGTCTTCTTTCTGGAGAGTTAACAGGTTCTATTTTTAGTTTTTGTTTAAGAAAATAATTGTTAGTTATTAAATTTAAAAAATCCAACATTTAAATTATTTTTCCATTTTTAGTAAAGCTATAAAAAAACCATCTGAACCATCCATAACATTTTTAAAATTAAAATTAAAATGGTTTGGGAGAATTCTAATAAAACCTTCTTTGGTAATACAACAATCTATTTTGGGATATTCTCCATTTAAGAAAGGAATAATTGAGAAGTTTTTATTTTCTTGTAAAAATTTTTCTATTCTTCGTTCTCCCTCAATTTTTTGAAGAGAGCATGTGACATACATTATTAGTCCATTTTTATTTAATATTTTAGAAGCATTTTCAAGAATTTTGTCTTGAAGAGATGTAAAATCATTTAAATTTTCTGGAGCAGGTTTAATAAAAATGTCTGCATTTTTCCTTATTGTCCCTGTTGAAGAACAAGGTGCATCTATCAAAATGACATCATAATCAAAATCAGGTTTATATAGTTCTGCCTCAACATTAATTAGTTTAGGGTTAAAATTTAATCTTTTCATATTAGTTAAAAATTCTTTTGATCTAAACTTACTCTTTTCAATGCTAATTACGTCTATATCATTATCAAGAAGTTGTGCTGTTTTACCTCCAGGAGCACTACACATATCCAAAACTTTGAGTAAATTATTTTCACATGAGAAATGAATTTTTAATTTCGATAATAATAAATTACAGGCAATTTGTGAGGCGGCGTCTTGTATCCACCACACCCCATCAGAATAATAAGGTATAGTTTCAACAGGATTTTTAAACATGCATCGAATTACATTAGGAAAAATTTCTGTTCCCTGAACTGCTGATTTCAATTCTTCTAATTGAGTTTTAGTTATTCTATTTGAGACGACAATATCAAGTGGAGGGCGAGACATGGCTATATTGACAATTTCTATTACATTTTCTTGTCCATAGGATGTAGTCCAGCTATTTAATAACCATTCAGGTAAGTTTTTGGTATTGTCAGACGAGGATTTTAAACATTCATCAATATTTAATGCTATCTTTCTTAAAATTGCATTTACTAGTTTAGCTTGTTTTTCTCCAATAAGATTTTTTGAGTATTTTACTGCCTCGTCTATGACTGCATATGGTGGTATTTTAAGCCAAATAATTTCCACAGTCGCCATAGTTAAAACGCTATTTAAAAGTCTATTTTTTTTATCAATTCCAAAATTTGAGTATTGATTATAAATATTTTCAGCATGTTTGTGACGCCGCATTGCTGTATTGAGAAGTAAATATAAAAAGGATTTATCTCTAGTCTCTAGTTTTTTAAAATCAAATGAGGTATTTAAAATTTTATCTAGAGCTCGATTTTTATAAAAAAGAAGGATCCAAATATTGATAGCAACTAATCTAGGATTTTTTTTATAAACTTTTAATGGTTTCAAAATAGTTCCGTTTTCTGTATTTTATTATTAAACATGTTATAAGGTTTGATAAAGTCTAGCTATTGGAAAGTAAATTATAATGGAAAAAACTATACCAAAATCTTCTAAGCTTGTAGACGAAAATGACAACTCTATGAAGCCAACAGATAATAAATCTATGCCCAAAGAGACAGGTGGCCCTAAAGGTCTAGAACCAACAAGATATGGTGATTGGGAAAAATCAGGTAGATGTTCTGATTTTTAATTAGTTTCAGCTTGAAGTTTAAGATTATGGATGAATTAAAATCAGAAATAATAATTAATGCTGGAATTAGAGCAGCGGAGAGAAAATTTGCAAGTGCTTATGTGACAAAGAAGGGTGATGTAGATGCAGGCGCAATTTTTGTAAAAATCAATACTCTTGATGGCAAAGCTAAACTTTTTGTAAGAAGTTCTTTGTATGATTTTGAAGAAGATAAACACAAGTTTAGTTTTGAAGATTTATATCCATCCCAAATTATGTCAGTCGATGATATCGATAAGAGAATCTTCAAAGAAATTAATATAGATATGGACTGCTGGGTTATTGAGATTGAAGATAAAAAAGGATATAATCCTTTCGAAAATTTAAATTGTTAGTTTCTCTATTAATTCGTTCCTTTTATATAAATTTAAATAATCAGCTTTCAATTTTAATATTGCATTAATGTGTTTTAGGGTAGGTATCTCAATTTCTAGTTTATTACCTATTTCTATGATAGCACTCATGATGGGATCTATTTCTAACGGTCTTCTCATTTCTACATCTTGTCTAGTTGAAGGTTTGTGACCTTTAATTGAAGCTGCGCCATTAATCCTGTTCTCAATAGAGACATTAAAGTTAACTCCAATAGCTTCCCCAACTTTTTGACACTCCTCCATCATTTTTTTAATTAGTTTCCTTGTACTTGGATCATTGCCAATAATGTCTAAGCTTGCTCCTGTTAAAGCGCTGATAGGATTAAAAGTACAGTTACCCCAAAGTTTAATCCAAATTTCATCTCTCAAATTTTTCTTTTGTGGAGCCTTAAGTCCACCCTTGATAAAAAGATCAGATAATATTTTTAATCTCTCTGAACTCTCCCCATTTGGTTCTCCGAGGCTAAACCTATTTCCCTCAATATGTTTTATAACACCTGGACTTTCTATTTCACATGCAGGGTAAACAACACAACCAAGAGCTCTTTTAGGGTTTATGGTTTTCCAAATAATTCCACCAGGATCAACAGAGTCTATATGAGAATTTTCCAAAATCGTTTGTGAACCACATTTATAGAAATACCACCATGGTAAACCATTAACTGCTGATAAAACGGTAGTGTTTGAGTGTAAAAGTGGTTTTAAGTTTTCGACAATTGGACTTATTGCATGAGCTTTTACAGCTATGATTACATAGTCTTGCTCTCCTAATTCAAAAGTATTATCTGATACTTTCAAATTAAATTTTTCTTTACCTTTATCTGAAATTAGAGCTAATCCATTTTTTTGAATAGCTTCTTTATGTGGCCCTCTTGCTACTAATGATACTTCTGCACCTGCCTTGGCAAGGCTGCACCCTATATATCCACCAATAGCCCCAGCGCCAAATATACAAATTTTAGTCATTTTGGTGTCCTATTCTAAGCCAAGCTTTTTGGAAAGGCCTATCCTTTGCATTTTACCAGTAGCACCCTTAGGGATTTCATTTAAGAAACATATGTGTTTAGGTATCTTAAAATCAGCCAAATGCATACGTGCATAATTTTTTATTTCTGTATCAGTGCATTGAGCACCTGCTTTTAATACTATGGCAACGCCAATGGTTTCTCCAAGCATTTTGTCTTTAACGCCAAAAGTAACAACTTGTTCAATAGATTCATGTTCCATTAAAACATTATCAATTTCTAGAGGAGATATTTTTTCTCCTCCTCTATTAATTATTTCTTTTAGTCTACCTGATATTTTCAAATAGCCATCACTATCAAAAAAACCTTGGTCACCAGTTCTAAACCATCCATTAATAAAAGATGATTTGTTTGCCTCCTCATTATTTTCATAACCTTTAGTTACGTTATCTCCTTTAATGCAAACCTCGCCTTCAACCCCATTGGGTTGTATTTTGCCACTTGCATCCATTATACAAACTTCTGGACCAGCAGGTTTGCCAACAAAACCGGCTTTTTGTTGTTCAGGTGGTAAAGGATTAGATGTCATTTGATGGGTTGCTTCAGTCATGCCATAAGCTTCAATCACTGTAGTTTTAAAAACGTCTTTTAATTCTTCAAAAACCGCAGGTGGCAATGAAGCAGAAGATGACCTGATAAACCTAAGTGATAGACTTTCTGCCAGTGAAGTGTTTTTTTGAGCCCTTAATAGAATACCTTGGTGCATAGTAGGTACACCTGAATACCAAGTGATTTTTTCTTTTTTTGCATTTTCTAAAAATTTTAAAGCGTTAAAACCGCTACTAGCATAAACAGAAGCCCCAGCAAAAATAGATGAACATAAAATAGCAATTAATCCATGAATATGAAAAAGAGGCATAACATTGTAGCAATGATCTTCAGATGTTAATTTTAGAGATTTTGAAATATTAAAAGCAGAGGAGAAAATATTTTTATTAGTTAGTGGAACAACCTTTGGTCTTGATGTTGTTCCAGATGTATGTAGTACTAAAGCCTCACCTTCTTCTTCTGAAAGTTCAAAACTTGAAACGGAATCATATAGATTAAAAATTCCTTTTGGTTCACCTAGAACCTGCTTAATTTCACAAATTTCAATATTTAATTTCTTAGCAGCTTCGACAACTGTATTTGTACTTCCTTTTTCAACTATTACTATTTTTGGTTTTAAATCTTCAAGATAAAATTCATATTCGCTAAGTTTATATGATGGGTTTAAGGGAGCAGCTGACATATAACTTGAAATAGCAAGGAAAGCTGTCGCCATTTCTGGTCCATTAGGTAGAACTATTACTGCTCTATCATTATTGCTAATACCATTGGCAGCTAATTGCCCTGATATGTCATAAATATGTTTTTTAAGTGCTTCAAATGTTATTTTTTCATTATTATCTGAGGTAATAGCAATGTGATTGTCTTTATTTTTATTGATTAAATTTCTAATAGTTTTATTCATTTTAGATCTCGAATTATTTTTATCAATTTAACAATTTAAATTTTTAAAGTGCAATCTAAATTTCTCTTGTGTTTATTTAATTTGTGGATAATAACGTGTTCTTCATTATCTATTTTCAACTAACTTGAATGAGCTTTATTTTGATAAATGATATTTTATTTCAAGATTTATTTATTTACTTTATTGGCTTATTAATAACAGGGGTTATAGGTGGACTTATAGCAGGGTTATTTGGAGTTGGTGGAGGAATTGTAATTGTTCCAATTTTATTTTGGATTTTTACGTCTTTGAATTTTCCAAATGAGATTCTAATGCATATGGCAATTGGATCGTCATTAGCCACAATTATACCTACATCAATTTCATCGGCTAGAGCGCATTATAAAAAAGGCTCAATTGACATAGAAATCATAAAAAAATGGTGTCCTGGAATATTTTTAGGTGCAATTATTGGAGGTCTTTCAGGTAAATACTTTAGTGTAAATGAATTGAAGTATCTTTTTGCGATTATTGCTTTTTTAGTAGCTTTAAATATGTTCTTAAAAGAACCTTTGAAGATTGCAAAAAATTTACCAATATCAAGATTAATAAATATTTCTATTTCTACCGTTATTGGTTTTGTCTCTTCTCTAATGGGTGTGGGAGCTGGTACTTTAGGTGTTCCAACATTAGTTGCTTTGTCAGTCCCTATACATAAATCAATAGGAACAGCCGCAGCCTTAGGATTATTCATTGCGGTACCTGCGACACTTGGATTAGCTTTTTCTGGCTTTAACGTTCCCAACAGACCGCCTATGAGTATAGGTTATGTAAATTTAATAGCTTTTTTTATTATGTTTCCTTTAACAGTTTTTTTTGCTCCAATTGGAGTCAAAATTGCACATCGAATTAATCAAAGGTTATTGAAAATAATATTTGGTATTTTTCTAATTATTACATCATTCAAAATGTTGTTTACTATTTTGCTTTGATAAAAATTGTCTTGCTGAGGGAGAAAATTGCTCATTTTGGCTATTATGTTCTATTTTTTTTGCCAAATTTTTACCAAGTTCTACACCCCACTGATCAAAACTATTTATATTCCATATAAAGCCTGATGCTATTGTAATATTTTCATAAAGAGCGATTAATCTTCCTATAGAATTAGGCGTAATTTTATCCCAACTGATAACAGTTGATGGTCTGCCGCCTGGAAAGTGTTTGTTTTTATTATTTTTATCCTCAGAGCCAATAGCTAGAGATTCAGCTTGAGCTATTGCATTTATCACAAGCGATTCATGATTTTTTTTTGCTTCTTGATGTGTAATCTCATTTGATGGGTTGCGGGGTAATAAAATATCTATTGGTATTATTTCTAACCCTTGATGCAGAAATTGAAAAAAACTATGTTGAGCGTTTGTTCCACATTCCCCCCAGATTAAAGGGCTTGCAGGCATTTCTAAATCTTTATTATTAATATCCACACTTTTGCCGTTACTTTCCATTTCTAGTTGTTGAGCCCAAGAAGGAAGAGTTTTTAACCTGTTACTATAAGGTACAATACAATGACTATTTCTATTAAGAAAATTACGGTTCCATATTCTTAGGAGTGCTAAAATTATTGGTATATTTCTTTCAATATCCTCATTAAAAAAATGATCATCTATTTCATTCGCACCATTTAAAAATTCTTTAAAATTATATTCACCAACACTAAGAATTATAGGTAATCCTACCGAAGACCATAGCGAATATCTTCCTCCAATATTCTCTGAAAATGGAAAAATGTTTGCTTCTTTAAATCCCCACTCTATAGCTTTTGAAACAGAAGCAGTAACTGCAATCATACAATCATTAATTAATATATTTGAATCTAAAAGCCATTTCTTTGCTAACTTTGCGTTAGCCATGGTTTCTTGTGTACTAAAGCTTTTGGAGGTAATTATAAATAAAGTTTTATTTGGATTACATTTTTTTAAAATATCAAAAATATTACTTGGGTCTATGTTAGACACATAAAAAATTTCAGGACCTGTATGAAAATCTTTAAGTGCCTCATTGATCATTAAAGGACCTAAGTCTGACCCCCCGATACCAATATTTACAAGATATTCAAACTTTTTCTGATTAAAACTTTTATTAATGAAACTAGTTATTTTCTCCCATTCATTGGTATCTAATCTATTTTTTTTTCTTAGTTTGAAATGGTCAACTGACCTGTTTTCAGAAAAATTAATTTTTTCTCCCTTAGATAATTGTTTAATTTTTTCTAAAATATTAGATTGTTTTGCTAATGCTAATAGATCTTTTTTAATGTCATAATTTATAGGTTGTCTTGTGAAATCTACCAAAAGGTCGCCAAAGCATAATTGAAAGTCTCTAGTCCTATTTTCTTCATAAATAAATTTGTTAAGATTATTAAAATTCTGATTTTTTACTTTTTCTCTAAGAATTTTTGTAATTGGATTGTCCGCTAATTGCATTTGTTTATAGATTTTCTTTCTTTAATTTGACATTAAAGTCCAAGTTACTTAAGGATCTTAATTATAATTAATTGTGTATCATAATGTTTACTAAATTCAGATTTAATTTTATTTATACTATAATTCTAATAACCTTCACTTCAACAAGTTTTGGTGAAACTCTTAATTTTAAGAACTTAGTTATTAAAGATTTTTGGATTAAGCCTAGTATCGGAAATCATAAAATAACATCAGGTTATTTAATTATTCAGAATAATAGTAATTTCGATGAACGTTTGATTTCAGTAACATCAAACTTCTCAAAAAAGACTGAGTTACATCAAATGGATGTAAAAAATGATATAATGATAATGAAAAAATTAGTTAAAGGACTGATTATTAAGGCAAAATCTGAAACTGTACTTAAACCAGGTGGTTATCATTTAATGTTTCTAAATTTAAATAATCCAGTAAAAATAACAAATAGTTATAAGGTAAATTTATTTTTTGAGAATTCAGGTTCATTTGTAGTCAATATGCCAGTTTTGGATAAAAAATTAAAAAATAATGGTCATAAACATTAATATTATTAAATAAATAATTTTTTAAAAAAGATAATTTCATCAAAAATATTTACTAAAAATCTAAAAAAAATAAAAATTTTTCTTTTTATTATCATATTAACATTGATTAGAAGAAAATTTTCCTTTTAAAAGAATTTTTTTTAAAGGAGAATTTTATGACTAATTCAAAGCATCCAGAAACTATTAGTTTACATGCAGGCTGGAGAGCTGATGAAACTACGGGATCAGTCGCGGTCCCTATTCACCAGACTACAAGCTATCAATTCAAAAATACAGATCAAGCAGCAAACTTATTTTCATTAAGCGAATTGGGTAATATTTACACAAGGATAATGAATCCTACAAATGATATATTAGAGAAAAGAATTTCTGCATTAGAAGGCGGTGTTGCAGCCTTAGCTGTTTCTTCAGGGCAAACAGCAACAGCATTTGCTATTCAAAATCTTGCTAAGGCCGGTGATAATATTGTAAGTTCAACTGATCTATATGGTGGTACATGGAACCTATTTTCAAATACTTTAAAGGATATGGGAATAGAGGTAAGGTTTGTTGATCCTTCAAATCCCAAGGCATTTGAAGAAGCCACAGATGATAGGACTCGTGCTTATTATGCTGAAACTTTACCAAATCCAAAATTATCAGTTTTTCCTATTTCTGAAGTTAGTGCTATTGGAAAAAAGTATGGTATCCCTCTGATTGTTGATAATACCGCTGCTCCAGTTATCTGTCAGCCAATAAAACATGGGGCTGCAATCGTTGTTTATTCTCTGACTAAATATATAGGTGGGCATGGAAATTCTATTGGAGGATTAATTGTAGATAGTGGTAATTTTGACTGGGAATCTGCAGGAAAAGAGAGGCAACCAGCTTTAAATACTCCAGATCCATCTTATGGAGGAGCTGTTTGGGTTGATGCAGTTAAACCTTTAGGACCGATAGCTTATATTATTAAGGCAAGAGTTACGTTATTACGTGATTTAGGAGCAGCTTTGAGTCCTTTTAACGCATTTCTGATATTACAAGGGTTGGAAACACTATCTTTAAGGATGAAAGCTCATTGTGAAAATGCATCTAAAGTTGCAAATTTTCTTGATAACCATAATTTAATCGAGAAGGTTATTTATCCTGAATTACAAATTGGAAACTCTAAACTTTCAGCCGACAAACATTTAACTGGTGGATATGGAGGTATGTTAGGCTTTGAGTTGAAAGGTGGAGCAAGTGCTGGGAAAAAATTTATTGATGCATTAGAATTATTCTATCATGTTGCCAATATAGGGGACTCTAGAAGTCTAGCCATTCATCCAGCTACAACAACACATAGTCAATTGTCTGCTGAAGAACAGCTAAAGACAGGAGTTTCTGAATCCTACATTAGATTGTCCGTAGGGATTGAGCATATAGAAGATATTCTTAATGACTTAAAAAACGCGTTAGATAAATCTCAAGCATAATTAATTTGATTAAAATATAATTTTAAAGAGCTAAGAAATTTCTTAGCTCTTTTTATTTAAGTTGGTAAATTTTATTTATTGTAGTAGTTATTCAACCTTTTAATATAAATTTTCTTTTAGAGGGTTGTTAATTGCTTTTGAATGAAAGATTTTCTGTGGCTCCAATGATGGAGTGGACAGACCTTCATTGTAGGTATTTTTTAAGACTCATTTCTAAGTATACAGTTCTTTATACGGAAATGATTTCAGCTGATTCAGTAATTTTTGGACCACGTCAAAAATTATTAAATTTTAATGCTGAAGAATTACCATGCATTCTTCAACTTGGTGGAAGTAATCCTCAAAGATTAGCTCAAGCTGCTAGGTTTGGGCAAGATTATGGTTACTCACAAATTAACCTTAATATTGGCTGCCCTTCTAATAGAGTTCAAAATGGTTCTTTTGGAGCGTGTTTGATGAAGGATCCTAAATTGGTTGCCGATTGTGTCAAATCTATCCAAGATGATTGTCAAATACCTGTAACTATAAAATGTAGAATAGGTGTTGATCAAATGGATGAGGAAAAAGGTTTAGATGATTTTGTTGATGAGGTATCAGCCGAAAACGTTGATGTTTTTATAATACATGCACGTATAGCCATTCTAAATGGATTAACTCCAAAACAAAATAGAGAAATTCCTCCTTTAAAATATGAAAGAGTGGCTGCTTTAAAAAAAAGAAGACCAGATTTAAAAATAATTATTAATGGAGGAATTACCTCAATAACACAAGGCTTAGATCTTCAAAAAAGATATGGCTTAGACGGGTTTATGATTGGAAGAGAGGCTTATAAGAATCCATATATTTTGAGTTCAGTTGATAAAGATGTTTTTAATAAAGAAATAAAAACTAAATCAAGATATCAAATAGCTATGCAAATGGCTGACTATATAGATCATTATATGAAATATAAAGATGGAAACGTTCATTCTATAATAAGGCATATTTTGGGTTTGTATAACTCCTTACCAGGTGCTAAATACTGGAGACAGGAATTGAGTGAAAACGCAAGATTTGCAAAGAATGGTGATATTTTAAGATTTGCTACAGAAAATATTGAAAAGTTAATAAATAAAGAAAATTCAGTATTAGTTTAGGAGTTTTGTATTGGAAGAAGTAAATAAAAAAGAGGGGTATAGATCTATTCTAGAAATGGGGCCTCTATTGTTGTTTTTTGGAGTAAACTACTTTTATGGAATTATGGCAGGTACTGCAGTTCTGGTTATTAGTACCCTCCTTTCTCTAGGGCTTTCTTGGTATTGGTTTAAGAATATTCCTATGATGGCTGCTGCTGGGTGTGTAGCAGTTGTTCTTTTTGGAGGTTTAACAATATTTTTTGATGATGAGTTTTTTATAAAAATCAAACCAACTATTGTTTCAATAATTATAGCAGGTGTCTTAGCATCTGGAAAAATTTTAGGAAGAAATCCTCTTGCAGCTATTATGAAGTCAGCTGTAAACTTAGACAATGAAGGATGGAATAAATTAACATGGCTCTGGGTAGGCATGTTCATAATTATGGCGGTTGCGAACGAAATAGCGTGGCGAAATTTAACAACCGACCAATGGGTTTCTTTTAAAGCTTTTGGTATCCCAATATTATCTTTAGGATTTGGGTTGTTATCTTTGCCAATAATGCAAAAACACCAAATAAAAAAGGACTAATTTACTTTTCTAATGTTTCAAGCTTCTTTATTAGTTCCAAAGATATTTTTGAATTTGGAGGTAGAGTAGCTATTAATTTATTCCAATATAGCTTTGCTGTGTTATTCTCGCCATTATTAAAAGCTTTAAGACCCTTAAAAAATAAAGCGTCAACGTTGTTTGGTTCTTTAATTAAAATGTCATCAATTAGTTTGTCTGTTTCTAGCGTAAATTTAGGTTTATCTTGAGGTGGTAACAATTCTTTTAAAAGAGTTTGTTTCAAAATAATTGAAGGTTTAATCTCAATAGCTGTTCTAAGAGCTAACAATGCTTTATCATTCTCTTGTAGATATTTGTAAGAATTAAATAATCTTATCCAACCTTCAAAATCATCTTTTTCTTTGGTAAGCCTGCTTGCTAGTTGTTCAACCATTCCATAGATTCTTATTTTTTGTTCTTTTTCGGATAGATTTAAAATGTTTGTAGCAACGTCATTGTTAATATTTTTATTACTTTTAAGTTGAATATTTATCTCTTTTTGACTTATGCCTATATTTTTTGCTGCTGATTTTATATTTATTTCTAGATTTTTTTTCCAAGTATCATTTTTAATAGTGCTATTGTATAATTTTATCCATATTTTCAAAGCTTCATCTTCATTTCCAATTTGAGATTGTCTTAGGCCGTTTAAAAAATTTGCTCCGGGATCTAATGGATTTTCGATTAGGACCTCATCAACAAGTTTTTTAGCTTTAGTTGTTACCTGGCCATTAGCTTTTCTTACAATAGCTTGTGCAAGCAATGATTTAATTTTTGGTGATGAATTGATTGAATTTAGTTTTGTCAAAGAAGCGATCTCCACTTCAATTTTATTAACTTTGGAGGCAACCTCAGCTAATTTTAAAAGTATTTGAATATTATTAGGTTCTTTTTTTAACGCTATATTTAATTCATTAAATTTTTGTAAGTTTTTGTCAAAATTTTTATTTTTTTGTGCCTCAGTTTCTTTGAGTCTATCTCTCTGTGAATATAATTCTTTTATATTTATAAATGGGTTACCGACATAGTTGTATATTAGGGAACTAAGTGTGAATAAAAATAATACAATAAATATAAAAGTAATATTTTGTATTTTATAAATTGATTTTCTTTCATTAGAAAGTTTGATGATATCGTTTTTAAAAACATATAAGATACTAATAAAGCTTATGATTAAAATTATAAGAAATATCATTATTAGATCTTTTCAATTAAAATTTATTTTTTAAAAAATTTAGTTATATAAACTGTACTGAATACTAGAATAATAAAAGGTAAAAACCATAACAAAATAGTATTTTTATTTAGAGGTGGTTTTAGTAAAATATAATCACCATATCTGGCTCTTAGAAATTTATAAACATCATTTTCATTAAGACCTGCTTCTAATTTTTCTTTAATTAATTTTTTTAAATCTTTAGCTAATTCTGAGTTAGATTCATCTATACTTTGGTTTTGACATACTAAACATTTAATATTTTGAGCTATTTCTCTTGTTTTATTTATAATTGAGTTAGTCTTGAAATCATTTTCATTTGCCAAGGCTAAATGAGAGATAATAATTAGAAAAAATGATATTAAAGATAAATTGATGTATATTTTCATTTTTTATTACTTTTTATTATAGGTAACACTTCGGAGTTAAAGGTATTATATAAAAGTGGTCCTGCATGCCGATAAATGATTTCACCTTTTTCGTTTATTAAAAACGTTTCAGGCACTCCATATACTCCCCATTCTATAGCTACTTTGCCGGAATCATCTATGCCAATTTGGTCATAAGGATTTCCAAACTCTTCAAAGAACTTTTTTGTATCAATTGGTTTATCTTTATAGGCAATTCCAACTATAGGAATAATCTTTGATAAATCTTCAATAATAGGTGCTTCTATCCTACAAGGAGCACACCAAGAGGCAAAAAAATTTACTGCAAAAACTCTGTTTTTATATTTTTCAAAGTTCAATTCTTTATCATTAGTAATAAGGTTGTTATCAGCTTGTTGAATTATGACATTAGGAATTTTATTGCCAATTAATTGAGATTTTAAAATATTTTGTTTTGCAGGGTTTTGTTTTAGTTCGTAAAGAAAAAAGCAAAATATTATAACTATGAATGAAAATATAATAAGTGGGAGAAATCTGAAAACAAAAGACCTAGTTTTCATTTAAGCCAACTTAACATTTTTTTTGCCAGCATTTTTATGTTGGAAAAATGATAACAAACCACCTAAGGCCATAAAAAAAGCTCCACCCCATATCCATGATACTAATGGGTTAAAATATACTCTTAATGACCAACCTGTTTCATTATCTCCTTCTCCTAAAACAATGTAAGTGTCTCCCCAAAAGCTTGGTAGTATAGCGGCTTCTGTTGTTTGACTTTGTTCAGTTGGATAAAATCGTTTCTCTGGTTTAAGGTATCCTAAAAATTTATCATTTTCATATAAAGTGAAAGTAGCCATTTCGGATTGAAAATTTGGACCTTTTAAATTTTCAAAACTTTTAAACTTTAATAATTTGTCTGCAATATAGAAAGAGTCACCAATATTTTTCTTTCCACTAAATTCTGTCTTAAAAAATTGTTCGCCAGTTACACCAGCTAAAAAAATTGCAACTCCTAAGTGAGCAACATTCATTCCTGTAATATTTTTTGAAAAATATAAAAACACATTTTTCATTTTATTAATTTTGACTTTTGATCCTTTTATTTTGATAAAAAACTCACTAAAAACTCCAATAAATAACCAAAACGATAAAGTACCACAAATTATTGCAAAAATTGTTGAACCTTTCATGCTATATAGAATGAAGGCTGCTATTAGTGAACTTATTGTAAGTATTGTAATTATTTTTGCTAAGTTTCTAGGTTTGCCTTTTCCCCAGTTCAGAAACGGAGCAATTGCCATCAACAAAATTACTGGTGTCATGATAGGGGCAAATGTAGCATTGTAATATGCCGGACCAATTGAAATTTTAGCCCCACTAATAGCGTCTAAGAATAATGGGTATAATGTTCCTATTAGGACAGTAACGGTAGCAGTGGAAAAAAATAAATTATTTATTAAAAGTGCACTTTCTTTGCTTATAAAATTAAATTGTATCTTTTGTTCTTTGAAAAGAGAGCTTTTAAGAGCGTATAAAATTAAAGGTCCACCAACTGATATAACTAGAATTACTAAAATGAAAATACCCCTAGATGGATCTGATGCAAAAGAATGAACTGATGTTAACAAACCTGACCTTACAATAAATGTACCTAATAACGAAAATGAAAACCCTAAAATTGATAAAAGCACACACCAATTAATGAATATAAGTCTTTTCTCTAGCATTCTGATTGAATGCAGTAATGCTGTCGCAACTAACCAAGGCATGAAAGAAGCGTTTTCAACAGGGTCCCAAAACCACCAACCACCCCATCCTAATTCATAATAAGCCCACCAACTTCCAAGGGCTATACCAAGAGTTAAGGCAGACCAAGCAATTGCAATCCAGGGTCTAATTTGTTGTGCCCATTCTCTATTAATTTCCCCTGTAATGAGAGCGGCAACTGCAAAAGAAAAGGAAACTGATAAACCAACATAACCAATATAAAGCATTGGTGGGTGAAATGCTAAACCAGGATCTTGAAGTAGGGGGTTTAGACCTCTTCCTTCGGATGCTAATGTATCCACTCTTTCAAAAGGGTTGGATGTGAAAAGAATAAAAGCCAAGAACAAACATAAAATTACAGTTTGAACCCCAATAATTGAATATAATAATTTATTATTTTTATTTTTTCTAGAAACCCAAAAGGTAAAAAAAGATAAAATTAATACCCATAGTAATAGTGAACCTTCATGATTTCCCCATGTTCCACTAATTTTGTAAAGCATTGGCTTAAGTGAATGAGAATTATTTGAAACAATTAGTAATGAGAAATCAGAAATAATAAAACTATATGTTAATACAGAAAATGAAATTAATATAAATATGAAATTAATGAGTACACTTTTTTTAATTACTTCGAGGGTTAACTCATTAAAATTATTTAAATTAAAAATCCAAAAAATTATCTGCATTATTGATGCGACAAATGTTAAGATAAGGAATATATGACCTATTTCAGGTATCATTAGTTATCTTTGCCTTTCCAGGAACCATTTTTCTTTAGAGCGTCTGCTACTTCAGGAGGCATATAATTTTCATCATGCTTGGCAAGCACTTGATTTGCTATCAGTTTGTCCTGATTGAAGATACCTTCAGCAACAATACCTTGTCCTTCTCTGAATAAATCTGGCAGTTGCCCATCAAAAATTACTGGTATTTCACTTTTCTTATCTGTGATTGTAAACTCTACAATATTTTTATTTTTTATCACTGAATTTTCAAGGACAAGTCCCCCAACTCTAATTTTACTTTCAATATTTTTACTGTCCGCATATTTGTTTTTTAACTCATTGGGAGTATAAAAATAAACAATGTTATCCCTGAGAGCAATTAATACAAGTTGTGTAGCTACCGCTATTGTAAGGATAATTAAGGTGATTATGAATAATCTTCTATATTTTGGGTTCATTATTATAGCTGCATTTATAAAATAGATTATAAGAAATTAAATATTCTTTTTTGTTAATTGATTTAACATTCTTTTTGCTTTTTGGAACTTATGAATTGATCTTATATATAACAAGGATAAGCAGAATAAAGTTAAGAAATAACTTGGCCATATATAAACTTTGTATTCATCCATTTCCCATAAAATTTCAAACATAAACAGCTCTTTTAAGAAAATTCTTTTAAGTTTAATTTTAAGATTAATGCTTCACATTTTTTTTCCATTAACATTGTTTTGACGTTTATAATTATCAGATATAAGGAAAACAAACTAAAGCCTACCATCATCAAGGCAAGAGGAAATAACATTTCTTTATCAATTGAAGGACCATCCATTCTCAGAATACTTGAGGGTTGATGCAGGGTATGCCACCAATCAACAGAAAACTTAATAATTGGTAGATTAATTAGCCCTATTATGGCTAGTACTGAAGCAGTTTTGGATCCATCAATCTTTCTTTCAAAGGCATTGCTTAAAAGAATAAATCCTAGATAAAAAAAGAACAATATTAGCATTGATGTTAATCTAGCATCCCAAACCCACCAAGTACCCCACATTGGCTTTCCCCATAAAGAGCCAGTAATTAAGGTCAAAACAGAAAAAATAAGTCCAATAGGGGCTATAGCATTTGCTATTAAGTCAGCTAATGGATGTTTCCATACTAAATAAAAAATACATGAGATTGCTAGACTAAAATACAAAAATGATGCAAGCCATGCAGACGGGACATGAACGTACATTATCCTCACAGCATCGCCCTGTTGATAATCTTTTGGGCTGTCAAATAGTCCATAATAAAGCCCTAAAGAAATCATCGTTGTAGATAATATGATCAAAGGTAATTGAAGGTTACCTGTTAATCTTGAAAATCTATGAGGATTTGCTAGCCAATCAAACACGAACGAATTTATCTCCAATTAATAGGTCTTTAATATTTTTATAACTAAACTTTTTCAACGTGCAATTGCTATTCTTATCAACAAAGCAGAAATAAATGGAGATATAACTAAATATATCAGTGTAAAAGCTATCAATAAAAGTAAGTTGTTAATAGGTTCTTGCCCTATTTTTATCGCTTCATTTATTCCTACACCAAATATTAAGATAGGGATCATTAATGGTATGATCAATATAGGGAGCAAAATATTTCCTCTTTTTGCTCCTAATACTAAAGAAGCGCCATTTAACCCAATTAAAGATATAGCAAGACCACCAATTGACATGCCTAAAATCAACCAGGGCATTTGTTCTTTACCTATATTAAGTAAAATAAGAAATATAGGCGTACTTAAAATTAAAGGAAATATAATCATTATCCAATGTGAAATACTTCTGGATAATAGTACAATTTCAAGGGGTATAGAACTAGTAGCTAGTTGGTCAAACCAACCATTTTCAAGATCTTTTTTTAGAGTTTTTTCTAAAGAGGGAATTATCGCTAAAATTAAACCAACCCATATTATAGCGTTTGAGATTATATCTAAATTTTTTTTAATAGGTCCAATCCCAAACGTGAATAGTATTATGATCAAAAGCATAAAACTTATTATTGCAATAATGTCTATCAACGATCGATAATTAATTAATAAATCTCTTTTTAGATGTGTAATGAACACTAATGTCCAGCTTAAATTGTTTGAACTCATGACATTTTCTTTTCTTTTATCAAATCTAAATCTAAAATTTCATGCTTTCTTTTAAATAAGTTACTGTCGTGTGTAGTGAGAATTATAGTTCCGTTTGTTTTTAAAAATTTTTTTATTAATTCCTTAAAAAGTAAGGTGCTTTTTTCATCAAGATCGTTAGAAGGTTCATCTAGTAGCCAAAACTTTACTTCAAAAATAAAAGAAAAATATAATCTAGCCAAAGCTGCTCTTTTTTTTAAACCTTCAGAGCATTGTGAAATATACAAATTAGAAAATTTTTCCATATCCACGCTTCTTAATGCTTTAATTAGATTTTCTTTAGAGGTTGACCAACCCTTCATTTGTAACCACGCTAATAAATTTTCTAAAACAGTTAACTCTTGTGAAAGACCTTTTTTAGCATCAACATAAATTAGTTTTTCAACCCAAAGGCTTTTATCTAAGTTAACATCAACGTTTTGATATGAAATATTACCTTCTTCAGCTGGTATAAAACCTGCGATAGTTCTTAGTAAGGTAGTCTTCCCAGAACCATTTTTACCTTTTACAAGCGTTAAACATGATGATTTGAATGAGGTGTTAAGGTTAGAAAATACAATACTGTTTCCTCTTAATATGGTCAGGTTATTTAGTTCAAGCATAGATCTTCCAAGTTAAAACTTTACAATTCCTATTTTTATATAATTATTAAACAAAAGTCTTGTAAGTTAATTAAGTTTTTGCTGCAGTTTTATTATTCTTAATTGCCTCTTATTGATTGGCTTGACTAAATTATAATTGTTTTAAATTTTGTATTGGTATTTCTCATGAATAAAAAACCCTTAGAAGGTATAAGAATTATTGATGCTTCTTCAATATTAATGGTGCCATATTGTACAAGATTATTAGCTGATATGGGTGCGGAAATTATCAAAGTAGAAACTCTCAATGGAGATAACACTCGTTATATAGGTCCCAGTGTAAATAAAGGTATGGGTGCTGTATTTCTTAATATAAATAGAAATAAAAAAAGTATTTGTATTGATTTAAAATCGGCTGAAGGCAGATTAATTATTTATAAATTGATAAAAATATCTGATGTATTTGTATCCAATATTAGAAAAGCTTCTCTAAATAAAATAAAATTAAGGCATTCAGATTTTAAAAAACTTAATCCCAAGATAATCACAGCGAATGCTGTAGGCTTTTCTTCTGAAGGACCGTATGCAGGTTTGCCAGCTTTTGATGATACTATACAAGCGATAAGTGGAATGGCAGCCTATCAAGAAGTTTATTCAAGTCAACCTAGTTACACTTCTGGAGCAACTGCTGATAAAGTTACTGGTATTATGCTTGGCATGTCTATACTAGGTGCATTATTTAATAGAGAAAAAAATGGTACAGGAGCAGAGATAGAAGTTCCTATGATGGAAACAATGGTTGATTTTACACTTGTTGAACATCTCTATGGTTTTAACTTTATACCACCAAAAGCACCACCAGTTTATCCTAGACAATCATCACCTAATAGAAAGCCTTATAAGACCAAGGATGGTTTTGTTGCAGTACTTCCTTATAGCGATGAACAATGGTTACGATTTTTTAAATTAGTAGGTAAAGAAGAAATTTTAAAAGATACAAGATTTTCAACTCTTAAAAGTAGAAATGAAAATATAGATTTATTATATCAAATGCTTTCAAATGAACTTACAAAAAAAGAAACTGACTATTGGCTAGCAGCACTTAAACGAAGTGATATTCCGGCAGCTAAAGTTAATTTCCCTGAAGAAATTTTTAAGGATAAGCATCTTCAAGAGACAAATTTTTTTAGAGAAACAAATCATCCTTCTGAAGGAAATCTTCTATATCCAAAGTTTCCTGTGAAATTTGAAAATACCAATAATGATGAAACATTACACGCACCTAATCTCGGAGAAAATACAAAAGAAATTTTAGTTGATTTAGGCTATTCAGAATTTGAGATTGAGACTTTAGTTACTAAAAGTATAATTAAAATTTAGAGTGAAAAGGGAAGTAAAATGAAAATTAATAGAGTTGGATTTGTTGGTCTGGGTGCTATGGGCTCTGTAATGTCTCCATTACTTGCAAAAGCAGGCTATCAAGTTCTAGGTTATGACTTAATAGCAAAAATTGAAAAATCATCAGGGGTAAAACAATTAGATACATTAGATGGTTTTGTTGAGATTGATGCTGTTATTCTTATGTTACCAAATAGTAAAATAGTATCAGAAGTCACAACCAAACTTTTAGAATTAAATAGTCAATTTATTATAATAGACATGTCTTCCAGCGATCCTCGTGAGACTAAAAAACTAGGTAAAATTATTAGTTCTAAAGGTTTAAGGTTTATAGATGCTCCTGTTTCTGGAGGAGTATCAAGAGCAAAGATTGGTGATTTGATGATTATGGCAGGGGGTAATGAAGAAGATATTTTAGAAGTAAATGATCTGTTATCTATAATGGGAACAGTCCAATATGCTGGACCGCTAGGTTCTGGACACGCTATCAAGGCCCTTAATAATTATGTATCTGCTGCGGGATTAATTGCTAGTTTTGAAGCCTTAAAAACAGCTCGTTCATTTGGAATTAAACCAGAAAATTTTTTAAAAATTATAAATGGAGCTACAGGTAAAAATAATACAACTGAGGTTAAATTGGACAAGTTTGTTGTATCAGAAAAATTTAATTCTGGGTTTGCTTTGGATCTGATGGTAAAAGATGTATCTATTGCTCATAGTTTAATTAAAGACTTGTCTTCTGATAATCCACTTTCAAAAGATGTTCGTAATTATCTTTCTAAATCTCTAGATTTGCTTGGAGGTAACCCAGACCATACAGAAGTTTATAAAGTAATTAAGAAATAACTTTCATTATCATATTAACCTCTTAGTAATGAAAAAGAGAATTATTTCATTTGAAGTTGAGTTAGGGTAGTAGTGCTAGTATTTAACTCCAAACTCATTTTAAATTCTATCAGAGAAGGACCATCAACTTCCATAGCTTTCTGAATTGTTGGAATAACTTCTTCAACTTCATTTATTGTAAAACATTTTAAACCAAAACTTTCACCATATTTAGCGAAATTGGGATTTACTAAATTTGTTGCATAGTGGTTCCTTGTGGGAAAGTGTACTTCTTGATGGTATCGAATTGTTCCATAATGCTGATTATTTGCAACTATAACTCTAATTTTTGCTTTTTGTGCTACTGCCGTAGCTAGTTCAGAGCCTGTCATTAATGCTCCACCATCACCCACGATAGAAAAGATCTGTCTGTCTGGATATCTAAGTGACGCTGCAACTCCAGCAGGAATACCCATTCCCATAGCACCTATTTCTGATCCTATTAATCTCATTGACGATTTAAAAGGAAATCTATGATGCATCCAACTTGTAAAATTCCCAGCATCAT
>VMBT01000508.1_pt1 | contig 24897 bp, 21 predicted proteins | sample 4404301 | NCBI WGS metagenome assembly VMBT01 (sample SAMN12238535, study PRJNA552566) | marine metagenome | isolation source: Coastal seawater | place: USA: coastal Georgia, Sapelo Island | collected 2008-08/2009-08
TTGAAAAAATTAGTGCTGCTACCTTAACTACAGAACCAATTTCAGTTAATGAAAAACCCATCTCAAGATAAAAAGGTGTAGCCATGGGTCCCATTACAATGTCTGTTAATCTATAAGTAGCTATTATTAATAGAAGCATTGAAGCCATATACCATTTAAATCTTGTAAAGAAGTCAATTAAAGGCTCTATTATTGAGTTAACAAATGTAAGTCTGTTCAACTCTTCATTTGTAATCTCTTCAGAAAAAATAGTGCCAAGAACTCCAACAAGCATTGCAATAGATAAAAGTTTGAATGTTAAAGACCAGCCGTATAAATCTGCAAATATTAATCCAAAAGAAGCTGCTGTAATAATTGCTAGTCTGTAGCCTAATTGATATGCGGCAGCCAAATTACCCTGATCATTAATTTTTGCATATTCGATCCTAAAAGCATCTATAGCTATATCCTGAAAAGAACCAGCAATTGCTATTATCGATGCAACTATATAAAAACTCTTTAAATCGATTTGTGGATTTAATAATGAAAGAAAAAATATTGAGAAAAGGATGATTAATTGAGTTAAAAGTATCCAGCTTTTTCTATGACCAAATTTTTTAAAAGCTATTATCTCAAATCTATCAACTAATGGAGCCCATAAAAATTTAATTGTATATGGAAATGTAATCCAAGCAAAAAAACCTATTAATGTAAGACTTACTCCAACATCTTTAAACCAGGCAGAGCTTGTTGTAATTAAAACTATGTATGGCAATCCTGATGAAAAGCCAAGACACAACATGACTAGCATTTTTTTTGGTAATTCAAACATTATCTAAATACCTATTCCATTCAAAATATTTACCAGGATCTGTTTTACGCTCAGGGGCAATATCAGAGTGTCCAGTAATTCTTTTTTTACTAATTAAATCATATTCTTTAATCAAAGCTTTAGTAACTTGAATCAAGCTTTTGTATTGTTCTTCCTCATAAATGTCATCATCGCATCCCTCCAATTCAATTCCTATGGAGAAATCATTACAATCCTCCTTACCTTTATAGTTTGATATACCTGCGTGCCAAGCTCTTTTATCAAAAGGCACAAATTGTATTATTCGTCCGCTCCTCTTTATGTATAAATGCGAAGAAACTTTGAGGTCACTAATTTCTTTAAAATATTCATTTTTAGATATATCTAAATTGTTTAAAAAAAATGACTCAACATTATCATTATTATAATTTCTTGAGGGCAAGCTAATAGAATGAATTACTATTAGAGATATGTTATTTGGATCTGGTCTATCATTAAAATTTGGAGATTCTAAAAAAGCTATATCTTCGATTTTATGATCTTTTATCTTCATTACCTTAAGCTAGGCGGAAGTTTAAAGAATATATCCTCATTATCCTCTCCATGCTCTTGGATTGAGGCACCAGTAACTTTTTGAACAGCAGATGCAATTTCTTGTACTCTTCTTTCTGGTGCTGAAGCACCTGCCGTAATAGCAATTTTATTTTTTCCATCAAGTTTTGATATATCTAAATCATCGAAACTATCAATTAAAACTGATTCACATCCACACTTTTCACTTAACTCTTGTAGTCTATTTGAGTTTGAGCTATTTGATGAGCCTACTACAATCATAAAATCTGATTCCAATGAGAGTTGCTTTACAGCATCTTGTCTATTTTGAGTTGCATAACAAATATCATCTTTTTTTGGAGTTTTTATCGAAGGAAATCTTTCTTTTAATATATTAATGATTGATCTAGTATCATCTACACTTAAAGTGGTTTGAGTAACTACAGTGAGGTCGTTTGGCTTGGAGACTTTAATTTTTTTTGCTTCTAATTCATCTTGAACTAGGTATATATTGCTTATATTTTTGCATTCATGCCTACCAATAGTTCCTTCAACTTCTGGATGCCCCTCATGACCAATCAAGATAATATCTCTTCCAGCTCTTGCATGTCTTTTGACTTCCATATGAACCTTAGTAACCAAAGGACATGTTGCATCATGATAATCAAGATTCCTTGATTCTGTTTCATTTACAACTGCATCTGAAACGCCGTGTGCACTAAAAATAACATTAGCACCATCTGGTATTTCATTTATATCTTCAACAAATACAGCTCCTTTATTCTTTAAGTCATTTACTACTAATTTATTATGCACAACTTCATGTTTTACATAGATTGGTGGTCCAAATTTATCAATGGCTCTCTCTACAATATCTATGGCTCTATCAACACCAGCACAAAAACCTCTTGGATTAGCAAGCTTAATTGTTTTCATTTTTTAAAAAAATTTCACTAAATATTATTAATATTGCCCCAACACTAATATAAAAATCTGCTGGATTAAATACAAAAAATGAAAATTTACCAATATACAAATGAAAAAGATCAGTAACATAACCATCTATAGTTCTATCAATAATATTTCCAAGTGCTCCAGATATTATTAAACTAAATGCAAAAATATTAATTCTTTTTTCTTCCTGTTTTATAAGTTTAAATAAAAATAAAACAATCACAATCCCGATTAATGATATCAATGTTGATACAAGGAAATTCCCTGTATCAAGAAATCCAAAGGCTATACCTGAGTTATAAATAATAATTAAATCTAAAAAAGGTAATGCATCTATGGAAGTACCAGCTGGTATATATATTTCACCTAAATATTTGATAACCAAGTCTAATATAATTAGAAAAATAATACCTAATATGAGATATTTAGACAAAATTTCGTATTTCCCCATCACCCTCTATATTAGTTATACATCTAGTACATAAATCAGGGTGATTTACATTTGAACCCACTGAATCATGTCTATGCCAACATCTGGTGCACTTTTCATTCTTGTTTAAATCAATTAAAACTTTAAATGAGTTAGCTTCTTCAAGCCTGATTTCTGAAGTTATAAATAGGAAATGTAGATCATCTTCAAAAATGCTCATTAATTTATAGTCATTCACTTCTAGCTCTAAAGTTACTGTTGTATCAAGCGAGCCTTTTACAAGATCATTGTTTCTTGCTTCTTCAATTGCTAAATTAACTTGATCTTTAATTTCAAAAACACGCTGCCATTGATCTTTAGATATTTGTGATGAACAAGCCTCTAGATTATTTTGATAATCTGATAAGAATACTGATTCATGTTTTGATCTAAGTATTTCAGATGATTGCCAAATTTCTTCTGCTGTAAAAGAAAGAACTGGTGCAATAAGTCGGACCATTTCATCAAGAATAATAAATAAGCTTGTTTGCGATGACTTTCTTGCATGAGAATCTTTTTTAGTTGTATATAGCCTGTCTTTTGTAATATCTAAATAAATGCCACCTAATTCATTAACACAAAAGTTATGAATTTTCTTTACAGCACTATGATAGTTAAATGATTCATAGTCACTAAGCACTTGATCTTTTAGGTTTTGAAGTTCAAGTAGTATCCACTTATCAAGCTCAATTAAATCATTCAATTTTATAAACTCATCTATATGAAAATCATCTATGTTTCCAAGTATGAATCTGAATGTATTTCTGATTCTTCTATATTGATCAGATGTCCTTTTTAATATCTCATCAGTTGCTGCCATTTCGCTTCTAAAGTCTGTTGATGCAACCCACAATCTTAGAATGTCTGCACCTAGTGTATCCCATACCTTTTGTGGGGATATTACATTACCAAGTGATTTGGACTGTTTTCTTCCATTCTCATCAACAACAAAACCATGAGTTAAAACAGTTTTATATGGAGCACTTTTATTTATTGCCATAGAAGTTAGCAAAGATGATTGAAACCATCCTCTATGCTGATCAGAGCCCTCTAGATATAGATCAGATTTATAACTTGAAAACCGTCTATTTGAAACAGCATTATGTGTAACACCAGAATCAAACCAAACATCCAAAGTATCATAAATTTTAGAATATTGATCATGGTCTTCAATATAGTCAGCGAGGTCTATATCCTGCCATACAGTTATTCCATGCTTTTCTATATCATTAGCAAATGACTCAAATAAATTAGATTGATCTGGATGGATTTCACCAGTTTCATTGTGAACAACAAGAGTAATGGGTACTCCCCAATTTCTCTGCCTAGAAATACACCAATCAGGCCTATCCTGCAACATTGATTTAATTCTTTCCTTACCCCATGAAGGCTCCCATTGAATACTATTAATCTCATTTTTTGCATCATCAAGAAGTCCAGCTTTATCCATAGAAATGAACCATTGCGGTGTAGAAACAAATATCAGTGGTGTTTTGTGTCTCCAACAATGCGGATAGGAATGATTAAACTTTTCATTATTGAGAAGAGCGCCAGCATTATCTAATTTCTCAATTACAATTTCATCAGCTTTAAGAGCGCTTTTTCCAGATAGCTCATCCATTTCTTCTTTAAAAATTGCTTTAGAATTAAGTGCATGGATAGTTTCAATACCTAATTTTTTACAAATTTGATGATCATCAATTCCATGAGCCGGGGCTGTATGAACACAGCCTGTACCAGTTTCAATTGTGACATGATCTCCATGAATAAGATAAGAGATTCTTTCATATAAAGGATGCACTAAAGATACTTCATTTAACTCTTTTCCTGGAATTGATGAAATGATATCAATATTTTTATTCCATCTTTCTTCACAGCTCTTAACTAAATCATTAGCTATTACAATATGCTCATCTTCAAGCTTGCATAATGAATAAGAAATATCTGGACTAATAGAAACTGCAACATTTGCTGGTATTGTCCATGGTGTAGTTGTCCATATAACAAAACTACATCTATCAATATTTTTTTCATTAAAGTAGCTTTTTATCTTATCAATATCGTGCACTTTAAACTTTACATCTATGCTTTTAGAAACTTTATCTTGATACTCAACTTCAGCCTCTGCTAAAGCAGATCCACAGTCATAACACCAATGTACAGGCTTTTCACCTTTATGAATATGTCCCTTATCATATATACCTTTAAGAGATCGAACTATGTCAGCTTCAAATTTTGAATCTAGAGTTTGATAAGGATTATCCCATTCGCCCAAAACACCTAATCTAATAAAATCTTTCTTTTGGTCTTCTATTTGGGATAAAGCGTAATTCTTACACTCAATTTGGAAATCTTTAATTGAATCTAATTTTCTTTTCTTTTTTTTGAGCTTTTTCTCAACATTGAGCTCAATTGGTAATCCGTGACAATCCCATCCAGGGACATATGGAGCATCCAGTCCCATGAGAGTTTTATGTTTAATAGTAATATCTTTTAGGATTTTATTTACAGAATGACCTAAATGTATAGAGCCATTAGCATAGGGTGGCCCATCATGAAGAATGAATGTTGGATTATTTTTTCTTAATTCTCTTATAGAGTTATATAAATTAATAGAGTTCCAAAAATCTAAAATTTCTGGCTCCTTTTTAGATAAACCTGCTTTCATTGAAAAATCTGTAACTGGCAGATTTAAAGTATCTCTATAGTTCTTACTCATTATGATAATAATTTTTTTGCTTGTTCAATGTCTTTTTGAATCTGCAATTTTAACAGATCTATACTTTTAAATTTCTTTTCTTCCCTTATTTTTTTAAAAAACTCTACTTCGATTCTTTTTGCATAAATATCTTTAGAAAAATTAAATATATGAACTTCAAGAACTGGACTAGTGCCCCCTACAGTTGGCCTGATCCCCATATTTGCAATTCCATTATGAATTTTATCTTCAACCCTAACATTTACTGCATATACACCAGATATTGGCAGTTTTTGTTTGGGCATCCAGATATTTGCAGTTGGAACATCTAGTTGCCTCCCAAGTTGTTGACCATAAACTACCTTACCTGAAAAAGTGTAAGGCCTGCCTAAAAGGCGTTTTGCTTCTATAAAATTATCATTTAATAACAACGATCTAATTCTTGAGCTACTAACTCTCTCATGATCGATCTCAAATGTAGGTGTCTTATCAACAATTATATTATTAGAATCACCCCATGACTTTAAAAGCTCAAAATCACCCTCTCTATTTGCCCCAAATTTGAAATCATCACCAATTATTAAATGACCTAAATTTAATTTACCTAATATCAAATCCAAAAAGACATCTGCTCTCATTTTTCTTAAATTGTCATTGAATTTTAGATAAAAAGCATAATCAATTTCGTTGTTTTGAATGTATCTTACTTTTTCTCTCCATGGAAATATTCTTGGAGGTGAGTTAAATGATTGAGATTTTTCTGCAAAGAACTCAGAAGCATGAGGTTCAGTAAAACATACTAAAGTCTCATAATTATTTTTTTTTGAAATAGATTTAATTGATCTAATGATCTCTTGATGACCTAAATGAAACCCATCAAAATTTCCAATAGTTGCGCATATCTTTTTATTAGTTTTTTTTCTTGATTGGAATAATCCAATATTATTAATTCCTCTAATAAGATACATGTTAGTAAATAAAATATTTTTTATAACTTTTGCCTAATAGGATTCTAATACATAAGGCAAAAATAAGTATTGAACAAAGGACAATAACTGATAAAGAGGAAATTTTTCCAAACTCTGTTAAATTATAAAAATCAAAATAATCTGTAACTGAATTTAAAAAATATATAAGCACAAACAGGCTAGCTAATAATGAAAAATTAAATCTAGTGAATGGGGACTTAAATATTAAAATATCTTGTTTAAATAAAATTATTTGATATACCAAAACACTTACGATTGCAGCAATAGAACTACCTGCAGCTATTCCAATATGACCATACCCTAATTTAAAAGCTAATACATAATTTAAAAATGCATTAATAAGCAGTGACATTAATGAAATCATCAATGGTGTCTTTGTATCCTGTCTTGAAAAAAAAGCAGGTATATATATTTTTAAAAGCATGAAAAAAGGCAGTCCCGCAGAAAAAGCAATAAGACTTAATGATGACTGATTTACATCCTCGATACTAAACGAACCTCTTAAAAATATTGTTGCAAGTATTTCGTTTGAACACATTATTAAGCCAACTATCGAGGGCAGTGCTATAAATAAAATAAGTTTTTGACTATGCATTAACGTCTCTCTAAATTTATAAAAATCAGTTGCAATATTTATTCTGGAAAGTCTTGGTAACAAAACAGTGCCTAAAGCAATCGCAAAAACACCTAATGGAAGCTGAATTAATCTATCTGATACATAAAGCCATGTAGGACTTCCAGTAGTTAAAAGTGATGCATAAATTGTATCTATAAGAAGATTTAATTGAGTTACACCGCCCGCAATTAAGGCAGGTATCATAATTTTAAAAACCTTCTTAACCCCTGGATGATCTTTGGTATATTTAAATTTTGGAAATCTGTCTAACCTATATAGCATATAAAAATTTAAAATAACCTGAATAAGCCCAGCAATTAAAACTGCCCATGCTAAAGAAATTATTGGAATGTCATAGTATGGTGCAATAAAAATTGCAGCAAGAATTAGAGATACATTGAAAATTATTGGTGTTCCAGCAGGTACAGCAAATTTTGTATGTGTGTTTTGAATACCGGCAGCAAAAGCAACTAAAGATATTAATCCTAAATATGGAAACATAATCTTTAAGGAAATAATGGCAATGTCTTTTTTAGTTTCATCTAAATAAAACCCTGGTGCAAAAAGAAAAATAAAAAAAGGAGCTAAGAAGATTACTAGCACTGTAAAAACTGTTAAAGCTATAAATAATCTTGAAAATAGATTATGTAAAAATAAATCCTGGTCTGGTTTATTTTTTTCTTCTACATATTTTGAATAAACCGGAATGAAAGCTTGGCTGAAAGCGCCCTCAGCAAAAAAACGTCTAAATAAATTAGGTATCTTTAATACAACGACAAAAATATCATGAAGAAATGATGCTCCTAGAAGGCTTGTTGTCGCTATATCTCTAACTAAACCAAATACCCTTGAAATAGCTGTCCATAAGCTTACGCTTGAGAAAGAAGAAATTATAGATTTCTTCATCTTTAATTATTTATCTTCAAAATCTAAAGATACTGAGTTAATACAATAGCGTAAGCCAGTAGGATTAGGACCATCATTAAATACATGGCCTAGATGGGCATCACATTGTGAGCATTTAACTTCAGTTCTAGTTAAACCCAAGGATTTATCTTCAGCTTCGGCAATTGCGGTTTCGTTGAGCGGTAAAAAGAAGCTGGGCCAACCACATCCTGCATCAAACTTAGTATCTGATTCAAATAAAGGCGCCCCACAACATATACACTTATATGTACCTTTTTTATCAAAATCCCAGTATTTACCTGTAAAAGGTCTTTCTGTTGCTGCTTTTCTAGTTACTTCAAAAGATTCTTGAGAAAGCTGCTCTCTCCATTCTTCATCAGATTTTTTAATGTTTGCCATCCATAAATTGTAATAAATTATGGACTCTATGAGTAGCTATATAAACTTATATATCTGTTACAGCATTGTCAGCATATTCATAAAAATCAGATATCATTTGTTCTGAGGGTTTATAAATCCTTCTTCTTCTATCTGACTTTGAGGTTTCTTCGTCAATATAGCCTAATTGAACAGCCTGTTTTAATACTTGCAATCTTTTAATTCGTGAAGCGAATTTTTTAGGTACTAAAGAAATTGCGTATTCTTGAGAAATCTCATTTTCATTAAAATGCTCAAGCATAAAACTCATAAGAAAATAAAATCTATATGTGTCAGAAAAGAAAAAGGTTATTGAGTCGGGATTTTTAGTATTAACCATAGCCGTCGATAAAACCCTATCAATCAATAAAAGTGCCTTTTTTTTAGTTCTACTGCTTACATTTTCCATTTTAGTACCTATTTATTATTTAATTTACATTTCTATAATCTATATATAAAAACTATATATATTGTATATGCAATTCTCATGCCATATATGTGTCTTTTTTGTAAACTTATTGTGCTTAAAAATGGTGCAGCTATGCTGAATTAAATGTTTATGCAAGAATTATGTGCGTCTATAAAGAGTCATAGTCAAATCTTTGAATATGATTTTTTCTAGAATTTACAAAAACTTTTCTTATATCAGATTCATTTGATTTTCTTATAGCTGATTTAAATCTCTCCGATTCTAAATTTAAATTAAAATCCATATCAAAGTCAGCCAAATCTTTATATGTTCTTTTAATAGGGTTATTTTTTTTAAATTGCTGAATTATATTTTTAGCAGACGCTTTATCATCTACCAAATTAAAATCATCAATTAATTTACTTATAAGCATCAAGGTTGCATTGTTTTTACCTTGAATGCTGTGCCCTGCTATGTGAGGTGATGCTATGAATGATGATTCTAAGATTTCCATATCAATAATTGGTTCGCCTTCCCAAACATCACAGATATATTTTATTTCTGGATTTTTTTTAAGTAAATCTTCTTGGATCACACCACCTCTAGATGTATTAATAATGAATTCGATATTACTTTTTTCAAGTAAATCAGGTTTTAAAAATTTGTTAGTTGGGTATTTATTGTTGTAAGTAAGCGGTACATGAAAAGTTATAATCTCACATTCATATATTTCATTTATATCAGTTAAGAAACTTTCATTCAAATATGGATCATAAGCGCAATTTCTTATCTGTAAATGATCTAAAATATTTTTAACTTTTTTACCTACATTCCCATAACCAACAATTCCAACTTTCTTCTCAATTCCAGAATGATTTTTAATCTTATGCAAAGCACTCATAACATAATGCGCAACAGAACTGGAATTAGCACCGCTCGCAAAGAAATAATCAATTTTGGATTTATCTAATAAGTCTAAATTGACATGATCTTTGCCTGATGTTGCTGAATATATTTTTTTAATATTTGTATTAAGCACTAGATCCTTATCTACATTGGTCACAGACCTTATTAAAATAATGTCTGCTTTTTTAAGATTTTTATTTTTAAAATCATCTGAGTTAATGAGAATAAAGTTAATATCTCTTCTAAATTTAATTTTTTTAATTAAATCTGATATCCCTTGAATTTGATTATCAATAACAATATTCATATGAAGAACTTAATTTTTTTTAGTTGGTGAGATTAAGCTTTTGATCCAGGAAAAAAGAGAATTGCCACCTAAAGAATATCTATCAAGAGCATCAAATTCTTCAGCAAGTTTTTTTGGGTCCTTAAAAAAATCAGCTCTTGTAACAAAATCTTTTTCATTTAATTCTTTGACTTTTTTTGCGGGATTGCCTGCGTATACTGTATTTCTTGGAACATCCTTTGTAACCACTGCGCCTGCTCCAATAATGCTATTATCCTCAATAGTTACACCTTTGCATATTATTGCACTATCACCTATCCATACATTGTTACCAATCTTTACCTCTTTTGGATTTCCAACAGGCTTGGATCTATCATAAATACCATGCCAGTCTGTGTCAGATATATAAGCTCCGTGTGCAATCATTACTGAATCACCAATGCTTATTTTTTTTGCAGCCATTATTCTAACGCCAGGAGTAATTAAAGAGTATTTACCAATTTCAATTTCTCCTTTCCAGCCTCCGACGCTCCATGATGTAAATTGAAGATATGCATCTTTTGCACCTATTAATGTAGGATGATCATCAATTGAAATATTCTCTCCGAATACTTTAATATACTGAGGTTTAAAATATGCTCCCCCTTTTCCAAGCCTTTCAAATTGAGGAGATAAAAATTGATTAACGTATAATCCAACAATCTTTTTCGTAATTTTTTTTAACCAGTAAGGCCTGTTATCCTTTCTAATAATATTCTCCAATAACAACTAACAATATATATGATAAAGTAGCGAAAAAAAATTATACATATATAAATTGTTAAAACGTTATTTTGAAGAAATAAAAACCTTATCAAAAATTGGAATTCCTATTTTTGGAACTCAAATGTCATATATGTTAATGGGCACCACAGATACAATTATTGCTGGAAGAGCAAGTTCATTAGATTTGGCAGGTTTAGGTCAGGGAACAATAATATCTAATACAATTTTCTTTCTTTTTTGTGGCGTAATTTTTTCAGTTACACCTATAGTGGCTCAATTGAATGGCGCAAAAAGATATGTAGAAATTGGTAAAAAATTACGTGAAATCCTTTGGATAGCTGGCTTATTAGGATTTGTTTTAATGATAGTTCTCATAAATATTAATCCTGTTATCAATACTATTTATGATTTTTTAAATCTGGATATTGATAAAGAGTTACAAACAATAGCCACTGATTATTTGAGGGTTGTTGCTCCGGGAATAGCATTCTTGACTATCTTTTCATGCTTGAGATGTTACAGCGAAGGCATGGCATTAACACTTCCAGTTTTTATAATTTCAGTCTCTGCGATGTTAATAAATATTCCTTTAGATATAATTTTTGTATATGGCCTGTTTGGCGCTCCTAAACTAGGAGGTGTTGGTTGCGGAATAGCAACTTCAATAGTTACTTTCTCTGCAATGATTGTAATGGCCTGCTATATTGCTTTTTCAAAGAAGTATTCTAAAACTAAGCCTTTTTCTGAATTTACTCCTCCATCATTAGAAACATTTAAAGAGGTTTTTAAATTAGGCTTCCCTATTGGTTTTGGAATATTTATTGAATTAAGTATGTTTTCTGGTGCCGGTTTGATTATTGCAGTATTAGGGCCTACGATTCTCGCTAGTCATTTGATAGCTATTAATATTGCAAGCTTATTTTTTGTAGTACCGCTATCAATTGGTTTAGCATCAGCTACTAGGGTTGGTAATTTGGTAGGTGAAGAAAAGCCTTCTGATGCAAAATTTGCTAGCTTTGCAGCTGTATATTTTTGTTTAATAACAGCATTAATCAATATGGTGGTCATATTAGCTTTTAAAACACAGCTAGTAGGACTTTATAATAATGAAGAAATTGTTATAGCAACCGCATCTGCTTTGCTTATATTTGCTGCAATATTTCAAATACCAGATGGAATACAAATGGGTGCACTTGGAAGTTTAAGGGGTTATAAGGATACTTTTATTCCTATGATATTGTTATTGATTTCTTATTGGATATTTGCACTTCCAACTGGCTATTATCTTTCTGTTGGCTCAACAGATGCATTAGGCGCATCAGGAATGTGGATAGCTATGATATTAGGACTGTGTATATTTGCAGTACTTTCAATTATAAGACTTAGACATATTAATAATAGATTTATAAATTAAATTTTATTTAATTTTAGCTAAGAACTTCTTCTACTTTTTTTCCAATATCAACCAAACTGTCAGCAATCTCAACACCGCACTCTTTTAATTTTGCTATTTTGTCAGCCGCTGTTCCTTTACCACCAGCAATAATTGCACCTGCATGCCCCATTCTTTTGCCTGGAGGAGCTGTTTGACCAGCAATATAAGAGATAACAGGTTTTGTTACATTATTTTTAATATATTCTGCAGCCTCTTCCTCAGCTGATCCACCTATCTCACCAACCATAACAATAGCTTTAGTTTGATCATCAGATTCAAAAAGTTTTAATATATCAATAAATGAAGAACCAGGAATTGGATCTCCTCCAATACCTACACAGCTACTTTGACCCATACCGAGATCAGTAGTTTGTTTTACTGCTTCATAAGTAAGCGTTCCAGATCTAGATATAATGCCAATCGAACCTGGTTTATGGATGCTTCCAGGCATGATACCAAGTTTAGCCTCACCTGGAGTAATAACACCTGGGCAATTTGGACCAATCAGTGTGATGCCTAACTGATCTATCTTTTCCTTAACTACAAGCATATCAAGAGTTGGAACTCCCTCAGTTATGCATATTATTAATTCAATTCCTGCATCAGCTGCTTCTAAAATTGAATCTTTACAAAATGGTGCTGGTACAAAGATAAGGGCTGCATTAGGTTGCACTTTTTTCATTGCCTCATGAACTGTATCAAAAACTGGTAACCCTAGATGAGTTTGGCCACCTTTACCAGGAGTAACACCTCCAACGATGTTTGTACCATATTCAATCGCTTGTTCTGAATGAAGAGTTGCTTGAGATCCAGTAAAGCCTTGTACCAATACTCTTGTGGAATTGTTAACTAATATACTCATTTTGAAAGCTCCACTGCTGCCTTAGCTGCATCTGCTAAGTTATTAATACTTTTTATTTCAATACCTGAGTTTTGTAAAATATCTGATCCTATATCAGCATTATTTCCTTCTAATCTAACAACAACAGGTATTTCTACTCCAACCTCATTAATTGCGGCAATAATCCCCTCAGCAATAAGATCGCACCTTACAATACCTCCAAAAATATTAACAAGAACTACTTTAACATCCTTATCATCTAGAATAATTTTAAATGCTTTTGCAACTCTTTCTTGTGTTGCTGTTCCACCAACATCTAGGAAGTTAGCTGGATTTCCACCAAAATGTTTTATTGTGTCCATAGTTCCCATAGCAAGACCAGCGCCATTAACCATACAACCAATATTTCCATCAAGGGATACATAACTTAAATCATTCTTTGATGCCTCATATTCTCTAGGATCTTCTTGAGATGGATCATGCATATCTTGAATTTCTTTTTGTCTGAATAAAGCATTTGAATCTATGTTTATTTTTGCATCCAAGCAATGTAAATTACCTCCAGAGGTTATAACTAAAGGGTTTATTTCTAATAAAGAAAGATCTTTTTCAATAAATAAATTAACCAAGCCATTAAACATTTTAGAAAATTGTTTAGTTTGATCAGGATTAAGCCCTAAGACCTTAGAAATCTTTCTAGCCTTGAATCCAATAGGACCACATAAAGGGTCAATTTCTTCATAAATGATTTTTTCTGGCATTTTTTCTGCAACTTCTTCTATATTTACACCGCCTTCACTTGATCCAATAAAGGTAATCTTTCTAGAGCCTCTATCAATTACTGCGCTTAAATATAATTCTTTATCAATATCAGTACATTCTTCAATTAATATAGAGCTAACCAATTGTCCTTTTGCATCTGTTTGATATGTTACAAGTCTTTTGCCAAGCCAGTTTTGTGCAAATTCTTTTGCCTCGTCTGGATTATTAACTAATTTAACACCTCCAGATTTTCCTCTTCCACCTGCATGAACCTGTGCTTTTACAACCCATTTAGATCCACCAATTTCTCTGCATGCTTTATGAGCATCATTCGAATCAGTAATAACTATGCCTTTAGAAACCGGCAATCCATATTCCTTAAACAAGGCTTTGCCTTGGTATTCATGTAAATTCATTATTTTTTATTGCCTATATGTATAGCTTGATTATTAACAGATAATGCAGCCTCATGAAGAGCTTCTGAAACTGTTGGATGACTGAAAATTGTTAATCCAAGATCTTCTGAACTAGCTCCAAATTCCATTGAAATTAATGCTTGTTGAACAATTTCTGCCGCTGAGGGCCCAAAAACATGAACTCCGAGAATAGTATCTGTTTTTTTATCAGAAATAACCTTAACAAAACCTGTAGCCTGATCTACTGCAAGGGCTCTTCCGCTAGCAGCAAAAGGAAATTTACCCGTCTTATAATCTATACCTTCTTCTTTTAATTCAGATTCATTCTTTCCAACCCAAGCTATTTCAGGATGAGTATATATAACAGAAGGTACAAGCGCATAATTCATTTCTGCAAACTTACCAGCAATTCTCTCAGCAACCATTACACCTTCCTCACTACCTTTGTGAGCAAGCATTGGGCCTCTAACAACATCACCAATTGCCCAAATATTACTTACCCCAGTTTGGCAAAACTCATCAACCTCTATAAATCCTTTTTGATCAATATTTATTTCAAGAGATTCATCGAAAATACCCTCAGAATTTGGCTTTCTTCCAACTGCAACAATTAGCTTATCAAAAGATTCAGAGACATCTTCATCATTTTTTAAAAATGTAACCTCAACACCTTTTTTAGTAACTTTAGATGCGGTTAACATAGAACCAAGCTCAATATTTAAACCTTGTTTTTTAAACTCTTTTAAAGAATCTCTTGAGATATCTTTATCTGCCATAAACAAAAAGTCATCCATTGCTTCAATTACAGTAACCTCAGATCCTAAACGAGACCAAACACTTCCTAGCTCAAGGCCAATAACACCTCCACCAATTACTCCAAGCTTTTCTGGAACTTCTTCAAACTCAAGAGCTCCAGTACTATCAACAATTAGTTTGTTATCAAATTTTGCGGATGGTATTTCAATAGGTGAGGAGCCTGTAGCAATAATAACGTTCTTTGTTTCAACAATCTCCTCTTCACCTTTAGCATTTGTTATTAAAACTTTTGTGGGTTCAATAATTTTAGCCATACCCTCTATTGGTGTGACCTTATTTGTAGTTAATAAGCCTGTGATTCCTCCTGTTAATTGAGAAACAATCTTATTTTTTCTATCCATCATCTTTTTTAAATTAAGATTTAAATTAGGAATATCAATCCCATGAACTTCTAAATGTTTTTTTGCATCATGATATCGATGAGATGAATCTAAAAGAGATTTCGATGGTATACACCCAACATTTAAACAAGTGCCTCCGTAAACCGCCTTACCTGAGTCATTTACTTCTTTTTCTACACAAGCTGTTTTTAGTCCTAATTGTGATGCTTTTATTGCTGCTACATAACCAGCTGGGCCACCACCAATTACAAGTACGTCATACATAATCTATCCTATAAATTTAATAATAATCTCTCTGGAGACTCTAACTGTTCTTTAATTGATACCAAAAATGATACAGCCTCTTTTCCATCTAAAAGCCTATGGTCATAACTCATTGCAAGATACATCATTGGTCTAATAACAACCTCACCCTCTATTGCAACAGGCCTATCTTGAATAGCATGCATTCCTAAAATAGCTGTCTGTGGCGCATTTAAGATTGGTGTTGATAGTAAAGAACCAAAAATTCCACCATTTGAGATTGTAAAAGTACCCCCCTGCATATCTTCAATAGCAAGCTTCCCATCTCTAGCTTTTAATGAATATTCTAAAATTGATTTTTCAATTTCTGGTAAAGATTTTGAGTCTGCATCTTTAATAACTGGGACAACAAGACCTCTCTCTGTTGAGACTGCAACTCCTATATCTTGAAAGCCGTGATACACGATATCTTGGCCATCAATCGAAGCATTAACAATAGGGAATTTCCTTAAAGCTTGAACTGCTGCTATAACGAAAAAGCCCATAAATCCAAGTTTAACTCCATGCTCTTTTTCAAATTCCTGACCATATTTCTTTCTTAATTCTTTAATTGGTAGCATATCAACCTCATTAAAGGTTGTAAGCATAGCTGTTTCTTGTTTTACGCTAACTAGGCGCTTGGCTATTGTTGATCTTAATCGTGACATTGGAACTCTTTTTTCCTGTCTGCCAGATTTAACAGATAACGTATTTGAATCAGTATTTTTATTAGAAACCTCTTGATCAAGATGATTAATAACATCTGCCTTGGTTACTCTATTACCTTTTCCACTCGATTTTATGTTTTCAACATCTAGTTCTTTTTCTTTGATAATTTTTTTTGCAGCTGGTGCAATTTTTTTATCAGCTTTGATTTCAGAGACTTTTTCGAGAATTGGTTGAGTTTCTTCTGCAACTTCATTAGAACTATCTTCTATTAATTCAGCTTTATCTGTATCAACAGTCTCATCTGAGAACTCACCAATCTTTTCAGCGCTTTGAACAACATCTCCTTCAGCTTTTATAATTTTAGTGAGAATTCCATTAGATGGGGCTACAACCTCAAGCACAACTTTATCAGTTTCAATCTCTGCAATAACTTCATCCTGTGTTACTGCATCACCCTCATTTTTAAGCCATGTTGCAATTGTTCCATCTGCCACTGATTCTGGAAAAGTTGGTGATTTAATATCTATACTCATTTAAATGCTTTCCTAATAAGCTCTTCTTGTTGTTTTAGATGTACTTTCATTAAACCAACTGCTGGTGCTGCTGCTGGAGGTCTACTTACCATCTCTATTTCTTTTGCATTACCCTCAAATCTATCAAGGACCCTTTGAATTCTATGTCTATGACTAAACCAAGCTCCTTGGTTTGCCGGCTCCTCTTGGCACCATATTATATCTTCATAATTAGGATATTTTGATAATATTTCTTCTAAATTATCATATGGAAAAGGATATAACTGCTCAATCCTAATTAATGCAACATCTTCCCTGTTTGAGGATTGCTTTTCCTCCATAAGATCATAAAAAACTTTACCTGAACAAAGTATAATTTTTTTAACTTTTTTGTGTTTTGAATCAGGGTCATCAAGAACACACTCATAAGACCCATTACAAAGATCTTCAATCGATGAAACTGCATTTGGATTTCTTAATAAACTTTTAGGTGAAATTACAACTAAAGGTGTTCTTAAATTTCTTATTGCTTGCCTTCTCATTAAATGAAATATTTGAGCAGGTGTGCTTGGTACACAAACTTGAATATTTTCAGATGCACATAACTGTAAAAATCTTTCAATCCTTGCGCTTGAATGTTCTGGTCCTTGGCCTTCAAAGCCATGCGGTAAAAGCATTACTAGGCCTGACAACCTTTCCCATTTATGTTGAGCTGAAACAATAAACTGATCTATAACAACTTGTGCTCCATTAGCAAAATCTCCAAACTGAGCTTCCCATATTACTAATCCTGAGGGCCAAGTGGCTGAATAACCATATTCAAAACCTAAAACTGCTTCTTCAGATAATAAAGAGTCATAGATATCAAATCTATTTTTATTTTCTGAGGCTATAGATGATAAAGATATATAGTCTTCTCCTGATTTAGCATCAAAAACACATGCATGCCTATGAGAAAAAGTTCCACGTCTCACATCTTGTCCTGTTAATCTAATTGGATAACCCTCTGATAAAAGACTTGCATATGACATCATCTCAGCAAAACCCCAATTAATAGGTATTTCACCTTTTAACATTTGCTCTCTTTCAGCAAATATTTTTTTTGCCTGGTTGCCTAAATTAAAGCCTGCTGGAACATTACATAAACTTGTTCCAATTTTTTTCATGGATTTAGAATTAAAAGTTGTGTCAACTTTATCCCACCATAAGTTGTCTAAATATGGCTCCCAATCAAACCAAAGCTCATTATTGGATTTATTAGCAAGGTTTTTTGCAACAGTTGTGTCACCTTCTAAAGAATCTCTATAATTTTTTTTAAGATTTGTTGCGAACTCTTTTGTCATAATTCCAGACTTAATCAAAACATCTTCATATTGAGATACTACGCTAGGATGTTTTTTAATTTTTTGATACATCAAAGGTTGTGTAGCAGATGGATCATCAGCTTCATTATGACCTCTTCTTCTGTAACAAAATAAATCTAGAACTATATCTTTATTAAACTTAGATCTATATTTGCAAGCGACTTTTACAGCATGAATAACCATTTCAGGGTCATCCCCATTAACATGTATTATAGGAGCTTGTATTATCTTTGCTACATCCGTTGAATAGTCTGTTGAGCGTGCATCTGAAGCATGACTTGTAGTGAATCCTATCTGATTATTTACAACTATATGAATTGTACCTCCAACACCAAATCCTCTAGTTTGAGACATTTGAAGAGACTCCATAACAACGCCTTGACCTGAAAAAGCAGCATCGCCATGAACCAATACTGGTACAACTTTTTTCCTTTCATTGTCATTCAATCTATCTTGTCTTGCTCTTACAGACCCCATTACTACTGGATCAACAATTTCTAGATGAGATGGGTTATTGTTTAATGAAACATGAACTTCACCACCTTTCGTTATCAAGTTAGATGAAAATCCAAGATGATATTTTACATCGCCGGTATTAGCACCAGATAATTCACTTTTCTCATCAAATGCTGAAAATAGTTCTGAAGGGAGCTTTCCTAAAACATTTACTAGTAAATTTAATCTTCCTCTATGTGCCATACCAAAACATATTTGATTAGCCCCAAGCTCACCACAATTTTGTATGACTGCATCAACTAATGGCACCAACGCTTCTGCACCGTCAATTCCAAATCTTTTCATGCCTGGGTATCTCGCTGTAAGGTATTTTGCTAAGCCTTCAGCTGAACTTAATCTTTCATAAATGTGAATTTTTTCATCATCAGTCAATTCATATCCACCAAGTTTTGATTCAAAAATCTTCTGAAACCAACTACGCTCGTCACGGTTCATAATATGATTAAATTCAATGCCTACATTTCCACAATATATCTTCTTCAATGAATTTAAAATTTCTCTTAAGGTTGCTCTTTCTTTACCAATATCTAAAGAGTCTGTATAGAAATCTGTATCAAGATCCTGCTCGGAAAGATTATGATATTCAAGCGTTAAATCTTCAGCATTTGGTCTATACATCATGCTCAAAGGATCAAGGTTTGCATTAAGATGACCTCTATTTCTGTAGGCCTGAATCAACCTAACTACTTTTGCTTGTTTTTGATCGTAAGATAAATCTTTTGTTGAAGAAGATCCATTTCTTGGTAAGTTTTTAAATTCTTCAACTACTTGTTTATGTGATATTTCATTACCATTAGCTGGCCCACTCAGAGAATCGAAGATATTTACCCATTCATCTGGCAATTTAGAGGGATCACTTAAATATTGTTCAAATAAATCTTCAAGATAGGCTGAATGTCCTATCGATAAATGTGAACTCCCCCAAAGCTCATCAAGTGTATTTTTCATTTTTATCTAGAATTTATTACCCATCAGATACTATTATATTTTTTTTCTTCTTTAATAGCATGTCTTTTATTTCACCAATTGCTTCATTTGGGTTTAACCCTTTAGGGCAAACACTTACACAATTCATTATTCCATGACATCTATAAACACTAAATGGATCTGATAAGTCATCGAGCCTTTCTGCTGTTTTTAAATCTCTTGAATCTGCAAGAAATCTATATGCTTGAAGCAAAGCAGCAGGCCCTACAAATTTATCTGGATTCCACCAAAATGAAGGGCAGCTTGTTGAACAACATGCGCAAAGTATACACTCATAAAACCCATCTAATTTATCTCTATCTTCAGGCGACTGAAGTCTTTCTTGAAGAGGAGCTTCAGTATCATTTTGTAAAAAAGGTTTAATTTTTTCATACTGAGCATAAAACTCTGTCATATCTACAACCAAATCTCTGATTACAGGCAAACCAGGTAAAGGCCTAAGTTCAATCTTATTTTTTTTAATTACTGACGATAAAGGTGTAATACATGCTAGTCCATTCTTTCCGTTTATATTCATACCATCGGACCCGCATACACCTTCTCTACATGAACGTCTGTACGATATAGATTCATCCTCTTCTTTAAGCATATTTAATAAGTCTAAGACCATAATATCCTTCTTAGGCTTATCTAAAGAATAAGACATCATATATGGAAATTTGTCTTTTTCAGGATTATATCTATACAAATTTACTTCAATTTTTTGCATTAATAACTCCTTACAGCAGGCGGGAATGCGTCTACTTCTTTGGGCTCAAAATTAACACTGCGTTTCGATAACTCTTTTGTTTGTGGGTCGTATATTGAATGGCATAACCAATTCTCATCGTCCCTATCAGGAAAATCTTCTCTTGCGTGGGCTCCTCTACTTTCAGTTCTTTCTGAGGCTGCAATTGCAGTAGCTTCTGCAACTTCTAATAAATTTTGGAGCTCTAATGCTTCAACTCTTGATGTATTAAATGCCTTACTGTTATCTTTAATAGATAGGTTTTCAACTTTTTCTCTTATTTCTTTAAGTTGTTCTACACCTTTAGTCATATAGTCGCCTCTTCTAAAGACTCCAAAATAATTTTGCATGCATTCTTGCAACTCTCTTTTAACTTTTGCAGTTTCAAATTCTGTAGATGAATTATTTAATTTATTTAATCTCAATAATGCTTCGTCTATATCCTCATCAGATGAAGAATTTACACCTCCGCCTGATTTAAGTTCAGACTGAATATGCATACCCGCAGCTCTTCCAAAAACTACTAAATCTAATAATGAATTTCCTCCGAGTCTATTTGCTCCATGTACTGAAACACATGCTGCCTCTCCTACTGAAAATAATCCATCAATTACATGATCATTATTATCTTTAGTTATAAACGCTTGTCCATTTATATTGGTTGGTGTGCCACCCATCATATAATGGCATGTTGGCACAACAGGAATGGGTTCATATATTGGATCAACATGTGCAAATGTTCTTGAAAGTTCGCAGATACCAGGCAATTTTGAATTTAGAACATCTGGTCCTAAATGATCTAACTTAAGAAATACGTGATCTTTATTTTCACCACATCCTCTACCTTCAAGAATTTCAAGCACCATAGACCTTGCAACAACATCTCTTCCTGCTAAATCTTTAACATTCGGGGCATATCTTTCCATAAATCTCTCACCATCAGCATTTATAAGATAGCCACCTTCTCCTCTACAACCCTCAGTAACCAATGATCCAGCTCCATATATACCAGTTGGATGGAATTGCCACATCTCCATATCTTGCGCAGGAAATCCAGCCCTTAGAGCCATCCCCAATCCATCGCCTGTATTTATAAGGGCATTAGTTGTCGAAGCATATATTCTTCCAGCTCCTCCAGTAGCAAGAACTGTTGCTTGAGCTTTCAAATAAGCAACGTCACCACTTTCAATGGAAAAAGCTATAACGCCGGTTACTTCATTTTTAGCATTTTTTACCAAATCAACTGCAAACCATTCATTTAAAAAATTTGAACCTTCCTTGACGTTATTTTGATATAAAGTATGAAGCAATGCATGTCCTGTTCTATCTGCTGCTGCACAAGTTCTAGCAGCTTGACCACCTTTACCAAAATCTTTTGATTGACCTCCAAATGGCCTCTGATAAATCCTTCCATTTTCAAATCTAGAAAAAGGTAGCCCCATATGTTCCAGCTCAAAAACTGCTTTTGGTCCCTCAGAACACATATACTCTATAGCATCTTGGTCACCGATATAATCTGCACCTTTTACTGTGTCATACATGTGCCATTGCCAATTATCATTAGGGTCAGCACTTTGAATTGCACAAGTTATACCTCCTTGTGCTGATACTGTATGTGACCTAGTTGGAAATACTTTAGAGACAACTGCGGTTTTTAAGCCTGATTTTGCAAGCTCTAATGATGTTCGCATTCCAGAACCACCTCCGCCAATAATTAAAGCGTCAAACTCTATTGTTTGTATATTTTTTGAGTTAAGTATTTCTGACATATTATTGATAAAACTTATAACTAATTATAATAAAAATTTATGTTTAACTCCATATTAAATAAATAATAGATATTGAACAGAATAAGCCCAGAACAACAAAAAAAGCTTGATATATTTTTCTTAAAGAATCTGCAATGTTAGCAAATGAGGAGTAAAGACCTAATGTTCTTGGAGTTAAGTAGTCAGTTCCTACTGTCCATAAACCAATAAAACCATGAACTAGAACAATAATAAAAAATATGGATGTTAAAACTCTCGTTTCAAAAGATAAAAAAAATAGAGTCCAATCAAAATAAGAAATATTATTATTATTTACGAAAAATAATGCTATATAGATAATATAAACAAGAAGAAACAATGAGCTTATTCTCTGAAAAAGCCATAACCTTGAACCAATCATTTGAGGTACACCCCTATTGAAAATAGGAAAATGATCAAAGAAGTCAATATAACAACAAAAGAAGATAAACGAGCAGCTTGAAGGTTTTCACCAATATGCAGATCCATAATAAGGTGTCTTACACCAGTAAGTATATGGTATAGCAAAATATTAAAACTAATAATAATTAGAAGCCCAAAAAAAATATCATCTGATATTCTCTGGGATAAAAAATCAAATGATGATTTATCTCTAGTTGAATTGACAACAAGATATAAACTTAATGGAAGTGTAATAAAAAAATTATACATTCCTGCGAGCCTATGAGTTATTGAAACTATAGCCGTAATAGGCAAATTAATTTTAAATAAATTTATAAAAGTGGGTCTTGTTTGCATTTTCTATAAGTCTACTTATGACCTGGTTGGTGAAGATTATACATTAGATTCAATTAGATTTTTATTTAAGTAAATCAGAATATCTAACTTTTTGACTTCTTAATAAATTTTTTAAGTCTTTGCCTTTTTTTGACCTGTCTGCCAGTAAGTTTATTTTTCTTTCCTTCATATGGATTTTCTGATTTTCTGAAAATTAATCTTAATTGCACGCCGCTTAAATTTAAGGACTTCTTGAAAGAGTTTTCAAGATAACGTTTAAAGTTTTGAGGTATTTTTTTATCTTGGCTTGCATGAATTATAAATGTAGTTGGGAGTGTGCCTGCAAAATGAAGATACCTAATTTTTATAACTTTTCCATTAACTGATGGTGGTGCCTTATCATTAATAATATTTTTTAGAACTTTATTTAATCGGGATGTTGTATATTTTTTCTGAGATCTAGCTATTAAATCATCTAATGTTTTTAATAACTTATTAAGGCCTCTGCCCTTATCTGCCGATATCTCAATTTTTGTTAATTCTGAAATATATTTTGATTGATATTTTTTTGAATCTTTAAAATCAATAATCTGACTTTTTGAGAGCAAATCAGTTTTATTAAAAGCTAGTAATATTGGTTTGCCTGTTTCTGAGAGCAGGTTTATCAACTTTAAATCTTGATCAACTAAGCCCTCAGTTATATCGCATAGCAACAAAATAATATCAGCTTCATTTGCAGCATGTATTGCCCTAATGTATGAAAAATACTCTACCTTAGTGCTTTGTTTATATTTTTTTCTAATTCCTGCAGTATCAATAAAAATGTAATCTTTTTCATTCTTTTTAAAAGGTATCTGAACAGAATCAATTGTGGTGCCAGCAACTTCAGAGACAATCATTCTTTCTTCTTTTACAAACTTATTAATTAAAGTAGATTTACCAGCATTTGGTCTTCCTAGCACAGCAATTTTAGAACCCTCAAGCTCTTTGTTTGATGCATCAGGAATTGAATCTTTAAGAATTTTTTTTAAATCATTTAAATTTGTAGAGTGCTCTGCACTTATCTCATATATATTTTGTAACCCTCTTTTCTGAAGGTCTGATTTAATTGAGCTATCGGATTTTCTATCAATTTTATTCAAAACAGGGATAAATAATTTATCTAGCTTGCGCAATTTTTGAAGGATATTAATATCTTCATTTGTTAATTCATCTGATGAATCCAGAATAAATAATATTAAATTAGCTTCCTCTGCAGCAATCCATGCTTGTTCTGAAATCTTATCAGTAAATATTGATTCACTTGTGTCAATTCCGCCTGTATCTACAATTAATGATGAAATATTACCAATTTTTAAATAACCGTAATTCCTATCTTTTGTAAGACCAGAAAAATCTGAAACTATTGCATCCCTAGTATTTGTGAGTTTATTAAATAGTGTGGATTTGCCAACATTTGGCCTTCCAAGTATTGCAATTGAAGTAAACATTTGTGTTCAAAATTATCATATTAAGGAGCTTAAAGAAAACAATTCAAAATTCTCATCAACTGCATAAAAACTATCACTCCTTGATATTAATGTTTTGATAGGTTTTTTTGAAATTTTAATCCTTCCAATAGTAATGCCGTTCAAAGGATCCAGAATATGAATGAAGCCTTTATCATCACCAAAAATTATATTCCCTTTAAAATTTATTGCGTTAGATAGATTTCTATTTTTATATTCTTCTGACTTCCATGATTCAGAAAAAGTCTTTGTTGAAAAAGATCTTATAATAGAGTTGTATTCAGTTAATATCATCATATTTCTTAATAGTAATGGAGAATAAAAAGATGATGATTTAGTTTTCCAAATCATTCTTTTTTGTGCTGAATCAAATATTGCTAAATTTCCGGGGAAAGGAGGAGCAGAGAGTAGTCGACCATCAACAACTGGACTAGCATCA
>VMBT01000509.1_pt1 | contig 24859 bp, 25 predicted proteins | sample 4404301 | NCBI WGS metagenome assembly VMBT01 (sample SAMN12238535, study PRJNA552566) | marine metagenome | isolation source: Coastal seawater | place: USA: coastal Georgia, Sapelo Island | collected 2008-08/2009-08
GGATGCCGTTGGCGTCGATGTCGAAGGTGACTTCGATCTGGGGCACGCCACGGGGGGCAGGGGGGATGCCATCGAGGCGGAAGGTTCCAAGCGACTTGTTGTCGCTGGCCATCTCGCGCTCGCCCTGGAGCACGTGGATCTCGACGTTGGTCTGACCGTCCACAGCGGTGGAGTAGGTCTCCGACTTCTTGGTCGGGATGGTGGTGTTCCGGGGAATCATCTTGGTCATCACACCGCCCAGGGTTTCCACACCCAGGGACAGGGGAGTGACGTCCAGCAGAAGGATGTCCTTGACCTCACCGGCGAGCACACCGCCCTGAATGGCGGCACCCACGGCCACCACCTCATCGGGGTTCACGGTTTGGTTGGGGGACTTCCCGGTGACGCGCTTCACCAGCTCGAGGACCGCGGGGATGCGGGTGGAACCGCCCACCATCACCACCTCATCCAGCTCGGAGGAGGCGAGCTTGGCGTCCTTCAGGGCCTGCTCGACGGGCACGCGGCAACGGTCGATCAGCTTGGAGGCCAGCTCTTCGAACTTGGCCCGGGTGAGGGTCAGGTCGAGGTGCTTGGGGCCCTCAGGGGTTGCCGTGATGAACGGCAGGTTGATCTCGCTTTGGGTCGCGCTGGAGAGCTCGATCTTGGCTTTCTCAGCGGCCTCGGTCAGGCGCTGCAGGGCCTGCTTGTCACTGCGCAGATCGATGCCTTCGTTGGACTTGAAGGTGTCGGCCAGGTGATCAACGATCACCTTGTCGAAGTCATCACCGCCCAGGTGGGTGTCGCCCGAGGTGGAGAGCACCTCAAAGACACCGTCGCCCACCTCGAGAACGGACACGTCGAAGGTGCCGCCGCCCAGGTCGAAGACCAGGATTTTCTCGTTGCTCTTCTTGTCCAGGCCGTAGGCCAGGGCAGCCGCGGTGGGCTCGTTGATGATGCGCAGCACCTCAAGGCCAGCGATCTTGCCGGCGTCCTTGGTGGCCTGGCGCTGGGAGTCGTTGAAGTAGGCGGGAACGGTGATGACCGCTTGGGTCACGGTCTCGCCGAGGTACTTACCGGCGTCTTCGGCCAGCTTGCGCAGGACCTGAGCGCTGACTTCCTCAGGAGCAAATTGCTTGTTGAGGACGGGGCACTTGACCTTGACGTTGGAGCCGGCCTTCTCGACGCCGTAGCTCACTTCCTTGGACTCTTCGTTCACCTCGTCCACCCGGCGTCCGATGAAACGCTTGACGGAATAGAAGGTGTTTTCCGGGTTCATCACCGCCTGGCGCTTGGCGATTTGACCCACCAGCTGATCCTGGTTTTTGGTGTATGCCACCACGGAGGGCGTGGTGCGGAAGCCCTCGGCATTGGCAATCACGGTGGGCTTGCCGCCCTCCATGACTGACACGCAACTGTTGGTGGTGCCAAGGTCGATACCGACAACCTTGCCCATGGGTGACCTCTGAACTGCAGACATCCTCTGCAGCGGCACCCGGGTGGGGCTAGGTGTGGTTGCCGAACAGTGCCCGAACCACCGTGAACGCCGAGGCCCGAATCCAAGGCAGCACCGCGCTTGTGGGGGTACTGGGCGATCCGGTGCGCCACTCCCTTTCGCCGGTGATGCACAACGCGGCACTCGAGGCCATGGGCCTGGACTGGGCCTACCTGGCCCTACCCGCGCCAACGGCTGAGCTGGGCACCGTTATCCAGGCCCTCGAAGCGATGGGCTGCCGCGGCCTGAACGTGACCATCCCCCACAAGCAAGCGGTCGCGGCGCTCTGCAGCGAACTCAGTCCACTGGCGGAGCGGCTGGGGGCCGTGAACACCCTGGTGCCACGCCAGGGGGGCGGCTGGCTTGGCACCAACACCGATGTGGAAGGCTTCTGCGCGCCGCTGCGGGAGGTCAGCTGGAGCAGCAAGCGGGCGCTGGTGCTCGGCTGCGGCGGCAGTGCCCGCGCCGTCGTCGCCGGCCTGGTGGAGCTGGGCTTTGCCGAGATCGTTCTGGCCGGGCGACGGCCGGAAGCCCTCGAGGCCTTCCAGGCGGACTGCCGGAGCTGGGCGCCCCAACTCAGCACCCTCAGCTGGGACAGCGGAATCGCCGCAACCCTCGCCCAGGCGGATCTGCTGGTGAACACCACGCCCGTGGGCATGGCCTCGGCCACGGACCCCGCCGCCGCCCAGGCCTGCCCCCTCAGTGACAGCGAACTCGCGGCGCTTTCAGCCGAGGCCTGGGTCTACGACTTGATCTACACACCTCGGCCGACCGCGCTGCTGCAGCGGGCAACGGCCAAAGGCTGCCGCAGCCTGGATGGCCTGCGCATGCTGGTGGAGCAGGGGGCCGCCTCCCTGCGCCTCTGGAGCGGCAGGAGCGAGGTGCCCGTCGAGGTCATGCACCAGGCCGCCCTGCGCCAGCTCTAACGTCACACCCAAGGCGACGGAGTGCGATGACGATCCCCAGTTGGCAGCGGCTTCTGGCCTTGCTGACCTATCTCCTGCCCTGGAGCGATGGTCTGCCCTTCGGGCGCTCCCTGACGAGCCTGTTTCCTGTTCTGCAGTGGTTGAGCCTGCCGGCCCTGCCGCTGGTGCTGATCGAGCAGGCCATTCCCTTCGGCGGGTTCATCCTGTTTTTGGTGCTCTTTCTGGGCGTGGTGCGCAACCAGCGGGTCCCCTACTTCATCCGCTTCAACGCCCTGCAGGCGATCCTGCTGGACATCATCCTGATCGTGCTGTCCCTGGCGTTCAACCTGTTGCTCGCCCCACTGGGCGGCAACTTTGCGGTGCGAACCCTGGCCAACACCGTCTTCCTGGGGATGCTCGTGCTGGTGCTGTTCGGGATCATCCAGTGCCTGCGCGGCAAGGAAGCCGACATCCCCAGCCTGTCTGAAGCGGTTCGCATGCAGCTGTAGGGTGGACGATCCGCCGCTGATGAACCGGGCTCACCCCCACCCCATCAGCCACCGTCCCTTTCGGCGTCCACGTCGGATCGCGTAAGCCATGTCGCAGCCCTACTACGAAACGATGTACATCCTTCGTCCGGACATCCCGGAGGAAGAGGTGGAAACCCATATCACCAAGTACCGCGATCTCGTCACCGAAGCCGGTGCTGAGGTTCTGGATTGCCAGATGCGCGGCAAGCGCCGCCTGGCCTACACCATTGCCAAGCACAAGGAAGGCATCTACGTGCAGCTGGCCCACAACGGCGACGGCCAACAGGTGGCAGCTCTCGAGAAGGCCATGCGCCTGAGCGAAGACGTGATCCGCTACCTGACCGTCAAGCAGGACGGCCCCCTGCCCGCTCCCCGCAGCGGCCCTGCACCCCAGGCCACCAGCGACGAAGCCGCTCTGCAGACCGCAGACGCCTGATCTCGAAAGGCATCTCGCCCCTTGTTCCCTCCTGGAGCCTTGGTTAGGTTCCAGGAGGTTTTTTATTGACCAGCCGTTGGAGCACCAAGACCTGCAGGCGGCCTTGGCCAAAAGCCAACAGGAGCTGGAGCGCGCACAGGAGCAGATCGCCGAACTGGAGGCCCTGCTGGCGGAGTTGCCCGGCATTTTTGAGCGGAAGTTCAGCCAGCGGCTCGAGCCAATCCTTGAGCGCCAGCGGCTCTTGAGCGCCGACAACGAACGGCTCCAGCAGGGCTCCCAGCGGGAGGAGCCCCTGGTTCTTCCACTGCAGCCGGCGCAGCCGCGGATGGGATCCCGGGTGCGGGCGCTCTGGCCCCAGAACCAGGACCCGTCCGTGGCGGCCTGAAGCAGGCCCTAGCGCTGGCTGTTCGCCCAGAGACGGGTCGGCAGACCCCAGACGTAGATGAAGCCCTCGGCGGCGCGGTGATCGAACTGATCCCCGGCGTCGTAGGTGGCCATGTCAGGCACGTAGAGGCTGTTGGCGCTGCTGCGGCCGACGACGGTGGCGTTGCCCTTGTGCAGCTTCACCTTGACCGTGCCGTTGACGGTGCGCTGGGTGCGATCGATGAAGCCATCCAGCGCATCCTTCAACGGGCCGTACCAAAGGCCTTGGTAGACCACATCGGCCCACTGCTGCTCCAGCTGACGCTTGCTGCGCAGCACGTCCGCCGCCAGGGTCAGGCTCTCCAGTTCCTGGTGGGCCTTGATCAGCAGCAGCAAACCGGGGGTTTCGTAAATCTCACGGCTCTTGATCCCCACCACGCGGTTCTCGATCATGTCGAGACGGCCATAGCCGTGGCTGCCGGCCAGGGCATTGGCGCGGCGGATCAGGCTGACGGGATCCAGGCGCTCGCCATCGATGCTGACGGGATTGCCGTTCTCGAAGCCGATCTCCACCACCTGGGCCTGCTCCGGGGCCGCCTCCACGCTGACGGTGAGGGCATAGATCTCCTCAGGGGGTTCCACGTTGGGATCCTCCAGAGGTCCGGCCTCAATCGAGCGACCCAGCAGGTTGAGGTCGATCGAATAGGGCGACTTCTTGCTCACCGGGGAAGGGATCCCGCAACGCTCGCCGTAGGCGATCGTCTCCTCACGGCTCATGCCCCATTCCCGCGCCGGGGTCAGGACCTTCAAATCCGGCGCCAGAGCGCCGATCGCCACGTCAAAGCGCACCTGGTCGTTGCCCTTGCCCGTGCAGCCATGGGCCACGGCATCCGCACCGACTTCGCGGGCAATCTCCACCAGGCGGCGGGCGATCAGAGGACGCGCCAGGGCCGTGGAGAGGGGATAGCGACCTTCGTAGAGGGCGTTGGCCCGGATCGCCGGGAAGGCGAAATCACGGATGAACGGCTCGATCAGGTCGCCCACGATCGACTGGCTAGCACCGGAGTCCAGAGCCTTCTGACGGATGGGCTCAAGCTCATCCCCCTGTCCCAGATCCGCAGCGAAGGTAATGACCTCCTCCACGCCCCACTCGTTCTTGAGATAGGGAATACAGACGCTGGTATCCACACCACCGGAATACGCCAGCACAGCCTTCTTGGCCCGGCCCATCAACGCTCTCCATGCGCGCAATCGATCGATTCTCCACTGTCGCGGTGGCGGATCATCTGGAAGGCCAGCCAACCGGCCATGCCCAAAGGCGGAACCAGCACCAGGGCCAAGGCCAGAACCGCTGCCAGCTCAGGCCGCGCGAGGGCCCAGGACTGCTCCAGCAGGGGCGTGCTCCAACGCTTCCCGGCCCAGACCAAGCCCGCACTGATGGCCAGGGCTGCACCCCAAGCCGGCCACAGCCGCCATGTCATAAGAGCCTTGGGGAGAGTCTCAGATAGGATGGCGGATTGGCGCCAGCTGGGTAGCTACGAACCCGGCAAACCTGTACACCGACGTCCGACGGGCCTCACGCGATGAGCAGCAACCTCAGCACCAGCCTCTCCCAGCTGGATGGCATTAACCCCTCGCTGACCCGTTACGGCCGCAGCGAGCCCGCCCCGGTGCTGCCCCTGCGGGAGGAGCCCGACCTGTTGAGCTGGCTCGAGACCAGCGGCCGCCTGGTGGTCGATGAGGAAGCCGCCACCAGCGACGTCAGCACCGTGGAAGAAGAAGAACTCTCCGCACTGATGGGCGAGAAAGAGGACTACAAGGCCGACGACGAGCAAAACGAGGAAAACTGGGAGGACTGATTCCCCCCACCTCTGTGGTCTCCACCAGCAGGCTCATCGCCTCGATGCCCAGCAACAGCCGCCAACTGGCGCTGCTGCTGGGCTTGTTGCTGCTTGGGGTCTGTGCCGGCTGCGACTGGTTCACGCGGACGCCGCAGCTCACCGTGCCCCTGCTCGTGGCCGCAGCGATCAGCGCGATGGTCTGCGCCTGGGGTGTGCCGCGCCTGCGGAACCTCAAGCTGGGCCAGGTCATCCGCCAGGAGGGGCCGCAGAGCCACCTCAGCAAAGCGGGCACCCCGACCATGGGTGGACTGCTGGTGGTGCCTGTCGGCGTCCTGATCGGTGGGCTGATTGCCCCCAGCGACCTGCGCCTACCCGGAGTCGCGGCCATCACCCTGGCCTACATGGCCATCGGCGGATTCGATGACTGGCGCAGCTTGACCAAGCGCCACAACACCGGCCTCTCCCCCAGCGGCAAGCTGCTCCTGCAGGCCCTCAGCGCCGGCGGCTTCCTCGCTTGGGCCGCTTGGCATGAGCTGATCACAGACAGCATCGCCCTGCCCCTGGGCTGGATCCTGCCGCTGGGCCTCTTGATCTGGCCCCTGGGACTGTTTGTCTTTCTGGCGGAGAGCAACGCCACCAACCTCACCGATGGCCTCGATGGCCTGGCGGCCGGATGCGGAGCCATCGTCTTCAGCGGCATGGGGGTCCAGCTGATGCTGAGGGGAAACCAGGGGGACCCCGCCCTGGCCGCCTTCTCCGCCGCCATGGCCGGCTGCTGGCTGGGCTTTCTGCTGTTCAATCGACACCCGGCACGGGTGTTCATGGGAGACACCGGCTCCCTGGCGATGGGCGCCGCCCTCGCGGCCGTCGCGCTGCTGAGCGACAGCCTTTGGGCCCTGCTCTTGATGGGGGGAATCTTCCTGGCGGAGTCCCTCTCGGTGATCGTTCAGGTCTGGGTCTTCAAAGCCACCAAAGGCCCCGATGGAGTCGGCAGGCGGGTCTTCCGCATGGCGCCCTTGCATCACCACTTCGAACTGGGCGGAGCAGCCGAACAGCAGGTGGTCGTTGGGTTCTGGCTGATCAGTGCGGCCCTGGCCGCCCTGGGGTTACTGCTGCTGGCCTGAGCCCGCTCGGTAGTAACGGCAGTAGCCAAGAACCGTGGAATAGGCGTTGTAGCGGCCAGGCTTCAGGCGCAATTGCTGCATCGCCTCGGCATCTGTCAGCTGCATCGAGGCCCAGCGGGCACAGACCTGGCGGTGGTCCACCCAGAACCAGGCCACCACGGCAGCAAGGGTCCCCAAGAGCAACAGCACGAGCCAAGGCCAGCGCTGACTCATGCGGCCACGTCCCAATCGCGAGGCTGCTCCAGATCGGAGCGCTGCGGATCCAGGGTTCGAGGCGAGAAGCCCACGACCTGGGAATAGCCCGGCTGACGCAGTCGCTCCCGCTTGGCTGCCCGCTGGACGGCCGCGGAGTAATAGGAGTAGCCCATGAAAGCCGCCGAAGCAGCGACCATCACGGCAGGGAGATGGATCAGGATCTCCATCAACTCAAACCGCTTGCCAACGCTTTGGAGTGGGCATTGCTTTGCTTTGCCGCCAAACCAAGAAGTTCGGTCTTAATCGTTACGCAAGCCAGGCAGGTTGTCCAGGGCGATCAGAACTATTGGGCCTGCAGCGCAGGCATTGCTTCATCCGCCTCTGTGTTGTTCACAGGGGGCGGACCATCCCCGAGCCAGGTACACATCACCACCCCAAGGGCCAGCAACAGGATCAACACGATCAAACGCACAGCGCGGCCCGTTGAGGTCATGGCCAAACGGTTGTTTTGATCACCCAACCCTGTCAGCGGGAGCCCACAGAGAGCGCAGAGCGTTACAAGAACAACAGTTCAAAGCCTTGAGGCAGCGCATCATTCACCCACGACCTTCGGGTCGGGCAAGGGAGATTCTCAAGGGGGTGTGGCAACCCCCTTTTTTATTGGCCCGGCGCAAGCTGCCGAGGACGCCTACGGTCAAGTCAGCACTCCTGAGCCATGGCCTACTTCACCTGGAAGGAAACAGGACTGACGGGCGACTGCGCCAGCCTCGAGGCGATGGCCTCGCGCTTTGAAGAAGCCGCGGCCCTGATGCGTCGGATGGCCTCTGAGGGATTTGTGCTGGAGCGCCATAGCGACGGCCAACACATCACCCACAGGGATGCCGGGGTCTTTGCCGCCTATGGCTTCATCGATGAACAGTCACCGGTGCGGCAGTTGAACCTGATCGAACTGGACTGAACGGTCAGCCCGCGCGGCGCAGGTAACCGATGAGCCACACCAGCACAAACGCCAGCACCGAAATCCCGAGATAGATCAGCGTCCAACGCTGGAGATCCTCAATGCTCAGACCATTGAGCAGACCATCCGCTGCATCACCGGCAGTGGCGTAAGCAAACGGGGCGAACAACAGCACGGGCACGCGGCGATGCAAGATCGCGCAAGTCTCTCGTCTCCGCGGCGGCCATGGCCAGCTCCAACTTCCCCCGCACCCTGATGCTCTTGGGCAGCGGTGAATTGGGCAAAGAGGTGGCCATCGCCGCGCAACGCCTGGGTTGCCGTGTGATCGCAGTGGATCGCTACGCCGGGGCCCCCGCGATGCAGGTCGCTGATGTGGCCGAGGTCGTACCGATGACGGACCCGGAGGCGCTCAAGGCGGTGGTCCGTCAGCACCAACCCGATGTCCTGATCCCCGAGATCGAAGCCCTGGCCGTGGACGCCCTGGCGGAGCTGGAGGCCGAGGGCACCACCGTGATCCCCACGGCCCGCGCCACGGCCGTGACCATGAACCGCGACCGCATCCGCGACCTCGCCGCGACGGAACTGGGGCTACGCACGGCCCGGTTCGCCTACGCCAGCAGCGCCGAGGAGTTGGCGCAGGCCGCCGCACCCCTGGGTTGGCCCGTGGTGGTGAAGCCGGTGATGAGCTCCTCCGGCAAAGGCCAAAGTGTGGTGGACGGTCCCGAGGGCATTCCCGCCGCCTGGGAGGCCGCCATGGCCGGAGCCCGGGGTAGCGGCGCCCGGGTGATCGTCGAGGAGTTCCTCCACTTTGAGCAGGAAATCACCCTGCTGACCGTGAAGCAGTGGAACGGCCCCACCCTGTTCTGCCCGCCCATCGGCCACATCCAAGAGCGGGGCGACTACCAGTGCAGCTGGCAACCCGCCCAGCTCGAGTGGGAGCAACTGGCCGCCGCCCAGACCATGGCGCGGGAGGTCACCGACAACCTCGGGGGCGCTGGCATTTTTGGCGTGGAGTTTTTCGTCTGCCGCCTACCCGATGGCAGCAGCGAAGTGGTCTTCTCCGAGCTCTCGCCCCGACCCCACGACACCGGCCTGGTGACCCTGGCCGGACAAAACCTGAGCGAATTTGAACTGCACCTGCGGGCCGTCCTGGGGCTGCCCATCCCTGAGATCCGCTCCGAGGGGGCAGCCGCCAGCCGCGTGATCCTGGCTGAGCGACAAAGCGACAGCGTGGCCTTCAGCGGTCTGGACGAGGCCCTGGCCGAAACCGATGTGCAGGTGCTGCTGTTTGGCAAACCCGACGCCCGTCCCTACCGGCGCATGGGGGTAGCTCTGGCCCGCGGTGCGGACCTCAAGGACGCACAGCAAAAAGCCGATCAAGCCGCCGGCAAGATCCAGGTGATCTAGAGGCCCAAACCCCTCTAGCTCCAAGGGATAACGCGAGGTACTTTGCGCTCATCTGAGTGCCTTATGTCCCCCGCCCAATCCAATCCCCGGCGCCAAGGGCGCAGTCCGCAGCGGGACCCCAGGCGGGGGAAAGCGGATCTCCAACCTGCTGAGCGCCGCGTCCGCCGCGACAACGTGACGCAGCTGGATCGCCGGCGACCAACCGCGGCACCGGCCAAACCCGTCAAGCGCCGGCAGGGGCTCCCCCGCCTGCCCCTGTTCGTGGCCGGCCTTGGACTGGGCTACGCCCTGCATGGCCTGCCCGCCGTGGTGATGGGAGCCTTTGATCAGCCCAAACAGCTGATCGGATCCCTGGTGGCCCCAGTGGCCTCGGGCGATCGACGCATCGTCGTCCTGGGCACCGACGACGTCAGCACCAACACCGACGTGATGCTGACGATGCATCTCGACGAGGGCCGCACCAAGCTCACCCAGGTCCCCAGGGACACCTTCATCGACTCCGAGCGCTACGGCGTGATGAAGGCCAACGCCCTCTACAGCAGTGGCGGCCCCGAGATGGTCAAGGCGGAGCTCAGCAAGCTCCTCTCCGCCAAGGTCGACCGCTATCTGGTGCTGAACCTGAACGCCGTTCAGCGACTGGCGGATGCCATCGGCGGCGTCGAGGTCGACGTCCCCAAACGGATGGCCTACGTCGACAACAGCCAAGGCCTCTACATCGACCTCTATCCCGGACGGCAACTGCTCAAAGGGGAGGCACTGGAAGGATTCCTGCGCTTCCGCCACGACCAGCTGGGTGACATCGGCCGGATGGAGCGCCAAAAGCTGGTGCTGGCGGAGGTCTTCCGCAAACTGGCCAACCCGGTCATGGCGACCCGACTTCCCGAGTTGATGGAGATCGCTGGCAAGGACATGCGAACGGACCTCTCCCCAATCGACATGGGCAAGCTGATCACGGCCATGGCCACGACCAAACTGGCCTCCAGCCGGGTCGAGGGGGTCCCGTTCTGGCACCAGGAGATCAGCTATTGGATGCCCGACAGCAACCCCAATCGCCAGAGCTACCTGAGCCAAGACCCAGACGCCCTATTGCCCTAGCGGCTCAAGAAGCGGTAGTGGTCTAGACCCTCCAGCACGCCCCAGGCCTGAGGCCTGGAGGCGAAAAAGACCTTCGGACGGCGGCGCAGCTGATCCAGGGAGTGGTCGTGCTCGGAGGCCACCAGGCCAAGCGAGCTGCCGTTCAGGAGCTCCGCATCACCCTGCTGGGCCGCCACCACCAGCACCTGATCCAGGGGTAGGCCCCAGTTCAGGCAGAGGTGACGAATGGCATCCGCCTTGGACGCCCGCATCGGCAGCACATCCAAGAACCAATGGTGGAACAGATGGGCGCGGGCCTCCAGCCGGTGCTGGCGCAACCGCTGCCGCACCATCTCGAGCACCCCCGCGGTGGGCGCCTCCAGGGTGTAGCTGACCTTGTAGCTGCCTTGATTGACCTCCGGCTGCAGCGACAGGCGGGGGCTGAGTCCTTCGAGCACCTGCTCGACCCGTTTGCGCTGCCAGCCCTGGGCGATGTGCTGGTGCCAACTGACATCTGGCCGGCCCTCAGCGCCAAAGCGCAGGTCCGCCCCGGCCTCCAGGATCCAGACCTGGGGTTCTGGCAGATGCAATTCGGCAAAGCGCAGCCGCGCTGAAGCGAAGTGGCGACCGCTCAACATGCCGATGCCGCACTGGGGATCAGCGGCCAGTCGGCGGCGGAGATCCTCGAGGCCAGCCGGCTGCGCCGACTGCAGGCAGACATCGAGATCGAGCAAGAGCAACCGTTGCACCGGAGGAGCCTCGACCTTCACCGGTTGGGCCGGGGACGCAGCCACCACCCCGGGGGTGCAACGACGGTCGCCCTCCCCGAGGTAGCTGCAGACATGGGCATCCCAACTGAAGTTGCGGCTGATGGCCTCGATGCCGTTGTCGCGCCAGGAGCGCCAGCGATCGAGATCCGCACCCGCCTCTTCCAGGGCTTGCTGCAGCACATCCAGATCGGTCACATCCGCCAGCTGGCCGTTGGAGCAGCGCTGAAGGATGTCCCGCGGCCCCCCGTCATCGGTGCTGACCAAGGGCAGCCCGCAGGCCGCCGCCTCCAGCAGGGTCAAACCAAAGGGCTCCGTCAGGGCCGGGTTGACGAAGATCCCGCAGCGCTGTGCCGCCCAGCGATAGATCGCAGGGATCTGCTCACCGCGATGGTGCTTGGGATAGGCGACCTTGCCGTAGAGATCAAAGCGATCCACCAGCTCAAAAATCTGCTGGAACTGATCCCGCTGCTGCTTCTCGAGCGAGCGGGGATCCTCACGGCAGCCCAGCACCAGGACGAGGTTGTGGCGCTCCTGCAGTAGGGCGGAGCGGCCATAGGCCTCCACCAGAGCCGGGACGTTCTTGCGCCGAACCGCGCGGCAGATCGTGAGCAGCGGCGACTTATTGGGCTCCCGCAGGAATGGCTCCATCAGGGCCTCCACATCGGACGCCTCGCCAGGCATCGCCACCGGGTGGAAGCGCTGGGCGTCCACCCCAGGGGGCACGACACAGGCCTGCTCCGCCTCAAAGCGGTTGTAGCGGGCGTACTGCTGCTGGGCTTCCTGCTGGGTGCTGGTGATCACCAGGGAGGCCTGGGCCAAGGCACGCTCTTCGGCGTCAATGCGACGGCCGATGGCATAGGTCTGCTCGATCTGCTCATGGGTCAACCCGCCCTCGAGCAGGCGCCGCTGTTTCTCGCGGCCGAGGGAATGGCCGGTGAACACCAAGGGGATCCCAAGCCGTTGGGAGACCAGCGCCCCCACATAGCCGGCATCGGCGTAGTGGGCGTGGATCCAATTCGGACGCTGCGGCTGGGCCGCAATGTGGGCCGTGACCGCATCGGCCATCTCATCGAGATAGGGCCAGAGCAGTTCCTTGCGCAGGTAGCGCCGCGGTCCGCAGGGGAAGCGAACGATGCTGGCGCCGTCAGCCAGCGGTTCATGGGCCTGGGCGTAATCAGCGGAAACCCGCTTGTCCTGAATCAAACGGGTGACCACATCGACGCGGTCGACCTCCGGGCGAGCCGCTAATCCTTTGGCCAGCTCGAGCACATAGGTGGTCTGACCACCGGTATCTGCATCACGTCCCAGCTCCAGGTCATGGCCGCGGAACAGGCCATGCAAATGGAGATGGAGCAAGTAGTAACCCAATTCGCCTCCTCGGCGATTAGCTCACCTTTAGCCGCGATTCCAGGGGCGAAGTCGGAAGAAAAGGGAAAGATCAAGCAGAGATCGCGTCGCGGTTTTCGCTGACTTAGGGCTTCCCTACAAGCTTTTGGCGCAGGCTTTTGATGCGATCGCGCAGGTTGGCCGCTTCCTCAAAGTCAAGATTTTTTGCCGCTGATTTCATCTTGTCCTCGAGCTGTTGAATCAGCTCCGGCAGGGCATCGAGCGGCACATCGTTGTGCTCGGCCTGCTCGGTGGCCTGCTCCAACTGCTCGTCGTTGAGGCGCCTGGAGACCTCCAAGAAGGCCAGGATCGAATTGCCGCCCCGCTTACCAGCGGGCGTCGGCGTGATTCCGTGCTTCTCGTTGTAGGCCTGCTGAATCGCACGTCTGCGCTCGGTTTCTGAGATGGCCTTGGCCATCGAATCCGTCAGGTTGTCGGCGTAGAGCAGGGCCACCCCCTCCACGTGACGAGCGGCCCGGCCGATGGTCTGAATCAAGGAGCGCTCAGCCCGCAGGAACCCCTCCTTGTCGGCATCCAGGATCGCCACCAGGGACACCTCGGGCAGATCCAGGCCCTCCCGCAGGAGGTTCACACCCACCAGCACGTCGTACTCGCCATTGCGCAGGTCCTGGATGATCTCGATCCGCTCGATCGAGTGGATCTCCGAGTGGAGATAGCGAACCCGGACGCCGTTCTCAGCGAGGTAGTCCGTGAGGTCTTCCGCCATCCGCTTGGTCAGGGTCGTGACCAAGACCCGCTCCTTCTTCTCGGCACGGGTACGAATTTCACCCAAGAGGTCATCCACCTGGCCATCGGTGGGACGCACCTCAACGATGGGATCCAGCACCCCGGTCGGACGGATCACCTGTTGGACCACCTCGGAATCGCTCTGCTTGAGCTCCCAATCCCCGGGTGTGGCGCTGACAAAAATGCTCTGCCGGGCCTTCTCCCAGAACTCATCCCCCTTGAGCGGACGGTTGTCTGCAGCACTGGGGAGCCGGAAGCCGTGCTCAATCAGCACGCCCTTGCGCGCTTGGTCGCCGTTGTACATCGCCTGCAGCTGGGAGCAGGTGACGTGGGACTCATCCACCACCAGCAACCAGTCCTCAGGGAAATAGTCGATCAGGCACTCCGGCGGTGTGCCCGCCTCGCGGCCCGCCAGATGGCGCGCATAGTTCTCAACGCCATTGCAGTAGCCGACCTGCTCGAGCATCTCCAGGTCGTAGGTGGTGCGCTGCTCCAGGCGCTGTGCCTCCAACAATTTCCCCTGCTCGTTGAGCACGTCCAGGCGCTCCCGCAGCTCCGAGCGAATGGCCTTGATCGCATCCTCCAGGCGCTCCTTGGGGGTCACGAAGTGCTTGGCCGGATAGATGCTGATCGATTCCAGGCTCTGCAGGATTTCCCCGGTGGTGGGGTCCACATAGCGAATGGCCTCGACCTCATCACCAAAGAGTTCAATCCGCACCAGGCGGTCCTCGTAGGCGGGGCCGATCTCCAGCACGTCCCCCCGCACCCGGAAGCGTCCACGGGAGATCTCCAGGTCGTTGCGGGAGTACTGGTTGTTGACCAAGTCCCGCAGGGAACTCCTGAGATTGAGGGTCTCGCCCACCTCAAATTTGACGGCGGCCTTGAGGTACTCACTGGGGATTCCCAGGCCGTAGATACAGCTAATGGAGGCCACCACGATCACATCGCGGCGCTCAAAGAGAGAGCGGGTCGCGGAGTGCCGCAGCATGTCGATCTCTTCGTTGATCGAGGCTGTTTTGGCGATGTAGGTATCGGAGACCGGCACATAGGCCTCCGGCTGGTAATAGTCGTAGTAGGAGATGAAGTACTCAACGGCGTTCTTCGGGAAGAACTCCCTGAGCTCATTGCAGAGCTGGGCCGCCAGGGTTTTGTTATGGGCCAAGACCAAGGCCGGCCGGCCGGTCTTGGCAATCACATTGGCGATGGTGAAGGTCTTGCCGGTTCCCGTCGCACCCAGCAGGGTCTGATAGCGCTCGCCTGATTCCACGCCAGCCACCAGCGCCTTGATCGCCTCGGGCTGATCCCCCTTGGGCTCGTAGGGCGCGTGGATTTCAAACGGGTTAGGCATCCGGGCATTCTCGGACAACCGCCCAGGCGGCGTGGCTGCCGAACCAACAAAAAACCCATGCCCCGAAGGGCATGGGTGACGTCCAAAGCGGTGATGCCTTGAGGATCAGACGGCTGCCTTGACGGCGCTGCCCAGGGCCTCGCGCAGGCCACGAACCACGGCGACCATGGCCAGCTGATCGTTGAGCTTGTTGACGGCGGAGCCCACGCCCACGCCAGCGGCACCGGAGGCGATGGCCATCGGCACGGTGACGGAAGACAGTCCAGAAGCGCAGAGCACCGGCACCGAGACGGCGCGGCTGATGCTGTGGGCAGCGGCCAGGGTGGGAGCGGCCTTCTCGATCAGGCCGAGGCTGCCGGCACTGAAGGGCTTGGCACTGGTGCCACCTTCGGTCTGGATGATGTCGGCACCGGCGGCCACCAGATCAGCGGCGAGCTGCTCCTGTTGGTCGATGGGCAGCACGTGGGGGACGGTCACGCTCAGCACCACCTCGGGCAGCAGCTCGCGGGTGCGACGGGTGATGGAGAGCACCTCAGCGGCATCAAAGATGCGGCCGAGGGGATAGAAGGCGTCGTAGTTGCCGATCTCGACCATGGCGGCACCGGCGGCCACGGCGGCGGGGAACAGCTCAGGATCGACGGCGCTCACGCAGATGGGCAGGCCCGAGACCGAGGCGGCCAGCTGCACCAGCTCAGCATCACAGGCCACGTCGATCAGATCCGCACCACCGAGGCCAGCCGCACGGCTGATGCGCTCGACGCTGGCGGCGTCAAAGTTGGTGAGGCCAGCAATCACCTTGAGAGCGCGCTTCTCGGCCAGGGCCATGCGAAGGGAAGCGGGCAGCCGATCGAGGCGGGACATGCCAGTACAGATGGAGTTTTGCGATTCTCACACGCTGAGCCAGGGCGAATCAGGCTGGGGGCATGGCTGAACGCTGGAGTGATCTGCATCGGCGCCTGCATCAGCAGCTGCTCCAGCAGCAGGATCTGCTGCCCGATGGGGAGCCCCTGCTACTGGCCGTCTCCGGTGGCCAAGACTCCATGGCCTTGGTGGGGCTCCTGAACGACCTGAAACGTCTCCACCACTGGCCGCTGCAGCTCTGGCATGGCAACCACGGTTGGCGCCCTGAAGCCGAGCAGCAGGCCCGCGAACTCCAGGCCTGGGCCCAGGACCAGGGCCTGCCGATCCAGGTCGACGACTGGGAGAGTCCAAAGACGGATGAAGCCTCAGCCCGCGACTGGCGCTATGGGCAGCTCCAGACCCACGCCCAGCGCCTGGGCTGCCGCAGGGTCGTCACCGGACACACCGCCAGCGACCGCAGCGAGACGGTCCTGCTCCAACTCGCCCGCGGCAGCCATCGCCGCGGGCTCTCCAGCCTCCGGCAACGGCGCACGCTCAGCGGCACGATTGAGCTGGTCCGCCCACTGCTGGGGTTCTCCCGCAGTGACACCGTCCAGATCTGCCAGCAGCTGGGTCTGCCGATTTGGCTGGACCCCAGCAACAGCGACCCGCGCTTCAGTCGCAATCGGATCCGCCACGAGGTGCTGCCTGTCCTTGAGGCCCTCCACCCCGGAGCCAGCGAACGCATCAGCCAACTGAGCGAACGGCTGGCCCAAGAGCAGGACGGCGGCGAGCAGTTGGTGGATCTCGCCCTGGGCAGCCTGCAAACCGAAACGGCCCAGGCTCAGCCGGCGTTAAAGCGACGCCCCCTCAGCGGCCTGACCCTCAGCAATCAACGGCTGCTGCTGCACCACTGGCTGACCCGCCAGGGCCTCAGCCTGGGCAACGCGGAACAGTTGGAGCAGCTTCTCCATCGCCTGCCGCCCCACTGCGGTCCTGGCCAGTGGGATCTCAGCCGGGGGCGCTCCCTGCGCTGGAACCGCGAGCTGATCTGGCTGGAGCCCTGAAGAAGCGCGGCCAGGTCTGGCAAAACGACCTAAACCGGAGCGGGAACGGCGCAACGCCATGAGCAGCGCAAGCAGTGATCGCTACGCAGCCATCGAACGGGCCTACGGAGAAGGGCGCTTCAGCGATGCGCTCCAGGGGGCTGAGGCCTTGCTGCTCGAGCTGCAAGCCAGCGCCTCCGGGCCTGAGTCAGAGACCGACCTCAGCCGGCTCCAGCTGCTAACAGGTCACATTCACCTCTACGGACTGGGGCAGCCCCAGGACGCCCAGGCCTACTACCAAGCGGTCGCGGGCAGCAGGGCCCCCTCCACCCTGGTGGACCTCGCCCAGGCCGGGCTCCAGCGCTGTCAACTGCAACCAGCAGCCCAGGAGGAGCCCAGCTCCCAGCAAGCCATTGGGGATCTGCCCGAACTTCCTGCCACCCCCTGGCTCAACCAACTCAGCGAACCCCAGGAGGCCCTCACCGCCCTGCAGGCGGCCTGGAATGAGGTGCCCGCCAGTGAAGCTCCGCCCGTCATCGCAACGCCGACGGTGATTGACGGCTCGCCTGCAACGCCCTGGGGCGATGCCGCACCCAACGTCGAGGTCCTCGCCGATGAACCTGAGCTTGAGCCTCAGCCAACGGACGACGCGGCGCCAGCCGAGCGTGAGTGGCCCGACTACAGCCAAGGAAACCTGGTGGTGGAGCTGCCCTTCAGCGAAAACCGCCCCCAGGAGCCCCTCCATGAGGGGAGCAACTGGAGACGGTTCTTCAGGCTGAAACGGCCCTAGGGCCGCAGCAGCAGTCAGCTCGCGGCGGAGCGGCGACGACGGGTGCGGCCGGCGATTTCAGGTTCCTCGACCTTGGGAGCAGCCGCAACAGGAGCAGCCTTCACCGGCGCAGGCGCAGGGGCAGCCGAAGCGGCGGAGGCGGCAGCACCGACGGGAGCCAGTTCACGGCGGGGCGTGCGATCCCGATCCCGGTCGCGGTTGCCATCACGGTTGCCGTCGCGGCGACCGCGGGGGGCCGGACGGGTGTCGGGCTCTGCATCCGCACGGCCCTTGTAGGCCGGGGTGCCACCAGGGGCGGGCTGCACCAGGCAGATGATCAGCGGCTCAACTTGCAATTCGCGGCGCAGGCGACGCTGCAGACCCACTTCGATTTCGCGCTGGACGCCCATCCAGTCGACTTCCGGAGCCTTGCCACCGGTGTTCCGGGACAGTTGCTGCCAGCGGTTCTCGAGCACCCAGGTGATTTCCCGCTCGGTCCAGAGGCTGAGCTTGCGGGGATCCGCGGCGGTGACAACGCCCCGCAGGTTGACCCGCGGAGGCGCTGCCATCACACCGTCGGTGCTGATCACGGCGAGCATCGTGATGACGCCGTCGTCGGCGAGCTGCTGACGCTCTTTGAGAACACGGGCGTCGACGATGCCATTGCGGGAGGCGTCGAGCAGTTCGATGCCCGCCTTGACGGGCTCGCCCTTCTTGATCGAATCGGCCGTCAGCTCAACAACGTCTCCGTTGTCGATGATCAGCATGTTGTCGGCCGGAACGCCCATGGACTGGGCGGTCTTGCTGTGGCAGACGAGCATGCGGTGCTCGCCGTGCACCGGCACGAAGAACTTGGGACGGGTGAGGGCCAGCATCAGCTTCTGGTCCTCCTGGAAGCCGTGGCCAGAGACGTGGATGCCCTCGCCCTTGCCGTAGACGACCTTGGCGCCCAGCATCATCAGCCGGTCGATGGTGTTCACCACGGAGATGGTGTTCCCCGGGATCGGGCTGGCGGAGAAGATGATCGTGTCGCTGCTCTTGACCTGCACCTGGGGGTGCTCGCCACGGGAGATGCGGCTCAGGGCAGCCAAGGGCTCACCCTGGCTACCGGTCATCAGCAACAGGGTCTCGCGATCGGGCAGATCACGGATTTGCTTGATCGGGACAAACAGATCATCCGGAGCGCGCATGTAGCCCAATTCACGGGCCTTGGCGATCACGTTGAGCATGGAGCGGCCCAGGAGGCCGACCTTGCGGCCGTTCTTCATGGCCAGCTCGAGGATCATCGCGACGCGATGGATGGAGCTCGCAAAGGTGGTGATGATCACCCGGCCTTCGGCCTGGGCGATATGGCGATCGAGGGCGGGGAAGACCGAGCGCTCAGGAGGACAGAAGCCAGGGACCTCAGCGTTGGTGGAGTCACTGAACAGGCAGAGGACACCCTGCTCGCCGTGGTGGGCGAGGCGGGCCATATCGAAATACTCACCGTCGACCGGGGTGTGGTCGAACTTGAAGTCACCCGTGAAGATGATCGTCCCCACAGGGGTGGTGATGGCCAGCGAGAAGCTGTCCGCCATCGAGTGGGTGTTGCGGATGAACTCCACCGAGAAGTGCTGGCCCACCTTCACCACGTCCCGCGGACCCACGGTCTGAATGGTGGTGCGGTCGGTGACGCCGGCCTCTTCCATCTTTCCCTGGAGCATCGACATGGCCAGCCGGGGGCCATAGATCACCGGGATGTTGAAGTTCTTGAGGTGGTGGGAAATACCACCGATGTGGTCCTCGTGACCGTGGGTCACGATCATTCCGCGGATGCGCTTCTGGTTCTCCTTGAGATAGCTGGTGTCGGGCATCACGACGTTCACGCCGTGCATGCCATCACTGGGGAAGGCCAGGCCGGCATCCACGAGCATGATGTCGTCGCCGTACTCGAACACACAGGTGTTCTTGCCGATCTCGTGCAGGCCACCGAGGGGGATCACCCGCAGGTGGGGCTGCTTGGCGGCGCCGTTACGGCCAGGGGTTTGAGAAGTCATTCAGAAAAGGGGAGGCGGCTCAGCCGCACGGGGAACAAACGTTGAGAAAGGGGTTGCTCAGCAACAGGTCAGGTCGGCCTTGGCGTCAAGTGGGACGCAGGGCTGCCAGGACGGAGGTGAGTTGTTCGCGCACATCGCTCGATGCAGAAACCAAAGGAAGACGTGGGGCACCAACGGGCCAACCGCTCAGTTCCAAAGCCGCCTTCACGGGAATGGGATTGGTGGTGCAGAAGAGGGCCTTGCAGAGCGGAAGCAGTTGCTCATGCACGGCCAGGGCGGCACTGAGTTCTCCGGCCAGGAAGGCCTGGACCATGCGCTGGATCTGATCGCCTGCAATGTGGCTAGCCACGCTGACCACGCCAACGGCGCCGACGGCCATCATCGGCAGCGTCAGCGCATCGTCACCGCTGTAGATCGCCAGACGCTCGCCGCAGACCGCACGCAGGGCGCTGACCTCCTCAGTCGTGCCGCTCGCGGCCTTGAAGCTGACCACGTTCGGACAATCCATCAACCGTGCGGCGGTCTCTGGATTGAGGCTGCAACCGGTGCGGCCAGGAATGTTGTAAAGCATCAGTGGCGTCTGGGGCGCCGCCTGGGCCACGGCCCGGAAATGGGCCTCAAGGCCTTCCTGGGGAGGCTTGTTGTAGTAGGGCACGACGACCAGGGCGCCATCGGCACCGAGGGCTGCCGCTTCACCGATGGCCTCCACGGCCTCGGCCGTGCAATTACTGCCCGTTCCCGCCAACACCTTGGCGCGGGCACCGACGGCCTCCTTCACGGCGGAGAACAGTTGGTGCTGTTCATCCCAACTCAGGGTGGGGGACTCGCCGGTGGTGCCGCAAATCACCAGGCCATCGGAACCGTGATCCACCAGATGGCTCGCCAGCTTGGCCGCCATCGGCAGGTCCACCGAGCCATCGGCCGCGAAGGGAGTGATCATCGCGGTGATCACACGACCAAAGGGGGCAGGGGAGTGGGCGCCTGGGGTCAAGGCCTTGCTCATGCCGACGCTCCAGCTGGGGCCTGAGCAGCGGCGGCAGCGGCCACCGGATCAAGCAGTAACTCAGCGATCTGAATCGCGTTGAGGGCCGCCCCCTTGCGGATCTGGTCACCGCACAGCCAGAGCTCGAGGGCGTTGGGTTCGCTGAGGTCCTGGCGGATACGTCCAACGGCCACCGGATCACGCCCGGTGACGTCCGTGGGCATGGGGAAGCGATTCGAGCTGAAGTCTTCAATCAGCTCAACACCGGGGGCGTCCTTGAGCAACGTCCGCGCCTCCTCGACGGGGAAGGGCTCGCAGAACTCGATGTTGATCGCCTCGGAGTGGGCCCGCAGGACCGGAACGCGAACGCAGGTGGCCGAAATACGCAGATCCGGCAGACCCATGATCTTGCGGGTTTCATTGACCATCTTGAGCTCCTCTTCGCAGTAGCCGTTGTCCTGAAGAGGAGAGTTGTGCAGGAAGAGATTGAACGCCAGTGAGTAGGGCAGAACACTGCTCATGGGCGTGCCACCGTCGAGGACAGTGCGACTGAGCTCACTGAGCTCCTCCATGGCACGGGCACCGGCACCACTGGCGGATTGGTAGGTGCTGACCACGACACGGCGCATGGCCCGGCGGGCGGCCAAAGGCGCCAAGGCCAGGGTCATCAAAATCGTGGTGCAGTTGGGATTCGCGATCACCCCTTGATGGCGGAAGGCCTCATGGGGATTCACCTCTGGCACCACCAGAGGAACCCCAGCATCCATGCGAAAGGCGCTGGAGTTGTCGATGACCACTGCACCAGCCGCAGCCGCCACAGGCGCCCACTGCTTGGACACGGAGCCACCGGCCGAAGCCAGGACCACATCAACGCCCGCGAAGGCCTCAGCACTCACGGGCTGAATCGTCAGGACCTGGCCGTTCCATTCCAGGGTTTGTCCGGCCGAACGGGGCGAGGCCAGCAGGGTGAGTTGACCGACAGGGAAGGCCCGCTCTTGGAGCAGGGTCAACAACTCTTGGCCGACGGCACCGGTCGCCCCAAGAACGGCGACATGCAGAGGACGGTTGGGTAGCGAACGAACGTCGGTGGAAGTCAACGGAGGTGCAAGGGATAAGGAGAGCTCTATGCCTTGGGATCTGAACAGGGCCTCACTCGGAGGCGGAATCCGTCAAACAGAGAGAAGGGCTGAAACGGGGAAAGGCTGAATCAGAAGCGTCGATCAGCAGAGGGGGGTGGAAGGAGAGAAGAGGTGGAGCGAAAAATCAACGGTGAGCGCGATCAACGAACCCAAGACCGAGAAAGACGAACGGTGGAGCATCCCGGTAAAGGCGGATGCACAACCTGCAGAAGCTGTTCGGAGTCCCGAGGGACACCGCCACAAAACTCTTCAGGTCACTGGTTCTTGCTCAAGACAATACGTGGCCAAGGCCGAGGGCGTACAGCCCTGTTGGAGCTCGTCACAGGTGACTAATTAGGATCGTGGGCTGCCCCAGCCGACCCATCGGCCCGCCGTCTCGATCACATCCATGAGCCCTGCCGCTAGCACCGCCAGCAAAGCCACTGCCAAACAGGCAGACCTGAAGCTGAGCACCAGCGCCCGTCCCGGCAGCCGGATGGCCATCGAGATCGCCGTTCCTGGTGAACGCACCCAAGGGAGCCACAACGCGGCTGTCGAGAAGCTGAGCCGCAGCGTGAAACTCCCCGGCTTCCGCAAGGGCAAGGTGCCCCGCGCTGTGCTGATGCAGCAAATCGGCCCCCTGCAGATTCGGGCCACCGCCCTGGAGTCTCTGGTCGACAGCGTTTTCAAGGACGCCCTGAAGCAAGCCGAGATCCCCGCCATCGGCCAACCCGCCCTGGACGGTGGCTTCGAGTCCCTGCTCGAGCGCTTTGAGCCCGGTCAAGAACTGACCTTGACCCTTGAGATGGATGTGGAGCCCACTCCGAAGCTCAAGAGCACCAAAGGTCTGAAGGCTGAAGCTGAATCCGTGAGCTTCGATCCAGCTCGCGTCGATGAGCTGATCGAGCAGTCCCGCCGTCAGATGGCCACCCTGGTGCCGGTCGAAGGCCGCGCCGCGGCCGCCGGTGATGTGGCGGTCCTGAGCTTCAAGGGCACCTACAGCGACAACGGCGAAGCCATCGAAGGCGGAAGCGGCGACGCCATGGAGGTGGAACTGGAAGAGGGCCGCATGATCCCCGGCTTCGTGGAAGGGGTGATCGGCATGAAGGCTGGCGACAGCAAAACCATTAAGTGCGAGTTCCCCGAGGATTACGCCCAGGAGGATGCAGCCGGCCGCAAAGCCAGCTTCGACATCACCCTGAGCGAGCTGAAGAGCCGTGAGCTGCCGGCCCTCGATGACGCCTTCGCCCAGCAGGCCAGCGACAAAGAAACCCTGGCCGAACTGCGCAGCGATCTGGAGACCCGGCTGAAGGAAGACGCCGAGCGCCGCCACCAGTCCAACCGCCACGACGCCCTGCTCGCCGCCCTGGTGGAGCAACTGGAGGTGGAACTGCCCGAGACCCTCGTCCAAGAGGAAATCGTCACCCTCCTGGAGCAAACCGCTGGCCAACTGGCCCAGCAGGGGATGGACGTCAAAAAGCTCTTCACCCCTCAGCTGATCCAAAGCCTGCGCGAAAGCTCCCGCCCTGAAGCCGAGGAGCGCCTCAAGCGCAGCCTGGCCCTCAAGGCCCTCGCCGCGGCCGAGAAATTGGAACTGGAAGCCAGCGAGATTGACGCCAAGGTCAAGGAACTGAGCCGGGGCTTCAGCGACAGCTCCCGGATTGATCCCAACCGTCTGCGCCAAGCGGTTCAGGAGGATCTGATGCGCGAGAAGCTCCTGGGCTGGCTCGAGAGCAACTCCACCGTCACGGAGAAAGCCGCTGAGGCCGGCGAGGAGAAGCCCAAGGCCAAGGCCAAGAGCGCTGCCAAGAAGAAAGCCAAGGCTGACGACGCCGAGGCAGCCACCACCGAGGCCTGATCCCCATAGATTGGCCGGACTGACTCCAGTCCGGCCGAGTGATCAACGCCAGCACTCCTCACCCAATCCAGAACCGCTGGCTGGGCCAAGGGCCCCAATCCTCGATCGTCACTGGTCCGACCGCTGCACCGGGTGTGCTCCCCACCGTGGTTGAGCAATCCGGCCGAGGCGATCGGGCCTTTGACATCTATTCCCGTCTGCTGCGGGAACGCATCATCTTTCTGGGCAGCGGCATTGATGACCAGGTGGCCGACGCCATGGTTGCCCAGCTTCTGTTTCTCGAGGCAGAGGACCCCGAGAAAGACATTCAGATCTACGTCAACTCCCCTGGGGGATCAGTGACAGCGGGTCTGGCGATCTACGACACCATGCAGCAGGTCGCGCCCGACGTCGTCACCATCTGCTACGGCCTGGCCGCCTCCATGGGAGCTTTTCTGCTCTCCGGCGGCACCAAGGGCAAGCGCCTGGCGCTCCCGAACGCGCGGATCATGATCCACCAGCCCCTTGGCGGAGCCCAGGGACAGGCTGTCGACATCGAAATCCAGGCCAAGGAAATTCTCTATTTGAAGGAGACCCTCAACGGCCTGATGTCCGAACACACCGGCCAACCCCTGGAGAAAATCGCTGAAGACACCGACCGCGACTACTTCCTTTCCCCGGCAGAAGCGGTTCAATACGGCCTGATCGATCGTGTCGTCACCGATACGACCCCGGTTTGATCCTTAAGGACGGCTGACGAAGCGCTGGATCGCACCGATCCTGAAGTTTCGGGACACCGCCCCGAAGCCCTCCCGCTCAACGCCGCCACAGCCCTTGCCCGATGGCCAAGTTCGACGCCCACCTGAAGTGCTCTTTCTGCGGGAAGTCGCAAGACCAGGTGCGCAAACTGATCGCCGGCCCTGGCGTCTACATCTGCGACGAGTGCATCGATCTCTGCAACGAGATCCTCGACGAAGAGCTGGTTGAGGGCCATGGTGGCGCCGGCGCTGGCCGCCAAGCCCAGGAAGCCAAGGGCAAAGCTCCCGCCAAAAAAGCCAGCAAGCCTGCTCCGACGCTGGCCGAAATCCCCAAACCCCAAGACATCAAGGCCCACCTCGACGCCCAGGTCGTGGGGCAGGAGGAAGCCAAGAAGGTCCTCTCCGTTGCGGTCTACAACCACTACAAGCGCTTGGCCTGGCAGGGCGACGGCAAGGGCGAGAGCAACGAAACCGCCACCAAGCTGCACAAGAGCAACATCCTCCTGATCGGCCCCACGGGCTGCGGCAAAACCCTGCTGGCGCAGACCCTGGCCGAGTTACTGGATGTGCCCTTCGCCGTGGCCGATGCCACGACCTTGACCGAAGCCGGCTACGTCGGGGAGGACGTCGAGAACATCCTGCTGCGGTTGCTGCAGAAAGCTGACCTGGACGTTGACCAGGCCCAGCGCGGAATCATCTACATCGACGAGATCGACAAGATCGCCCGCAAGAGCGAGAACCCTTCGATCACCCGCGATGTCTCCGGGGAGGGCGTTCAGCAGGCGTTGCTGAAACTGCTGGAGGGCACCGTGGCCAACGTCCCCCCCCAAGGGGGCCGCAAGCATCCCTACCAAGACTGCATTCAGATCGACACCAGCCAGATCCTGTTCATCTGCGGTGGTGCCTTCGTCGGCCTCG
>VMBT01000511.1_pt1 | contig 24790 bp, 24 predicted proteins | sample 4404301 | NCBI WGS metagenome assembly VMBT01 (sample SAMN12238535, study PRJNA552566) | marine metagenome | isolation source: Coastal seawater | place: USA: coastal Georgia, Sapelo Island | collected 2008-08/2009-08
CAAAATTGTCTTTTAAATATTCAAAATTAACTCCAAATGAATAGTCAATATTTTCGAATTCTTCAAATAAATTAACTTTCTTATGATTTGATATTAGTCGAAGTGTACTTTTTTTAGGAAGTTTCAAGTACCCATAATCAGTTGTGCTAAAAAAAAAATTTTTTTTTAATTTTTCTTTTAATTGTATTAAGAGATTATCAATTAAGACTGAATGTTCTAGTATGTCATTATCTTCGAATTTATAATTAGCATATCTATTTTTTAAGTGTGCAGAAATTAAGTCCTCTTCATACACCAATTTATATTCATTATTGATTTTTGTTATTTTTATTTCATTGAACTTTTGATTTTGATGTATGTATTGTTTTGATCCAAAAGCATCGAAGAATTCATTAGAATAAAAAAATGTGGTGATATTTGGATTAATTTTAATATTGTGTAGATCATCAAAAACTTCAGCTGAAGGTATCTTTTTTTTTATCTCTTTGATGAAGAAATCACTTTTCTCTAATATCGAAATTTTTTGAACTTCTATCTTTTTTGATTTTAAGTAATTTAAGATATCAAGGGTCAAATATCCATTACCTGGCCCAAATTCAATTAAATGAACTTTTTTTGTATCAGGAAATATAGATAAAAATTGATCAGTGAGACATATACCAAATAAAGATGATATTTCTGGCGATGTAATAAAATGACCTTTGTTTCCAATTTTTTGTATTTCTTCAGAATTATAAAACCCATCTTTTTTTGAGAAGTTAGATATCTCAACAAAATCTTGGATGCTTATACTTCCGGAGGCCCTTATAGCCAAATCTATTTTTTGTTGTACAGACATGAATATAAAATCATCAAACCAATGAATAAAATTGGAATGCTTAAAATCTGACCTTGAGTAAAAAGATTATATTTTATTCCAATTTGAATATCTGGCTCCCTTAAGTATTCAATTAGAAATCTTACGATCGAATAATTAATTAAAAAAATACTTGTTATTAAACCTTTTGGAATTTTTTTTAATAATTTAAAAATACAAAATAAAATTATAAAAGGAATAAGACCTTCAAATACTGCCTCATAAATTTGAGATAAATGTCTATAAAATTCTTCACCTGAATATCGAATACTTATAAAAAAATCAGTTTTTCTACCAATGAGTTCTTGATTTGTAAAATTAGATAATCTTCCTAAAAAAATTCCCAAGGGAGCAGTAATACTTAATAAATCAGCAAGTAGAAATAATTTAATGGAATAAATTTTGGTGAATATAATTGTGGTCAATATAATTCCAAATAGAGCCCCATGAAATGACATTCCACCTTCCCATACTTTTAATATATCTAGGGGGTTAGATGAATAAAATGAAAAATTATAAAAGATAACATAGCCTAATCTTCCACCAATAATTACTGATAAAAATAAATAAAAAAATAAATCATCTAATTTCTTTTTATCTAAGTTAAAATCATTAAGATGAGATGCTGCAAATATATAAAAATAAATAAAACCCAATATATAAGAAAGACTGTACCAACGAATGGCTAAGCCAAAAAATTCAAAAGCTACCGGGGATAAAAATTCAGGATATTCAAACACTTTAAAAATTAATAATACAACTTATGTCTCCAACAAAGACAAACTTTATTTACACTTATCAAAAGTTATATATAGAGGGTTAGATTTTCTAGAATTAGCTCAATCTTTAAGATCAGATTTTAAAAGACTTAAACCTTACATCGCAAATATTCGAAAATTAAAGTAAGTATTTTACTAACAACTTTATACTATATCTAGTGTGTTATAGGTGTTTATTTGTGATATATATGGTGTATGTCTAAAAAAAGCATTGATTCTAGCCCTATTTCACACTTAGAGGATATTTTTAATGTAAAACAGGAGGGTACATCTTCTCATTCCGGCGAAATATCATTACTGACTGAAATTCATGATCAAAAAGTCATTATGGATTTTCAATGGATTAAGGATTTAAAAGTGCTGATTACATCTTTTAGTATTGATAATTATGAGTATAGCTTTTTAACTCATCATATTAACAAGATTAACAACAACTTAGTAATCGGTACACTTAAACAAAACACTAATAATAAAATAGTTTATAAGCATAGCTTGCCAATATCTGGCAACGCTTCTTCCGAGGATATCAGATTGTACCTTGAAAATATATTATCAGAGTTCAATCATCTTGTTTCTGTTCTGCTAAAAAGTGATAAGATTATTCAACAATCTCATAATTTAATAAATCAAAAAATTGTCGGTCACGCTTAAGCCCAAAATTCTTTTTGTCGGCTACGGACATCTTGCTAAATCTTTAGCTTCAAAGCCTTTTTTAAAAAATTTTACAATTGACTCAATTAACTCCAAAAGTCGGATATACTCATTAAATAGCAAAAAGGAAATTAAAAAAATAAATTATCCTTATAAGTATGTTTTTTTGCTTGTAAGGCCAAATTTATTTTATCAAAAGGGTTCTGAGTTTAGTAAATACGTAGGCCCCAAAACAGTTGTGGTTTCCTGTATGGCAGGAGTAACTGTAAATAGAATTCAAAAGATTATAAATTCAAAAAATATAATAAGAATTATGCCAAATGTGATGGCAAAACAAAATGCATCTCATACTTATGTTTATGTTAAAAATAAAAAATTAATTAATACGACTTTTAATAAAATTCTTAAATCATTTGGAACTTTTCATATTGCCTCAAAAGAAGATGAAATAAATATAGCTACTGCATTATATGGTAGTGGGCCAGCTTTTATTGCATTCTTAGTTAATGCTTTTTTAGCTGCAAGTAAGAATATTTCTCCTAATTCAAAATTAAATGAAAGCGATGTAATTCATCTTTTTCAAAATGTTATTTCAATCAATGATAGTTCTCAAAAGTTAGAGAAATTTGTTCAATCCATTGCTAGCAAAAAAGGCACCACTCAAGCTGGTGTTCATTTTCTTAAATCTCAAAATTTAAAAAAAATTATGTACACTACTCTCCATAGGGCTTATAAACGTGCTAAGGAAATTAGCATTGAAAAACAAGGCCCTAAATAAATCCAACTTAAAAGATCTTAATAATTTTGCTCATCTAGGAAATTTTCCAAAAAAGTTAAAAACTTTTAATTCTAATTATGAAAATTTTGAGAGTTTCTTAGAAGATTTTGAGAAATATCTAGAAAACCAAATTGAGGTTCCCTCCTCAAAGCTCAATTCACAAGATAGAATTTTCGAGGGTATAGTAAATAGACTTGACGTTTTATCAGACTTTAAAAAAATCGTCATAAGAATTTATTTAGAGTCTCAAAAAAATCCAAAGCTTTTGATCACTCTAAATAAATATATACATAAGTATTTTAGTAGTTTTTTAAAATCGCCAATTAATTTGGGTACTTCTTATTTGATCTATATTTACGCTTTTAATATTTGGATCGAGGATGATGAAAATATGGATAAAACTATGGCGGCAATCGGAAATTCTTTTGAGGGTATTAATAAAATAAAATCCTTTATCAAATTCTCATGATTGAATATAGCGATTTTGAAAAAGTAGAAATCAGAGTAGGGACCGTAATTGAAGCTAAATTTAATGATAAGTCAAATAAGCCTAGTATTATTCTTATAATTGATTTTGGTGAAGTTATTGGTCACAAAAAAACATCAGCTCAGCTCACCAAACATTATATGCCAGAAGATCTTATCGGAAAACAAGTAGCTGCAGTTACTAATTTTCCACCAAAACAAATTGGAAAAATGATCTCCGAGGTATTAGTTCTTGGGTTCCCCGATGAAGAAAATAATCCAATTTTAGTAATGCCTACAAAAAAAGTAAATAATGGCGGGAAGCTTTTTTAGCCTATTGAATTTCAAAAGAAATAGTTACCTTTAGACCGCCATAATTAGATTTTCCAAACTTTAATTCCCCATTGTTTAGCTTAATTAATTTTTGAACAATAGATAATCCTAGTCCCGTACCTTGATTAAGTTGCTCAGACCCTTTAACAAATGGTCTCACTAGTTGCTCTTCAGTTAAGTTAGTACCGGGTCCATCATCCTCTACGCTAATTAACCAATTATCACTTTGAATGGTTGAGCTAAGGTAAATGTTTTCTGCAAATTTATTAGCATTGTCTAAGATATTTATTAATGCTCTTTTTACTTGGTTTTTTCTGATTAACACTTTTTTTGAGTCATTTCTTAAAATAGAAATATTTTGATAATTATTTGTTATATCTTGAATTAAATTATCAGCGATTGTTTCATCTAAATTCTCATTTTTTTCATTTTTTATAAAATCTAGGTAGTGATTAAGCATGATATTCATCTCAGAGATATTTTTAGAAATAGAACTTTTAATCTCCTCATTGTTGAGTTCCTCAATCATAAGATTGATTCTTGTTAAAGGGGTTTTTAAATCATGACTTATTCCAGCCAGCATATTTCTTTGATTTTCAAAAGTGCTATTAATATTATTTTGCATATTATTAAAATCGCTAATTAAACCTCTTACCTCTGAGGAGCCAGTTGGTTTTAAATTTGGTGTATCTACTCCTCGACCAAAACTTTTAGTGATAATTCCTAATCTTTTTAGTGGTTGAATTTGTTTTTTAATAAAAAAATAGGATATGAGAGATAGAATTATACTTACAGCAATAGTCCATAAAAAAAATCCAGCAACTGTTTTGGTTTCAACTCTTTTTTTAGGAATTAAATAATAATAGTCATCATTGAGAGTGCTTGAAAAAATATAGAAATTATCGTTTTGACTAGCAGTAAATTGTCCTGGAATTTGACCCAAACTCTGATTCATTCTCTTTTTAAATATCCAATTTGATATTGGTTTGACTTCATCTATTTGGATTTGATCAGTTTTAATTATTTGAAGGGTATTGGCAAATTTATCAATTTCCTCATCATCTTTATTGAGTTCTAAAATTTTAATTTCATTAGCTATTGATTGGGCGCTTCTTTTAAGAACGAGATCCCAGTGAAGTTCAAAAAATATGATTATTCCAACTACTTGAACCAAAACAATTGGTAAAGTGATGAGATAAACAGATCTCACCAACAAACTTCCTGAAAAATTACTCCATTTAAACATTAAAGAAAAATTTTATAACCTTTTCCATGCACCGACCTTATAAGATCCTCCAAATTACATTCTTTTTTTAGTTTTAATCGCAGCCTTGATATTTGCATATCACCACTTCTAGATAAAAAATCTAAGCCTAACTCAGTATTCAATAAATCACGTGTTAAGTATTGATGAGAATTATTGATTAAAAGTTTTAATATTTTTACTTCATTGCTTGATAAATTGACTTTTACACTCTTATGAAGCAGTTGTTCTTTTTTTAAATCAAATTCTGTATTTTCTCCTAAATTAACAACATCTAAAGACTGTTTTTTTGAGATATTTTTTTTAATTTTTAATATTAATTCACGTGAGTCAAAGGGTTTGCCAATATAATCATCTGCTCCCAGTTCTAAACCACTAATTCTGTCATCAACATCACTCAAAGCAGAAAGAAAAATAACAGGCGTGTTGATCCTGTCTTTAATTGAATTCTTATAAAATTCTAACCCTGTACTATCAGGTAACATCACATCAAGTATAATCAGATCAAAAATAAAAAGTTTTACTAATTTTTGCGCCTCATCAATATTGTTTGCCTTGGAAACAATGTAATTATTATTTTTAAGTAATTTCTCAATTAGTTGTTGGAGACTTTCATCATCTTCTACAAGTAAAATATGCTGATCATTCATTACAAAGACTCAATTATATTGATAAATCCTGCCATATTTTTAGGGTCAGTTTTCTGAAATATTTTAATAACTTTTTCATTTATACGATTAGTTGTTTTTTCTAATAAATCTAAACCTAATGGTGTAATTTCAGTATTCTTGTTATCATTTGAAATTATTTTCTTAGATTGTAAATCTTTGAGAATAAGGTTGAGATTTTGTTTTTTCAAATAAACTTTATTAGCTATTTCTATTTTTTTCTTAAATCCTTTTTTAATTTCCAAAAGGACAAGTAATTCATTAAAAGTTAAATTATTTAGTTCACAACAAGTCTGGATTTCTCTTTGTAGGTATTTGTAAGATCGATGGAGTCCTAGGATGATCTCTAAGATATTTTCTTTTTTAAAGTAGAGTGTATCGGCAAAATTTAAATTCATATCTCTAATTCATAATTATATTGTGCAATGAAATAAATAATATTACATTATTGCGAATTATGGAAATTATCCCTTTTGATAAAAGAATAGGTTTTATTTGGTATAACGGTGAGTTCGTTGAATGGCAAAATGCAACCACGCATGTATTAAATCATGGACTTCACTATGCCAGTTGCGTATTTGAGGGGGTCAGAGTTTATGGTGAGAAGATCTATAAACTGGAACAACATACTGATCGACTATTCCATTCTGCTGAAAGAATGGGAATGAGCATCCCTTTCACTAAAGAGGAATTAAACAAAGCTCAAGAAGATACAATCAGAAAAATGAATATAAAATATGGTTATATTCGTCCAGTAGTATGGAGGGGCAGTGAAATGATGGCTGTATCTGCTCAAAAAAATAAGATTAATGTGGCTATTGCTACATGGGAGTGGCCTAGCTACTTTTCTAAAGAGGATCGACTCAAAGGAATTTCTTTGCAATCCGCTATTTGGAAAAGACCTGCACCAGATACAATACCAACTGATGCAAAGGCTGCCGGACTTTACATGATTTGTACTTTAAGCAAACATGAAGCTGAAAAAAATGGTTATACAGATGCATTAATGCTGGATTACAAAGGAAGAGTGGCAGAGTCAACAGGATCAAATATTTTCTTTGTAATAGGAGGAGAGATACATACCCCTGTTCCTGATTGTTTTTTAAATGGAATCACTCGACAGACAGTTATTGATTTAGCTAAACAGCAGGGGATCAATGTAGTTGAAAGAGAAATTTATCCTGATGAAATTCAAAAAGCTGATGAGATATTCCTAACTGGTTCTGCTGTTGAAGTTACACCTGTAGGAAAAATTAATGATCAAACTTTTAAAGTAGGGGATATTACAAGTAAAATTTTAAACCTATACATGAAAGAAGTTGACCCCAATTATCAGGAGTCTAACTAATTACTTGCCCCCAAGATAAGTATTTATCTAAATCTTTTTTTTTCTGATCAACGGGTTTTTTTTCTATTCCTTTAATATGAAACTTCCATAAAGCTACATTCGCTTTTAAAGTATCAATTATATATTCACACGCTTCAATACAATCAGATCTATGAGGAGCAGCGGCTATGACTAAAACTATTTTCTCTGATATGCGAAGATCTCCAATTCGATGAATGATTGTACAGTCAGACAAATTCCATTTTTTGACAGAGTCTTCTTTAATTTTATTTAATTGATTGTAAGCTAAGTCCTCATAGCACTCCAAAAAAATACCATCAATATCATCATTTATATCCTGTCTTACAGTTCCTAAGAAAAAACTGTATGCACCATTTTTTTTGGTGTGAATTTTTTTGAACTCTTCCTCAAGGTTAAAATCCTCTTTTGTGATTTTAATCATTATCCTCCTGTTACTGGAGGAAGTAAGGCTATTTCATCCCCATCATTTATTGAAATATCTTCATTGGTTATTTCTTTTAAATTAAGAAAAAATTTAATACTGCTGTCTTTGAAAATTTCATCAAAAAAAGAGTTTTGATGAATTAATTCATTTTTGAGTTTTGAAAATGTCAAATCATCTGAAAATTCAAATAATTCATGGCTTTTTTGAATTTTCACTCTTATCCAAGAGAAATACTTAATTGTGACTTTCAAATATGTTTTAAACCTTTAACCATGTAATTGTAGCCAGACAGTAAGGTAATTATAGCGGCAATCCATAAAGTAATTAAACCAATGTTCCAAAGCAAATCATTTAATTCAAATCCAAGACTTATAATCAAAATTGATAAACTAACCATTTGAAAAGTTGTTTTATACTTGGCCAGTTTGCTAACGGGCATATCTGTATTTAATTTAGCTAAAAATTCTCTAAGTCCTGAAATAGCAATTTCTCTGAGTAAAATAATTATTGCGGGCACAACATGTATGTTTGAGATAACGCCTGTATCTACTAAGACAACAATCACGGAAGCGATTAAAAGCTTATCTGCTATTGGGTCTAATAGAGTGCCTAGTTTTGATGACTGATTTAAAGTTCTAGCTAAATATCCATCAAAATAATCTGAAACAGAAGATACAATAAAAAGCAAACCTGCAATCAATACGATGTTAGGGTTTTCTGAAAAAAGTAGGTATAGAATTATAGGTATCAGAAAAATTCTGATAAATGTAATGATATTAGGTATCGTATAAATTTTAGCCATTAACTTTCTCTAATATATCCTTAATATTTTTTGAATTTAAACCTTTTATTTGACTTAATTCCTCTTTAGATGCTTGCTTGAGATTTTGAACATTCCCAAAAAAATTAATTACTCTCATTTTTTTAATTTTTCCAATACCAGTGATGCCATCAAGGACACTTGTCTTCATTGCATCAGACATTCGTTTTAAACTATTTTTCTTAGATAAATTATGCGCTTTATCTCGCATTTTTTGAATAAAGCCTTCTATTTGAGGATTCTCTTTTAAGGATAAATTTTTTTGCTGAAGAGTATGGTACCGATCAAAGCGAAAATCTCTTTTATGACCTTTAGTGACACCTAATAGGAAAATATCCTCTGAAATCCCATATTTCTGGAGAGCTTCCATGCAGATTTTGAGGTAGGGAATTCCGCCATCGATAATTATGACGTCTGGTATGATTTTATCATCTTTAGAGAATCGCGAGTCAAAAACTTTTCTCATTAAATCTGCATCACCAAATTTTTTTAAATCATAATCTTTAAATTTATAAGTTCTTGAGTCCTTTATGCTAAAACCATCTGAATTAAAGACTACATAAGAGGCGACTGCATAATTATTGCCAAAAAAGCTATTGTCGTAGGCTTCTATTCTTTCAATAGGATTTTGGATTTGGAAGCGATTTCTTAATAAATCTAAGATTTCATTATTTGTATTATACTTTTGTTTTTGAAGTAATACTTCTTTGTCATTCTTTTTTTTAGTGAGATTAGAAATTTGTCTAATTCCTGGTAATGAGTTATTTTTTAAAAATATTTCAATTTGATAATTTTCTTTCATTATCGATTTAAGCTGGTCATATCCATTAATTTTTTTTGATAGAATGATTTTCTTTGGTCTAAAACTTTTAATATAGAATTGTATTAAAAGAGAGGAGATATCTAAATCCTCTTCAATTTTTTCCGAAAAATAAATTAAGTTCCCACCTAAATAGCGACCATACCTTACAAATCCAATAAAAATAGAGAGGTAATCTTTGTTGTTAATATGAACATAGTCATAGTTTGTATCTTGACTGCTAATTTTTATCTCTTCTCTTATTATATAGTTTAAAGATTGGAGGCTATCCCTCATTTCAGCAGCTTTTTCATAATTTTGATTTTGACTAAAAACTAACATTTGTTTTTCAAGTTTATTAAAAATTCCTTTTTGGTTTCCTTGAAAAAATTTTAGCGTGTCATTTACTTGTGAGTCATATTCTTTTTTTGAAACTTTATTTACACAGGGTGCAGTGCATTGTTTAAGATCAAAGAGTAAGCAGGGTCGTTTTCTATTTTTAAATTCAAGGTCAGTGCAACTTCTTAATTTGAAAGATTTCTGCAGTATTTTAATAACTTTGTCGGTTTTCAGTGCAGAAGTGAAAGGGCCAAATACTCTATCATCTTTATGAAAATCATTCCTAAAGCGAGTTAATCTTGGAAATTGATCGTTTGTAATTTTGATTAACGGAAAGCTTTTGTCGTCTTTAAGTCTAATGTTATATCTTGGTGAAAACTTTTTGATTAGTAGCGCTTCTAACAGGAGCGCATTCCTCTCAGACTCAGTTAATTCAAAGTCAATATTGATAGTTTGGGATACCATCTTTTGAAGTCTTCTAGGGAGTTTGGGTAAATTCCCATAATTAGAGAGTCTTCTTTTAATATTGATAGCTTTTCCAATATAAATCGGGATATCTTTTTTATTTTTAAATAAATAAACTCCTGAGGATTGTGGGGCCTCTTTAACCCTTTTCTTTACTACCTCTAAACCTAGCATATAAATATCTTACTTAACTTGTGGAAATCACAAGATAAATCTTGATATCATTTTACATAAAAAAAAATATATTTCTCATATGCTAATTGGCGTACCCAAAGAAATTAAAAATAATGAATTTAGAATTGGCCTAACACCCAAAAGCACCCAAGTATTAACTCAACAAAATCATGAAGTTCACGTTGAAAAAAGTGCAGGTTTGGGATCCGGATTTACTGATGAGGACTATCAAAATGCTGGAGCAAAAATAATTGAGAAATCTCAGGAACTATTTTCAAATTGTGAATTAATTATAAAAGTAAAAGAACCTCAAACTATTGAGACACAACAGCTTCAGCCAAATCAAATTCTTTTTACTTACTTACATCTTGCCTCTTCTCAAAAATTAACTCAAGAATTGATCGATAGTAAATGTATTTCAATTGCTTATGAGACTATCACTAGCGATACCCAAGGCCTTCCATTACTGACGCCGATGAGCGAGGTGGCTGGTAGATTATCTATTCAGGCTGGCGCCCGTTGTCTTGAAAAAAATCAAGGAGGGTTAGGAATACTATTAAGTGGATCGAGCTATAGTAATCCTGCTCAAACTCTTATAATTGGAGGCGGTGTTGTTGGTTATAATGCGGCTCTTATTGCTAACGGTATGCAGTCTAAAATTACAATTTTAGAAAAATCAGAAAAAAGAATTGAAGTTTTAAAGAAAGAATTTCCTAAGGCTGAAATACTTAATATTGATCAAATAAATTTGGAAACAATTATTTCAAGATTTGATTTGGTTATTGGAGCTGTACTGATACCAGGTTCTCAAGCTCCTAAAATTTTACAAAAGAAACATTTAGGCTTAATGAAACCCGGGTCTGTGGTAGTGGATGTTGCAATTGATCAAGGGGGTTGTTTTGAGACGAGTAGGGCCACTACACATGAAAATCCAACATACATCGTAGATGATGTTATTCATTATTGTGTAGCTAATATGCCTGGTGCCGTACCAAGGACATCTACGATTTCCTTAAATACCGCTACTCTTCCTTATATTGAATCTATTGCAAATAATGGTCTGTCTGAATTCCTAAAAAGCTCTAACCACCACCTCAATGGTCTTAATACCTTTAAAGGTCACCTAACTTATAAGCCAGTCGCAGAGTTATTTGATATCCCTTTTATGGATCCAAAAGATCTTGTTTGAGTGATCTGAGCGAATTTAAACTAATTTCACCGTATACTTTTCTTAACGACAAGTTTTACGATGAAGTGGAACCAGCAAAATTTCCAAAATTTATTACGAGATATCGAAGCCCTTACTTTGAGGAATTTGCAAATCTAAATAATGAGCAATGGATTAATCTTTTTGGAAAATTCGAAAGTCCCATGCTTCCAAAGATTAAAAATATCGCAATGCGATATCACGGTCATCAATTTCAAGTTTATAATCCAGATATTGGTGATGGAAGAGGTTTTACTATTGCACAATTTTATAAAAATAATGAATTGTATGACTTGGGAACCAAAGGGAGTGGAGTAACACCCTATTCTAGGAGTGGAGATGGTAGATTAACTTTAAAAGGAGGTGTCAGAGAGGTTTTATGTTCAAATTATTTAGATGCTCTAGGTGTGAATACCTCTAAATCATTATCATTAATTGAAACTGGAGAACATTTAAGTCGAAATGATGAGCCATCACCCACTCGTTCTTCTGTATTAGTGCGTGTTTCTCATTCTCATTTGAGAATTGGAACCTTTCAATATCATGCATTTCACCAAGATACTCAGAGTATAGAATTTTTAACAAATATGATTGGAAAATATTACTTCAATCTCAATGATCAAAATAATCAACCCATTAAAATTTTCTCTGAAGCAGTTCAACGATGTGCCACTTTAGCAGCATCCTATAATGTTTATGGTTTTGTCCATGGAGTTCTCAATACTGACAATATTAATATTACGGGTGAGAGCTTTGACTATGGTCCATACAGATTTTTAGAAAAATATGAACCTAACAAAACAGCTGCGTATTTTGATCGCTTTGGACTTTATCGTTTTTCAAAACAAGCTGATGCAATTTTTTGGAATGTGCAGCAACTAGCTTCAATTTTTACCTTAATGGTCAATAAAGAAATCTTGATAGAAGAACTAAAAAAATTTGTAGATCTCTATAATCAGGAGGTATTGAGGTTATTTTTTAAAAGACTGATGATTAAACCAAGTTCAGATTCTGCTAAAAACAATGAAATACTTGAGGCTTTTTATCGAATATTGGGCGACCAAGAATTCTTTTTCGAAGAGGTTTACTATGACTTAAGAGGCGGGTTAGCAAAAATTAAAAATCGAAAAGATTTAATTCAAAAATATCAAAAATATCAATTAGAGAAAATCTTTCAAAATCATGATCCTATTAATGAAATTAATTTAAATAATTTAAATCTGATTCCTTATGAAACCTTGCATTACAATGAAATCGAAAAAATTTGGGAAGCTATAGATAAAAATGATGACTGGTCATTGTTTAATAATAAAATCGATAGTATAAGTAAATTAAAAGAGGCAAATATCATTAATGGATTGGGATAAGCTAAAAATATTTCACAATGTAGCTCTGGATTTAAATATTTCAGAGGCTGCTCATAAGATGAATATTAGCCATTCTTCTATTAGCAGACAAATTAGCGCCTTAGAGCGAGAGTTAAAAGTTTCTTTATTTAAACGTCATGCAAGGGGACTTACTTTAACAGAGCAAGGCAAAATATTATTTAAAACTGCTCATGATATTTTTGGAAAGATAGCTTTAACTGAAGCTCAACTCACAGAGTCAAAAGAAAAACCAACGGGTTCACTGACCATTGCTGCAACCGTAGCATTCGGCACTACTTGGTTAGCTCCGAGAATAGTAAAATTCACTAATTCATATCCGGATATCGATGTTTCAATTAGAATTGAAAACAAATACACAGATTTGTCTCAAGGTGAGGCCGATGTGGCCTTAAGATTAAGAGAACCTACGCAAGTAGATCTTATAAGATTTCCTCTATATAAATTTCAGTTTAAAATTTACTCTTCACCCGAATACATTGAAAAATTTGGCATTCCAAAAGATGTAAATGATTTAGCAAAACATAAAATTATCGCTTTTGGTCATGATGTAGAACCCTCTATTCCGGATGTTAACTGTATTTTAGATTTGATACCCAAAAATAAAAAACCGAAAACATTGTTTATATCGAATATGTATGGAGTTATGCGTGCTATAGGAGGAGGCGCTGGAATAGGAGCCCTACCTGAGTACATGAAGAGTTCAAAGAATAATTTAGTTCCCATTCTTCCTGATGCCAAGACACCCAAAGCAGTAATTTATTTTACTTATCCTCCCGAACTCAAAGGATCCAAAAAAATTGAAGCCTTGAGAGATTTTCTTGTGAGAGAGGTCAATAAGGAGAAAAAAGATTAATCTTTTTTGATAAACTTTTTATTACAATAATTGCAAACAACTTCCTTATTTTTATCTATTTTGAAATAAACAGCGGGATGGCCTAAATCCCCAGTTCCCCCATCACACATTACTTTATCTGTTGATGGAGCTACAATTTCAATTTGTTGTTCTTGTTTTTCTTGCATCATAAGGAAACTAATTCTGCGATAAGATTAGTATATTTTTTAGGATCATCAAGGTTTTCCCCCTCCATTAATTTTGCATGATCGTAAAGAATTTCACTAAATTTATCTTTTGAGTTTTTATCTAAGGACATGACCTTTGAAACAAGACTATGGTTTATATTGATTTCAAGTATTCTTTTCTCATCTGAAATCGTTTGGTTATTTGCAGCCATTAGTTTTTTTAAATGCATATCCATATCATTTTCATCAGCTACTAAACATGAAGCGCTTGTTGTTAATCTTTTAGATACCTTCACATCTTTTACCTTGTCCTTTAAATGTTCTTTTAGATAGGAGATAAAATCTTTGTTCTCTTTTGGCTGTTCGCTCTCTTTTTTATCATCTTTACTATCCTCTAGATCTACTTCGCCTTTTGTAATAGATGTAAAATCATATTCTTTGAATTTCATCTTCATAGGCATCCAGAACTCATCAACAGGATCAGTAATCAAAAGAACATTAATATTTTTATTTTTGAATAGCTCCATTTGAGGGCTGTTCAGTAAGTTTTCTTTATTTTCACCTGAAATATAATAAATTTTCTTTTTATCATTCGCATAATCATTGATGTATTGGTCTAGGGTGATCATTTCATCTTTTTCAGAACAATGAAAAATTGAAAAATCAAAAATCTGATCATGAAAATCATTGAATTCATACAAACCCTCCTTGATAACAGGGCCAAAGTTTTTCCAAAAAGCTAAAAATTCTTCAGGTTTTTTCTTCTTAAGTTCGGATAGTTCTTTAAGTATTCGTTTCGTGATAGCAGTAGATATCTTATTTATCACGGCATTATTTTGTAATATCTCTCTTGAAATATTGAGACTTAGATCCTCTGTATCGACTACTCCTGGAATAAAACGAAGCCATGCAGGAATAAGGGAGTCTAGTTTGTCAGAGATAAATACCTTATTCACATAGAGTTTTAATTTATTTTTTCTATCGGGATGGTAGAGATCTTGTGGTTGAGACTTTGGAAGATATAAAAGAGCTGTGTAGTTCACAACACCTTCTGCTTTAAAATGAATTGTTTGTAAAGGTTCGTCATAATAAGTCGATGTTTGGTTAAAAAATGACTTATATTCGTCTTCTTTAATTTTAGTTTTATCTTTGAGCCATATAGCTTCTGCTGAATTTACCTGTTCTTCTTTTTCCTCTTTGTCTTTTTTTTCTTTTTTCTCTTCTTCAGAGGTAACAAAAATAGGAAATGGAACAAAATCTGAATATTTTTTAACTATTTCTTCAATTCTATATTTACTTAAAAACTCATCCTCATCTTTTTTGATAGATAGAGTGATTTCTGTACCAGACATATTAAATTCTGTTGGTTCAATAGAAAAAGTACCCTTGCCATCAGATGTCCATAAATAGCTAGAAGAGGAGTCATATTTTTTCGATCTTACTACAACTTGATCGGAAACCATAAACGATGAATAAAAACCTACACCAAATTTACCTATTTGATTAATGTCACCTTTTTTATCGCCTAGTTTTTTAATAAAATCTTCCGTTCCTGATTTTGCAATAGTTCCAAGGTTGGCTTGCATGTCATTCTCATCCATGCCAATACCATTATCTTGAATTGTAATAGTCTTATTTTTTTCGTTTACGTGAATTCTAATCTCAAACTTATCTGTTTTTTTGACATTGGTATCAGTTTGACTAACATAACGTAATTTTTCACATGCATCTGATGCGTTTGAAATTAATTCTCTTAAAAAAATCTCTTTTTCTGTGTAAAGAGAATTTGCAACAATATCTAGAAGTTTGGATACTTCTGTTTCAAATTTTACTGTTTTCTTTTCCGCTTGTTGTTTAGTCATTTTTTTCTAATATCCTTTTATATCGAATGTTTACAAATGATAATACTGAGTGTTCTACTAAAGTTACTGTCATTTCACAAAATAAGTTTGATAAGTGGCTTGAAAAACAACCCACTTTTATAAGAAATTGGTGTTTATCTAATAATTTCAAGGGCGAAAATAGCAAAATTTTAAAAATTCCCTATCCAGATGGCCGTTTAAAAGAGGTGTTGATTGGAGAGGGAATAAATCAAGACTTATCTGGTGTATCTGATTTTTCCTCTAAAAATAAAGGAAATTATTATTTATTTATTAAGTTTGCAGATTCTAAAGAAATAGAAATTCAAAAGGCATGGGCTTGGGGAGGGTATAAATTCAATAAATCATCTCCAAAAAATCTAATTTATGTCAAAAATCCAGAAACTTTAAGATATCTCGATCATTATTTAGAATTTACCAATTTATCTCGAGATTTAATAAATACCCCAGCAAATGAACTAAATCCAAAGTCTTTCCTAAGTTTAGTAAAGAGAAATAAGTTTTTTGAAAAATTTATTTTTACAGACTATAGCCAAGCTGAAATTAAATCAAAGTTCCCCTTAACATATGCTGTTGGTCAATCCTCAACTATCAAACCAGAAATTTTACATATCTCTAATAAAAAAATTTCAAAAAAAGACAAACCGATTGTCATCATTGGTAAAGGAGTCACCTTTGACACGGGTGGGGTAAATATAAAACCAGGTAACTCTATGCGAAATATGAAAAAGGATATGGGTGGTGCAGCAATCGCAATTTCTTTATTTCTGATGGCTAACAGCTTATTGAAGAAATCAAAAATTATTCTGATTATTCCTATGGCTGAAAATTCAGTATCTGGAAATTCAATGAGGCCAGGAGATATATATTCTTCCTCTACCGGAAAAAAAGTTGAAATATCACATACAGATGCAGAGGGGAGGTTGCTTTTAGCAGATGCGATGGAGTTAGCAAATACTTATAACCCATCTTTGATTATAGATTTTGCAACTCTTACAGGAGCAGCCAGGGTGGCATTAGGAGAAGATATTCCAGCTTACTTTAGTAATGATGAAGATGTTGCAAAAAAAATTGATACTTTAAATCAAAAAAAAATTCGCGCATGGAGACTCCCCCTTTACCACCCTTATAAGAATAAACTCAACTCTCAAAATGCAAATTTATGTAATGCATCTCTGGATGGCATGGCAGGATCAATAACAGCTGCTTTGTTTATTGAGGATTTTATTGAAAATAAAAAAACACCTTGGATACACTTCGATACTTATGCTTGGTCATCAGGTTCAATTTTAAAAACACAAGGTGCCGCTCTTCAAGGATTAGATATTATGATTGAATATCTTAATAAATACTTTTCATGAGAAAGTTTTTTTTTGCTTTGGCGATCATTTTATCTGGATGTGTCACTGACAGAAACTTTAACCAATCTAATGTATGTGATATTTTCAAGACTAATCCTCAGTGGAAATCATATGCTGAGAAAACCAAGGAAAAATGGGGGGTTCCAGTAAGTTTGCAGCTGAGTTTTATTAAACAAGAATCCTCCTTTAATAGAACAGCTCGACCACCCAGACAAAAAGTATTAGGTTTTATACCCGGTCTTCGACCTTCTAGTGCTTATGGATACAGTCAGGCTCTTGACGGTACTTGGGAAGAGTACAAACAATCAACCGGAAACTATAATGCTGATCGAAAAAACTTTGCTGACGCTAGTGATTTTATAGGCTGGTATGTTGATGGATCTTATCGTTTATTGAAATTAGAAAAATCTGATGTATACAATCATTATCTTGCATACCATGAAGGGAAAGGTGGTTTTCAAAAAAAATCCTATAATAAGAAAAAATGGCTTTTAGGTGTTGCAGAAAAAGTTGAGCGTCAAGCAAAAGAATACTCTAATCAAATAAAAAAATGTAATTTCCATAAGAACAGTGTGTTTTAATTGTTACAAAAATCAGATTTAATAAATTATTTTTATTCAAGTTTCACTAGCCCGGAGGCTAAGGGAATTGGAACTGAGCATGAAAAATTTATTTTTCATTGCAAAGATAAAAAAAGAATAGAATTCGATGGTTCAATTAGTATTCAAAACCTTTTTCAATTTTTAATTGAAAAGGGGTGGCAAAAAGGCGAGTACAATGCTTTTAATCAATTAATATCTTTATCGAAAAATGGAGCTAGTGTTACTTTAGAACCTGGTTGTCAGCTAGAACTTTCTGGTAAAATTTTAAAAAACGTCCACCAAACCTGCACTGAAACATATGAACATTTACATGAACTTCAAGAATATGCAAAACTAAACAACCTTTGCATTATCGGATTAGGCTTTGACCCTATTTCTAAAAGAGAAGATATAGAATTTATCCCTAAAGATCGGTACCGCATCATGCGAGAGTATATGCCTAAAGTTGGTTCTAGAGGTCTTGACATGATGACCAGAACTTGCACTGTTCAAGCAAATTTTGATTACTTTGATGAAAAAGATTTAATTAAAAAATTTGTCCTTGCTAATAGATTGCAACCTTTAGTAATGGCATTATTTTGCAATTCACCTTTTAGAGAGGGTTCGCATAATTTTATTAAGAGCAATCGAATTCATACTTGGCAAGACACCGACAGCGAGAGATGTGGTATTAAAAAGGAATTTTTGGATCAGTCATTTAACATTGAAAAATATGTTGATTTTGCCCTAGAGGTTAAAAATTATTTTTTAAAAATTAATGGCAAACATATTGATACAACTTCATATTCTTTTCATGACTTAGTTTCCAAAACACCGAAAGAGAAAAATATTAAAGAATATAATTTAACAATTAATGATTGGATAAATCACCTTTCTACTATTTTTACTGAGGTTCGACTTAAGTCCTACTTAGAGGTAAGGGGTGCTGATGCAGGAAAGTGGGAGATGATATGCGCCTTACCTGCATTTTGGACAGGTATATTATATGATGAGCAGAATTTAGATGAGTTATGGGAAATAACTAATGAGTGGAGTAAAGAAGATATACTTCAACTTTACCAAGACGTGGCTAAGAATGGATTGCAATGTTATTTCAATAATCAAGCCCTTCATGAATTAGGCAAAATGATTTTAGATGTTTCAACTAGCGGTTTGCAAAGAAGAGGCTATCTCAATTCTGAAGGTCAGGATGAAAGCATACATCTTAAAAAATTGAAAAATATTATTGAAGATCAAAAAACACCCGCAGATGTTTTAATTGATGAATATAATCTTTCAAAAGATGTTATTGGTATTTTGAATAAGCCTTATTATTAAAATGATTAAAAAATTTTTATTTCAAATGGATGATCCTACAAAAATTAATATTAAAGAAGACTCTACGTATATGCTGATAAAGGAGTCTCTTTCCAGGGGTATTCGATGTTTTTATAATTCTCCAAGTTGGGTATATGCATCTTTGAATAAATATAATCAAATTAAATCTAGCAACTTAGAGTTATCTTTAACTAAGAGTGGAAAACTCACTTATAAAAGTAAAAAATCTAAAGATACAAATCTTGAAAAATTTAATGCAATTTTTATCCGACAAGATCCTCCATTCAATATGGAATACATTTCTAATACATATTTACTCAGTCAGCTTCAAAACCCTGTTTTGATTAATGATCCTAGTGAAGTTCGAAATTTTCCTGAAAAACACATAATGATGAACTTTCCTGAATTAACACCACCCACTTTGATTTCTTCTCATATCCCCTCCATAGTGGCTTTTATTAGATTACATAAGGAGGTCATACTTAAACCAGCTTATGGGAATGGGGGAATAGGCATTGAAAAAATTAAAATAAATCAACCAAATATGAAGAAATTTTTAACTAAATATATTTCAAAATTCCAAAATAACCCCGTAATTATTCAAAAGTTTCTAAAGAATTTCAATAAAGGGGATAAAAGAATAATTCTTGTGAATGGCCAAGTGAAAGGTGCAGTCTTAAGAGTTCCTAAAAAAAATAGTATTAAAGCAAATTTCCATGCAGGTGGAACTGCTGTTAAAACGACCCTCTCTCCAAGAGAAAAACAAATATGCTCTTCTATAAAGAGTTTTTTAAAAACTAAAAGATTATTTTTTGTTGGAATAGATGTAATAGATGGTTATTTGACAGAAATTAATATTACATCACCAACAGGCATACAAGAGATAAACAGATTAAATAAAGTTAATATTGAAAAAGATGTTATTGATTTTGTAGAAAAATCACTGCAATAAATTCTCGAACAGTTTATTGATATTTTTTTGAATTAACTCCTCTAATGGTTTTCTAACTGTCCCATCAGGAATTACTCTTTCGTAAGAATATGAACCTTTGTCAAATTTTATGATAAAGTCATCCTGTTCTATAATATCAAATATTGTAATTTTATAATTTGGATGAAAATATTCTATTTCTCCTTTTAGTTCTTGATTATCAGATGAAGTAAAAATTAAATCTTTGATAATTAATTCTTTATTATTCGAGTTAGTTACTTCACCTTCGATCGAAATATCATTATTAATAAACGATTGAGAAAGCGTATTAATGAGCTGATTAATTTGTTCGAAATCCTCAATATCTTGAGAGAGGGATTGCATGAATAAAAGTAAAGCTATTTCCTCTTCTTTGACATTAATCTTAACTTGACCATTAATTTTTCCACTAATTCCAATCATGTTTTTTAAATCAATGGGTTGAGATATATCCAAATTTAAATCTAAAAAGCCTTTCAATCTTGAACTTTCAAGAAAAAATTTCTCCATGTTTTCTAAGTCCAAATTTTTCAAACTGAGGTTTCCTGAAAATTTTTCATTGAATATATTTCCTGATAATGTGGAAATATTTTCATCTTGAGTAATTTCAATATTTTCTAGAACATAATTACCAGTAGCAAGATCAATTATTAAATTCCCCTCGACGTTATTAAATAAATAGAGATCAAGATATTTAGCATAATCATCTTGGTCAGTGTATTTCAATAATTTGCTAAGATCATTTGAATCAAATTGTTGTAAGTTGATATTTAAAAATGTCTGTTGAGTATTGGAAAGGTTAGTTTCCCCACTTAAAGATAATTTTAATTCATCTTCTTCAAAAACATCTAGGGAATTGATAATGATCTCTTCATCAATCACTGCCCCATCCATGGTAAAATGAGAAATATTTAGTTGATTGAGTATTTCTTTAATTTCAGCGTTAGGAATAAGATCAAATTCCTTAAAATTATTTATTTTAATTTGTAGTCCTCGATTTGAAAAATTATCTAAGTTGAAATCACCCAGAATGCTGATCAATGTTTCATCTTTTGAGATGTTTAATTCTTTAATTTTTATATTTTCATTTTCAATATTTGAAGAGAGAGAAAGTTTGTCAAAACTAATTAGATTAGAGTCTAATTTGGGAAAGATTAGTTGAAAAAAATTAGATATATCATTTGATGAAGATGAGTTTAAATTTAAGTCAAAATTTGTATCTGAGAAATCGATGTAGTTAAAACTTCCTTGTAAATCAAGTTCACTACCATTTTCAGTTAAATAATTCAGAGAATTAATTTTAATCAAATCAGAATACTCAATATCAAAATTATCTAAATTTCCTTTTGGTAATTTTGTAGAGTTAAGAAAATTTATATTTTGCAAAAACTGAGAAAATACTTCAAAAGGGATGTTGAATCCTTTTATATTAAGTTTGGAATTAAGAAAATTTTCTAGATTAATTAAACCCGAAAACTTTAATTGAGAATTCTCATTAAAATTAAGCTCTAAATTATTAATGGAAAAGTTATTTTGTGTATATTCGCCACTCACATTTATTGTATCTAGGTTGATTTGTTTAAAAAATTTTTGATAATTTTTATCAAGCAGAAGTACTAATTCATTAACATCTAATTCCTGAATTGAAAAATTTAATTTCTTGAGAACTTCATCTTCGATAAAAGCATCAAATTGAACTTCAGCTTCTTTATAAGAAAAAGTGTCAGAAAAAATCTCAGTAGTATTTTCATTAGATGAAATATTAAGATCTAGATTTTCAATTTCCCCTTCGAGCAACACTTCGTTTTCAAGTGCATTAATATTTAGGTTTCCAATACTTGCATTAGGAATAGAAATTGAAATATTGTTGCTATCAAGCAAAGATCTGGAAAACATCACATTTTTTGTAATTAAGTCAGCGGAAAGCAAGTCATTTTGAACAGAAAAATTAGCCTCTTTAATCTCAATTTGAGGTTTTGGTAATAGTATTAGTGACTGCTCTTCTGAGGATGTAAGGGAAACCGTATTATTTGTTTGCTCCATTATATTTGCATTAGTGATGGTGTTGATAGGTAGTTTGAAAAAGCTAAGAGCTACTAAAATTATAACTAAAAGAAAGAATATTAGGGTTATAATTTTTATTTTTTTCATTAGTTGAATTTACTAAATGTATAAATAGGTAAAGTAAGCCAAGTAAGCAAATATTAATCCTATCGATAGTAATTTTCCAGCCATCTTTTTTATGATCATGATGAAAAAAACTATTGAAACCAATAAGAATAGCCATTTGTCAATCGATGATAGAAGTTCATAGTAATTAATTTGGCCATTCATAAATATTGCTATAAGTGTAATCCCAAAAATATTAGCGATATTTGAACCCAAAATATTCCCCACTGCTAAATTATTTTGTTTTTTTACAATAGCTATAATAGTAGCCACTACTTCAGGAAGAGATGTACCAAAAGCAACTACAGTAATACCAATCGTAGACTCAGCAACACCTAATAACTCAGTTAAGTTTTTGGCATAGGTAATAAAAAAACGAGAACTGAAAAATAAAACAATAAAAGCAATAATAATTTTAGAGATAATCATAATTGTTGAATTATGACTATTTTCTTTTGAAATATGATCTTCTTCAGAGGGTTTTTTTAATTCAAAATAAAAAAATAGAATTAAAAGTAAAATAAATAAAAGACTAAACTTAAACCCTAAAGTAAAATCAAAGAAAATTAAAAAAAAGAAAAGTATCGAAAAACTTATAAAGAAGATTGCAGTGCTTTGATCTTGTTTTACAATATTTAGTGATCTCAGTGGAAAAACCATAATTCCACCAACAAGAAGAATATTTGCTATGTTACTTCCTACTAGATTTCCAGCTACAATGCCCTCAGCACCAATCTGAAGAGCTTGAAAAGTAGCAGCAAATTCAGGCAATGAAGTTCCAATCGCAATTATAAAAATACCTACAAATATTTCTCTTATTTGAAATATTTTTGAGACAAGAATAGAATTTTTAATTGCGTATTCACAAGACCAGATGAGAATGGCTAAACTTATAATTAATCCAATAAAACTTTGTATCATTGCCTAATTCCCATTTGATCCTTTTTAATTTTTCTAATTTCGTCTCGAAACATAGCTGCCTTCTCAAAATCCAAATTTTCTGCCGCTGTTAGCATCTTTTTTTCTAGTTTTTGAATGTGTTTTTCAAATTTACTTGGACTCAAATCCTCATCTTTAGATAAACTGACAGTATAACTATCTTTTTCATATATACTCTCAATTATTTCGCCAATATTTCTTTTGACAGATTGTGGGGTAATATTATGAACTTTGTTATATTCAAGTTGTTTTGATTTTCGATAGTTTGTTTCCTCCAAAGCTGCCTCAATACTTTTTGTTTTAATATCTGCATATAAAATCACTTTACCATCTACATTTCTTGCCGCTCTGCCAATAGTTTGAACGAGACTTGTTTTAGATCGTAGGTATCCCTCTTTATCTGCATCAAGAATTGCCACTAGACCGCACTCAGGAATATCTAATCCTTCTCTTAATAAATTGATCCCAATAATAATATCTATCTCTCCCATTCGAAGAGAGCGAATGAGCTTTATACGATCAATTGTATCTACATCAGAATGCATATATTCAGCTTTAAAATTTTGTTCTTTTAGATAATTAGTTAGATCTTCAGCATTTCTTTTTGTGAGAGTAGTAATAAGTACTCGATTATTTTGAGATAATGTTTTTTGAATTTCCCCTACAAGATCTTCAACTTGATTGACGGTAGTTCTAATTTCACAATTTGGATCAAGGAGTCCAGTGGGTCGAATGATTTGCTCTATATATTCATTGTTTACTTCTCCAAGTTCCCATGGACCAGGCGTGGCAGATAAAAAAATTGTAGGGGGTCTCATCATATCCCACTCTTCAAATTTCAAAGGCCTATTATCAAGACATGATGGTAATCTAAATCCATAATCAGAAAGCGTCTGTTTTCTCGAACGATCACCTTTATACATCCCACTAATTTGAGGGACAGTTACATGAGACTCATCAATTATAAGTAATGAATTTTCGGGAATAAATTCATATAAAGTTGGAGGCGCCTCTCCTGGAGTCCTGCCACTTAAATATCTAGAGTAGTTTTCTATACCTGAGCAAGTTCCCGTAGCTTGTATCATTTCTAAATCGAAGTTTGTTCTCTCTTTAAGACGTTGATGCTCTAAAAGTTTATTATCAGTCGTTAATTCTTCTAAACGAGATTTCAGATCTTTTTTTATTTCTTGAATAGCAGTCTCTAATCTTGGTTTTGGAGTAATATAATGACTATTTGCAAATATTTTTACTTCCTCAAAATCCTGAAGAAACTCTCCAGTTAATGGGTCGAATTCTTTAATTTCTTCAACCTCATCTCCAAAAAAACTGACCCTCCACGCAATATCTTCTAAGTGTGCAGGAAAAATATCAACTCGGTCACCAGTTACCCGAAACATTCCTCTTCTAAAATCAATATTATTTCTTTTATATTGCAACTCTACTAACTCACGTAGAAAAGCCATTAAATTTAATTTCTGACCTTTTTGAATCTCAAGAGTCATTTTTGAATAAGAGTCGACAGCACCAATACCATAAATACACGAGACACTAGCTACAATTATTACATCTTCTCTTTCAACTAGAGATCGAGTGGCGGAGTGTCGAAAACGATCGATTTGCTCATTAATGGATGACTCTTTTTCTATAAAAGTATCTGAACGAGGAACATAAGCCTCTGGTTGATAGTAATCATAGTAGCTCACAAAATATTCAACAGCATTCTCAGGAAATAAAATTTTTAATTCTTCATAAA